>Ga0123352_10011108_pt1 | contig 14174 bp, 7 predicted proteins | sample TergutLab28metaG_FD_89700 | JGI IMG/M metagenome (GOLD analysis project Ga0123352, IMG submission 89700) | Labiotermes labralis P1 segment gut microbial communities from Petit-Saut dam, French Guiana - Lab288 P1 | ecosystem: Host-associated > Arthropoda: Insects > Digestive system > Gut ...
CTTCTGGAACTTCGTTTATAAAGAGGAAAAAGGGAGGACGAAAACTTGTTACCTTCATGTTCATACCCCCCCCCCCCCCCACACACACACACACACACAAGGCTTCTGAAACATCACTGTTTAACTTTATTAAACTTTACCCTTGCATACTTCTTCATCTTAAAAGTAAAGTTTTTCTAGTTAGATCTGAAGTTTGGAAATAAACTTCTAACAATATTGAACTGTGGTCGAACATTCCTGTACTTTTATTTGTGAGCGCTACCCTCCGATTATAACTGTAATTCAGAAAAACGCTACAGTTTCCACGCAATAACGCGAGTATTTCAAATTTAAACTCCTACCCAAAGCAATATGACAGAACAAACAGGACCAACTCTAAGTCTGGGGATACAGTTCGTGAAAGGGTTGCGATCTCAACCAGCTGAACTTCACAGAACAGAGTCCTTCCTGATTAAGTTAACAGGTCGTCACTTAATCAATAAATTCCCTAAACATTACGAAATCCGAAGGTTCATTGCCGTATTTACAAGCATCCGCCACCTGTCTCTACCCACAGCCAGGGCAACCCAGTCCATGTCTCCCCATTCCACTTCTTGAAGATCCATTTTAATAATATCCTCCCACCTACCATAGGTCTTCCATGTGGTCTCTCTACATCACCAAAAACCCTGTATGCACCTCTCCTGCCCCCATACCTGCCACATGCTCCGCCCATCTCATTCTTTATTTGATCACCCAAATAATATTTCTTAAGGAGTACAGATTATAAAGCTCCTCTTTATGTAGTCTTCTCCACTACTCCATTACTTTGTCTCTCTTAGGCCCAAATATCACCCTCAGCACCCTATTCTCGAACATGATCAGCCTACGTCCCTCCCACTGTATGAGAGACCAAGCTTCACACCCATACAGAACAAGAGACAAAATTACAATTCTCTATATTTAGATTTTTATATTTTCGTACAACCAGCCGGAAGACCAAACATACTACCTCGAATGTTGAGATCTCAACATTTTTCTAAAACACTAAACTACGTCTGCAAAAAAAATCTGCTTGTTCTTTTTTTTACCGTTGACCTGATGATGGCTTGTCTTTAAGCCGAAACGTGTAGCTACGAAATGAAACAAAGCAATTTGCTTCATTAATAAGGTTGTATCCGACTGGTATTTGTTTACATCTGGCCCTTACATCGTAAACACAACGGGGCGTCTCAAATCAAGATTGGAGATATAGCTCCACAGAGTCTTAACCTCTGCATTAGTTGGTGAAGAGTGGGCACTTTTACTCTCTTGCCACTTTGCCCCAAAGGGACAGAGCCTTCTGTACCCATTTAACAGGAGACCAGACAGAACGTGGTGTCGATCTGGGCCCTGTGGAGAAGACAAAAATCTCTTGCCTCTACCGGGTATCGAATCGAACTACAATTCCTCGGTCGCCCAACTACTAGTCTAGTCACAATACCGACTGGGCTATTCCAGCTCCTATTGTTTCGTTGGGCGTCGCCTTATGCAATATTAATGCCTGTCATCTCCTCGCTTTGTGCCTCTCTTATTCTCCGTCCGCTAGGTCTACAATCAGACACCACCCTCGGTCACTTGTCGTCACCTGTTCTGTTCATATGTTTTATTGAACGAATGGTCCAGTGACTACTGCTGGTCCTTGGCTCAGTTCATTGTGTTTCAAAAATTCTAGTTAGCATTACACACATATAGACATACACATTTACACATTTCCCGCACCCGTCCTGACCGGCCCTGTGGCCCACCCAGCCTACAGTACAAATGGGTATAGGGTCTCTTTCCCGGGGGGGGGGGGAAGTGGCCGGGAATTGGCGTTGACCTCCCACCCTCATCTAGCGCCGAAGTTAAATAAAGAGTACAGCCGTACATCTACTCTCCCTATGTGCCTTCATGGCCTGTTCTAGGGTAAAATTTCACACACCCACACACACACACACAATATATATATACACACATGTACAAAGAGGCACTGGTTAAAGCACAGCAGAGCTCCTTCCCTTCCTGTCATTACCGTTTACCTGTACGCCAAAGAACGGGCATGTAGCATCATCACATTTTACTTTCCTCCTTGAATCCCGCGACTTTTAACGCTTGCGATACGCAGTTTTGTAGAAGATGCCAGGTTCTGATGCACATTTGAACATCCATCAGAAACGAAGTGGTAGTACCGTGTTACCGACAGTGGGTTCTTGAAAAACAGATCACGTTTTGCAAATATTTCATGTGGCCCGCATTCCTACATAAGTTTCAATTAATACTGTTTCTTATTAGTGATTGTGACAAATATTTGATTTCAACGCAACAAATAAGCGTCAATTTTTATATTGTGGCCCAAATAAACATAAATGGACATTGTGGTTATCATTATATTCGATCGTAATTTCATTTACAGGCTTCGCATGAAACAAACGCAGTATCGGCCGTCGACAATAAGCGGTAGTCTTACCGGGCTGCGAATCATACAATGTTGACAGTCATTGACATGTGGGATATATCGATATAATCTTGTATGTAGTGAGGTAACACAGGGTTAAACTGCTCTGGATATAAAAAACACACAATGGTTGCATATACAGTAAGCATTTTAACTTAGGTACAAGACAGAAGTACGAGGTAAGCTTCACGCTGAGACAAATTTGCCTCCCAGAGAGATCCCCCAGCAACCATTGCTGATGCCAGAACCAGTGGAAGAGTCCCTGCAGGACTGGAGAATCAAACTCCTTCTTCAGATCCACAGCCAGCCACTGTATCCTAAATTCCTCACACACAGTATTCTCTCTCTCTCTCACTCACTCACTCACTTCAATCTAAATAACTGATTTCTGTTCTTTTGTGTTCCATCCCATGTCTTAACTCTAGGCTATTTAACCTCGCGTTTATACAATACTGTAGGAATATAATTTGAAATATATTCTCCGCGACATTATTGTATCAAAAAATATGTAAATTACACCTCTTTAGGAGACACAAATATTTGCTCTTTATTATAAAACTTCTCTCTCCATCTAGAACTACCATATTTTCAAAATATATAGAGTGCGTCAGTCATCTTTTGATTCATGCACTTCATTTTCAAATCATCTGATTAACCAAGTCCCATTACACGCTGCTTATTTTACTTTATTGGAAGATGACTAAAGATTAAAGAAACCCTTAAGTTCATCTATTTCACTGCTTAAAAATAAAATTCTTTGTAAGATGTTCGTATTACTGCTAATAATTGACGTTATTAATTAATTTTTCTTTCTTTACCTTATTTTTATTAAATGTGACTTTGGTTTGAACAATTATGAAAACTATTTTAGTATAGAATTTACGTTAATTTTGTATTTAAATAGCTTATATAACTGATGTCTTTCTTACTTTCCTTAAAGACAGTTCTCAACCGAACAGGTAAGGCACAGTCAATGTGACGAGCTAATGAGAATGAAGAAGAAGAAGACAGCGGTTGTGACGCATTTTAAGCGACCTGTAAAATACGAAGGGTGATAACAAACGTGATCGTGGGCAAGGTACAAATGGGTAAACGTAATAATAATAATAATAATAATAATAAAGTCATTCAGAAAATACGTGAGCAACATACCAGGAAACCATGAAGTCAAGGAACTACAGAAAACAGCCACATTGGTCACTTCACACATACTTCGGAAAGTACTAATGGAAAAGTACAGTAGAGTCAACATAGGAACTAGCGATATAAGCACCATGTACAGTAAGAACAGAATAGCTGCAACAATGTATTCCTTAGGGACATAGTTTGTCTCAGGAATATAAGTATAAATACCCTGCATAAAGGAGATGACGACGATGATGATGATTATAATAATAATAATAATAATAATAAATGGGTGAATTCTGAAATTAATGTTCAGAACAACTAACAGAGCGCTGTGTCTACACACATACAGTTCAAGCTCGATTATCCGGGGTAATGGTGCGGTGCGGGTTCAAGGGTAGTTGACAAGCACGGATAATACAAAATAGGTACCGCACTGAGCCAGGAACAAAAAATAATTCTATAATTTGTTTATTAAAGAATGCCTGAAGCCAGGGCAGCTAAGAAGATATTTAAATGGAATCCCTTAACCACGAGACCAAGAGGAAGACCCAAATATAGATGGGAAGACAACTTCATACAGGACCTTGGTCAAATGAAGATCAAAATTGGATAACCTGTGTTCAGGATACAGCAAAGTGGAAGAATGTCGTTGAGAAGGCCAAAACCTCCAATTAAAGGAGGTTCAGCGCCTGAATTAGAAGAATTTTTTTATTATACACATAAAAAGCGCATAGCTTGACGGTTGTTGTTTAGGTAAACAGTCCGTGATTTTTGTTTGTACGGAGGATTTTTTCAAGCAAACTCACGTTATTCCCCACCTTCGTCGTTGGTAATAAGCAGATTACCATCTTGGACGGTTAATCCGCAAACCGGATTATCCGCGCACGAATAATCGAGAGTACACAGACCTCTGATTTCTATATTATAATTAAACATATTGTGTGCTTGCGCGAATGTGTAAGTGTGCGTGTGTGTGTGCGTGTGTGTGTGTGTTCGTGCGCGCGTGCGTGCTTGTCAAGTCGATTCGAGTAGGTCGTCTCACTAAAACGCTGTGAGGTCACACTCTCAGCTTCGATCTCGAATTGTCTCTAGCAGCATGACAGAAATTATGCTGGAACTCTATGTGCAAAATACAAGGGTCTGCCTCTGCAGCTTCTCTGGAAAATCTTATTCGAATCGACCAAACTGGACTCGACTATGTTAGTGTTCGAGTTCTTTCATAACTCGCAGGTAATTACAATTTTACCCTATCGAACGCTGCCCATTGTACAAGTCAGTGCGTAAAAGTAGATGTCTTTCACAGAATGTATTTTGTTTCTATAACATGTAACCGAACAATATACCTTCACTACTGTGTTTATTTCTTTACAAACAAATTCTCAGCAATTCAGTTAAAAGCATTCAACAGGCTTTTTACATGCCCAGAGGGTTCCAGGAGGTTGAGGCTCCCAGAATTCGAGACAGTCGGCACATGAAGGTCGTAAGGTTCTCAGACCCACGTATCGGCCAACTTTACCCCCCAGGAAATATTCCTGGTACTCATTTATGCTACAGGCTGATTCGATCCCAGGGCCACAATGCAGCCGGGAGGATAACGTGAATGCAAAATCCGAACGACAATATCGGAAATCGAACCCGCGACGTTCCGGCTTGTAGAGTAGTGCCTCAAACAATTGCGCCACCGAGTGCCCCAATTAAAAGCACCAGAGGCGTTTCAATGGCAGACAGCTAGCTCCTTTTTAAAAAGCAGTGTCAATTACCTCAAAGCAGTAAAACGACTGTCTGCTATGGACGGATGGCGAACTTCTTTGTACCAATTAAGTGTAATGTAAGAAGATTTATTAGAAACAAAGCAAAATAACTGTATAAAGAAAACTGCCCGCAAGTAACACTCACTCTCCCTCACTAAAATTCATTACTTGACAGATAAAAGTCATTACAAAATATGCTGTTCTTCGTTAGACGAAGCTCCACGTTCTATCGAATGTTGATATTTAGTATCCAGGACACCTACCCCGAATTCCGGATGTTTCGGATATAATTCTCGGCCTACAGAGCGGCTCTCCTGCCTGCACCACCATTGCGTTTTTCCTCAATCCTTAATTCCTCCAGGTAAATGCTGCGATGTCGGCCTCCCTGAAATTAGAACACTGCGCATTCTTTCCGATTCAGTATTTCGCAATTATTCCGTCACACATAATATAATTTTAGTAACTGAGGTCATCCTTCAATGCATGAATTATATATGCACATATACTGTGTGTGGTTATCCCAGTAGCCGCGCGTTCTAAGACGTGGGTCTGCGGCCGCTCGCTTTCTGGGATTGCGGATTCGAATCTCGCCGGAGGCATGGATGTCTGTCTCTTGTGAGTGTCGTGTGTTGTCAGGTAGAGGTCCCTGCGTCGGGCTGATCAATCGTCCAGAGCAGATCTACGGAGTGTGAGGTGTCTGAGTGTGATCGTAAAGCCCCGTAAGGGTAGACCATGATCCGGAATCGGGTCGAAGCGCCACAGGAAAAAAAAATGTGTTGTGTGCGTCAGAAAAGTGTGGTTTTTCACTTCACCTAACTTTGCGAGACTTTAGCATGCACGGCAGACATGAGAAAGACATAAAACATTTCGATCGAAACCCTGCATGTAAAGATACCGCTTTGAATAACAGTGTCTTGATGGAAGGTGATATTTAAATGGTGTTCAGAGGACGTGGGGTTGTGCAATTGATTTATTTGGTTTAGACGTTGACTCGAGACAGCATTTTGTGAAGAACACAATTATATTTTGGAGTCCCACATCAGACCGGAATTTTTTAACATATGAGAGACAACCACCTCCTCCAGGACTCGGCTCCATGACGTCAATTTCTTTTGTTGCACCACTTTCCTCAGTTCATGTATTTATGTCCCTCATTCTCTCCTTCTACGTGCTGCTTTCTTCTTTCATTACGAGAGCACACCGCACAGTTAATAGTGCAATCACATGTGAACTCGAGCTGCCAATCAGATGGTACCCTATATTACCAGTGCATATACGTGCCCCTGGCTCCTCCCCGGACCGGTGAGTGGTCTTGTATTCTGTCGGTGTTAAGTCAGCCGCTCGATATAACGGATCACAACCGGGATTCACAGTTACGGAACCAGATTTTCGAAGCCGGTACAAATTACACTTCTCCTTCTTTGGTAAGTCTCTTCAGAAAACGTCGATATGGATGATGTAATGCAACTTTTTGAACTTCATCATCTGGCACGCGGCATTACGGTTCTTGGGGTGTCCGACATTTTCGCGGGAGGAAGGCTGTACATTTCATACGCCATTAAAATGGTGTAAATGTTGCCAACTAACCTTGCCCGAATTTAATATTCCCTCGCCCGATGACATGTCTAATGTACGGCCATGTTACTAACAACTGCTTAGTTAAGTACATTCAATATGTTAGTCTGTGTGCTGAAGTGTAATTATTGTTACAATACCTACATTTTAATTACAATGTTCCCATAATTCGAACTTGTTTCTCATTTCCTCCAAAAGGCACCACCCCCTTCCACACTGATGCTGCATGCAAGCCTGTAAGAGCGTTCGTTATGGTGCATTTATGAAGTTCCTACAGTAATGTACTAACACCATGACGTGGATTTTTGACATAAGAACAAGAATAAATAAGATCGATATAAATTTTACAATTTGTTATGCATGCAATTTAGTACCAGAATTCTGTACAACGGGTACCGAGTATTTCTCGTGGTACAGTGGCCGAAGCGTCGTGCTGAATACCAACCTCCTTCTAGTGCCAGTTTGCGAATTGGCAGGAGCTGTACTTCTAGCTACCCTCTGTGCCAGCACAGGCATGTCGCCGGGTCACTACTTCTAGCTACCCTCTGTGCCAGCACAGGCATGTCGCGGGGTCACTACTTCTAGCTACCCTCTGTGCCAGCACAGGCATGTCGCGGGGTCACTACTTCTAGCTACCCTCTGTGCCAGCACAGGCATATCTACCTTTATATTTTCGTGCAAAAAAAATCGGAAAGTTCAAGCATTAAGAACAAATACTAACTTTATTCTTTAAATATTAAGACATTTCACATGGCAAAGAGGCCACAAGGTATATTTTAATGCACAACTGTATGTCTCACTTCAGCATTAAAGACTTCAATCTTTTAATCTCTGTAAATTACACGCCCGTTTTGTAACCCCACACGCAAATACACCAGCTCATTCGCACTCAGCGTAACATCCGACGAAATAGAAAGACCAGTAGAAAAACTTATCCTTATTTTATCTTGGCTCGTATTTAAACTTCACAAGTGTACTTGTACGTACGAGTGACTAGCAGAAAGTAAGATACGCCAAAGACACACACGTATTTTATTTGTATGCGTGTTTATATACACAAATATATGACCAAGGCATTTTACGCAAGAATGGAATATTACTGACCAAAACAAAAAACAGTTCCACCGCTTATCTACTGGACAGTAAAATAAGGTATAAGTACACCAATCACGTAGAGTTCAGTCCAAGAAAACTGGACTGCTTGACCCTTGAAGATTGGACCTATAGGATGTCCCGAAACGTCGGTACCTAACTGCCAATAAAAGCTGCGTAGCATGCCAGTAGAGCGAAGACGTCATATGTACCGCGTCGGAAGGCAGAACTCATGCAATATACTTTCTTTACCTTAAAGCGTCGAAATATCCTAGCAGAATGAAATCCCCAGCTACGTCGGTGCGAAAGCCTCAAAACTAGCAAAAGAGGCTAAGACGGAGGCTACTTACTCGCACGCGACAGTCGATGCCAGCAAACTTTGTAGCTCTGAATGGTATATGGGTACCATTCGGTATCGGGTCCAACAGTTTTGAATGTAGACTCGTATGTGAAGAGAAGTTTAAGTGTCATGCAACAGTTCTGGCAGTTTGTCTCCGTCCTCTCACGGGTGCGATCCCAGGCCGGTCTATGTGGATTTGTGGTGGACAAAGTGGTACTGGAATAGGATTTACTCGAAGAACTTCGACCTTCCCCTGTCACTATCACTCGACCTACGCTCCATACTCAGTCATTCGTCTATCACCGACGCTATACTGACAACTGACAGCGTCGTTAAATTACATTTTGAAAACGGGACGCTTAAAGTTACCGATATTCGTAAATGTTCCTAAGATATAATTGGTGGGAGTGTTTTTCTAATGATATGACGAATGACATAGTATCGTAGACTTATCTTAGCAATTGACAAACTTTATGCATAAATTCTTTTTTATAATAAGTTTATTATATTCCTGTACATGTTACGAGCACTATGTGCTCATCATCAGGAGGTCAAATTGTATTATACAGCATCTGGTATCGTCACACTCTGTAGGTGGCCGTCCGGTGTGCAGGTTGAGAGAGGACTCAAGAGTTCTCTCTCAACCTGCACACCGGACGAAGTGTGACGATACCAGATGCTGTATAATACAATTTGACCTCCTGATGATGAGCACAGCAGTGCTCGTAACATGTAGAGGAATTTAATAAACTTATTATAAAACAAGAATTTGTGCATTAAGTTGGTCAATCGCTAAGATTATACTGAGATGCTGCGCGGTCAGCAAAACATCAAAATAGTATCATGGATTCAGAGTTAAAACTTTACAAACATTATCGCGGTTTTTTTTTTGTTTCGTCGTAAAAAACTGATAGGACAGAAAGTGTAGTCATCGTTAAGACTGGTTCGTAGTTATAACGTTTTCTATCAAAGTGAATATTTAACAATACAAACAAGAGATTTTTTCTCATCCTATTTAATGTTACATTCACTGTGCACCAATTTTACGTCGCAGTTGTTAGTCTAGGAACACTGCTTCGTCTTCGGTAGAGTTCGTTTTAAAAAAATATTTATCTGAAAGCGGCTGTACTGCCAGATGGTGTTTATTGTGATTCCCAGTCCTTATAGACAAGTTATTAAATGGTAGTATTAACCAAAATTAGCTCATGACCACTTCTTTCCACAACCTTTCAATGCCGAAACTTACATTCGGCCCTATGTAAAATGAGCTACTGGCAACAGTGTTTGATAAACCAGTAATAAGATAAAGGTGATTCTATGCTTAAGCATCACGCCATAAAGGTGTACGGGTGAAGGAAGGTATAGCACCACGTATTCTTAACTTTTGCACCGGACGGAAATGCGTGGTCAACTTCACACGCTCCGGCCACTTTACTTACGGGAAAGAGCGAAAGGCTAACTTTGGCTGGGTATGCTAGGTATGCTCCATGTTCGGTCGGGAGGCTTTGGAGACGAGAAAGCCCTCTGCCCCTAATAGGTAATCGAAACCCAGCTCCCTGATCGCCTGGCTTAATCACCAAACAGACTGAGACTAAATACATAAATCAATGCATACATGCATTAAATAAACACTACTTCTACCAATAAAAATATCTGGTAGCTTCAAAATGTTTCCGGAATCGCTTTATTTCTGAGAAATGCATACAATCGTTTAAGCTACATTTCCTTCAAAATAGACTCCTTGTGCAACGATACACTTATGCCAGCGATTGTAAAAGTGCTGGAAACATTGCTGGAAGTCATTTTGTAAAAGTCTCTTCAGCTCTCCCGCCGCATTCTTAATGACGTCAGTAGCATCACAAAAGCGCCTTCCCTTCACTGCTGATTTTATCGAGGAAGCAGGTAAAAATCAGCTTAAACCAGGTTGGGAGAGTATGGGAGAGGTTCCAGTGCCGTCACATCGTTAATGGCTAAGAAATTTTTGACCAAAACCAGCCGGTATGCTTCAGCATTGTCATAAAGGAGAAACCAACTGTTGGTTCCCCATTTTTTCGGGGTATTTCCTTCTGACCACATCCCTAACGCGGCGAAGGACATCAATGTCAAATTATGAGACAGAAATTTCCTTCAAGCAGCAATCCCAGTAAATTATACCAGTGAATTCCGAGAACTATTTGAAGCTACTGCGTGTACACTGCAATTTAAATCTCTGGTTTAAAACTAGACCAATGGTTCTAAAGTTAAAAAACAATAAAACACAATGGACGACCTCTATGAATAGTTTATTTTCGAAATACGTTCTCAAAAATAAAATGGATTAAGATAAGTATTTCGCTGTACAGGATACAGGCTTCCCCTTCCACAATGTATCGCACGCATACCGCGATGCTGTTTTAATTACCGCTCCACTAAGAAGCCTGCCTCGTCTTTCACAGCACGAACACTAACGGGAAATTTTCCTTGGGCAGAGAGTCAAGACACTGAGGCATCCTGACAGATGTGATCCGTTTGTTCCTGCATTCTGCACAACATGACTGATGCCCCACGTTTCCACTTAGGTATATACTGTGCTTTGCCTAGTTTCTTCCGAATCTTTAAAACGCTTAAAATTCTCGCCATATTCTTGCTATGTTTCATAAACAGCGTCACGTTTATCGCCTGACTGCTGGTGATATCTACGCTGCATATCGACAGGAGATTCTGCTTTCTTGAAGTGCTCATTCCGGCTATGAAAAGCAGTCTCTGTTCTACAGGAAACCTGGTGGTGTCAGAACAGTGAAATATGAGTAGATTCACGGGCTCGGTATGTGGCTAGGAAGGGTGGGAACAAGATTCTATATACATATTTTCTGTGGAATCTTTACAAATTGACCACTTGGATAACTGAGAATGAAGTTACAAGATATCGTACGGGTTGATCTTAGTTACACAGGCTATTGGACAGACATATGGAACGAACTAAGAATCGTGTCGTTTGTTTTTAGTGATACTTAATCTACCGATCCTGCTGGCACAGTGTTTTGGCCAACCAGAAATATGGGCTGGAAAACACGTTTTACGAATAACAACACACACACACACACACGTGGGCGCGCGCGCGCAAGCAAGCAAAAGTAAGTGCCTTTTTATTTATATGCATTTATTCCAGTGGTGCTGCGGCCCAATGCGGTCCATGGCCTCTTCATTCTTGAGGTTTCTAGACCACACACAACGACGCACCACAGTCGGTGGGACTCCTCTGGACGGGTGATCAGATCGTCGCAGATACCTCTACGTAACAACACACAACACTCACAACAGACATACATCCTCGCCCCCGGCGGGATTTGAACCCTCAATCCCAACAGGCGAGCGGCCGAAGACCCACGCTTTAGGCCGCGCGGCCACTGGGACTGGTCATTTATATATATATATATATATATAAGGTAAAGGTAAAGTGCACCCTTGTACAGGCACTGAGGCTCTGTACAGGCCGTACGGCCCATAGGGGGAGTACGGGTATAGCTCTACTCTTTCCACAAGTACATATTTATTGATAAAACTTGCCTGGTGATACAGGCCAACGACAAGGACCAAGCGAGGACAACATATTGCTCTACCAAACTTCAAATGTGGTATATCCCTCGTATATATCTAGCCCTGTATCAGTTCACTTCGCTACTATGGTTCGTAGAAAAATTCGGCTATGGTAAGAACAATTGGGATCAGAAAATTTCTCATGCGTCATCAAATTCGGACCGGCTCTGAGTCCCAATCAGTCGCCTACCAATCGTCACTAGTCATAGGATCATGCTTGGGGAAATAATGATCTATAATACAGGAAAGTGAAAGGAAGTGCTTCCTCGAACTGCTGGGTACAATATTTGGGTTCAACTTGTGGCAGTTCCGGCTGATAATTAAGAGGGAGATGGTCAGTACGTTCAATATGGCACAAATTATTTCAAGGCAGTTAATTACGTGTACTAAATTACTGTTGGAAAGTAGGTCCAGGTGAATAGACGATCTCATAGGAATGTTCGCCACAAATACAGCAAAAAAAAAAAAGGTTAAACTTCTAAGGAAAAAAAAAGTTCGTTTTACGAGCCTGAGTACCCAACTGACTGATTAATGCCCAACAGGCAAAACAAATTTACCACTTAAAAAATGTACTCCCTATAATGAACCAGGACGATCCGAAACATGTATGACTTTAATGTTTCTAAAAATATTATTGTGAAACTAATAATAATGTGCATTTGTTGGTCAAAACTGTAGATTTTGATTTAGGTGTAAACTTTCTGGCTAGGAGCTGACGAAGGATGTTGGCTACGTAGCACACTGCAGTGTCGCTAGCACTTCACACTTGCATTCGTACGGGCAGTATGGATGTAGCCACCAACGTAGCGGCCGGATTACCAATTACCCTGTCAGAGGTTCGTCACGATTCTTTTCAGTTTCTCCAGACAAATGTCGGGCAAGTAACCCCACAATCTGTCTTAAGAATCTAAGCCATGCTCCGCCAATCAATAATTCTTCTTCTTGTACGGGGCCCGAAGTTTCACTGCCGTTTCCACAAAATCCTGCTTGGACCTTACTCGGAGTCAGCAGAAGCCATTCAACAACCTCAGACCATTTACTCTTTAATACCTAGTTTAATATGAATATTCAATCTAACCCAGGAGTCTCAGCAAGTTTATTCTCTCCATGTTTAACAACTAAAATTTTGTAAGCAATTCTGATCTCCCAGAGTGTTATTTTCCAGTTCTTTAATTTGGCCACCTTACAATATTTTGCGATGGGTATAAATTATGAAATCCCTCTAACAGATACAATGAGAGTTTCTTGAAATATACAAAATCTCCTCACAGATCCTTACCCACTCACAGTTTAAGAACACCGATTCCAAATCATTCGACTTTATACAAAATATGCAGTTGAAACAGCGTCGTTAAATCACCAAGAACCATAAGCACTCCACACACATCACAACTGAGATGGAGTCCTCCTGTGGTCTGAGTCCTTTTTTGGGCTGACAAGCATTCACGACAAATTCCGGCCTTAAAATCTTCATGTCCATTAAGCATGCTGAACATGAAAGACCTGTTCGTCATTCATTTGTTTTAAAGTTACATATTTGATTTGTTCAGAGCACAGAGTTCTTGCTGACTTTCTTATTGCGTATATAGGCTGCTTCATTATAACCGGTTGGTAACAGCGTGTATATTTTGAATGCAAATTACATATGGCTCGTGTACAGACATGAAAACATGCATAAGAGCAAATGCTTGTGTGTAATGCACCTCAGCCACTGCTGCAGTAATAAACATTCACGTCCTCCCTAAACAGTTTCATGCTGCTCATAAAATTTTCTATTGTTATAAGACCCGAATATCCATCAACATAACAAAAACAACAACCATTTTATCTTCTTCTTGGACTACTTGAACCCTGAAAATGGAGGCAAGAGACTTCCTCGAAACCTTGGTAATTATTTACCCATCAACATGATGTCATAATCCAGAAGACTATAATATCCTTTCAATTTGCCCCGAGTCATTTCAATCCCTTCGAAGACTCTAAATAATCTCTCACGATGCCACCCTTCATCCCATTCCTCCTGGTATCCCAGTTCGTCGTTTCTCTTAGCATCTCGATTCTACATTTTATTCGATCTCCTGTTGTTTCAAATTTTCCAGAAATGCAGCTCTTTGCCTCATGCAGGCTCTCTGTCTGCGTATCTATCTGTCCATAAACAAAAAATCTAGACCTCCTCCCCCCCCCCCCCACACAAAAAAAAAAAACACACATTCCCTTTTTCTTTCATCAATTTAAAAAAATAAATAAAAAAACAAAA
>Ga0123352_10011109_pt1 | contig 14174 bp, 5 predicted proteins | sample TergutLab28metaG_FD_89700 | JGI IMG/M metagenome (GOLD analysis project Ga0123352, IMG submission 89700) | Labiotermes labralis P1 segment gut microbial communities from Petit-Saut dam, French Guiana - Lab288 P1 | ecosystem: Host-associated > Arthropoda: Insects > Digestive system > Gut ...
CAATCCCGCTACATAACACCAGCACTCCTCAAGTCAGCCTACACAACACAACAAGTAGTCGCAAGCTCCTGAAGATGGACGTATTAACGTCTGAAACATGTTGAGCAGTAGATAATAAAGCAAGTGTCATCAAGTTGGTCAACCCTTATTCAAATATTAGGTGTTTTATTAATTTTTAACTTTATTACAACCTACTTTGTTTTTTATTACTTTTTTTAACATCAGATTCCAAGCAGGTTACATCATTTTCCGAATCCAGAACAATTAAATCAGCTCATGTTTCATCTGACATACACACAAATGGACTGCTTCTGATATCCACAGCAACACTTTTAAGTTTGTGTAATGTGCACATAAACACCAGAAAAGTTCACACAAGCGTGGGTTTTTGGATGTTTCGTCTATGAGTTGTGCTTCATTTTATTTTGGAACAAGGATTAAATACGAAGTGCACACCCAACCAAGTGTTTATTTACACCAAGCTGGTTCCAGCTTCACAGATTATTATTCTGACAACGGCATATTACAAAAAAAGTGCCATGTTGTACTTGTACTTCCACACTGCGTGCTTTGCATCTCAGTAAGCACTGTTGCTCACGCTCAAATATTCCAGGCACTTCTGTTTTAACTCACATCCACTTTCTACCCTCTGTTATAGTTCTGGTGCCTTCTAAACTGCTTTAGCATACACAGTACTTTTAGGTTCAGGCTGGGCCTACAAATAAAATTCTGGTGGGCTCAAGCCAGGTGACGTTGTGGGCCTGACAATCAGTCTGTCTGCACCTGCCCTTCACTCCAGACACCTGTCATTCCAGACTGTTCAAACAGTGATGTTACAATGAGATACAGCACCATCAAGAATGAACCACATGTGCACTTTTGTCTGTGGTGTTTATGGAAAGTGTGTATCCGCACATCCACACTAATGACAATATCTGACTTCTTTCAGGCACCAGTAGGTAACTGTCCTACAATATATGAATACAAGTTGACTGGTGGTCTAGGTGGATAGTGAGGCTACGACTAAGAGTTCATTGAAGAACTGAGCCCCACTCAGGGAATATTTTGCATTCTCCACATTAATCAAGAGTGTAAACATCGAGCTCCAAGTCTGTAGGTTGTAAGTCATTTACTCATGCAAATACCAACACAGTGCCTGCTGTATCTCAACAGAACTGACTGGTCACCAACACAGCTGTGCAGCTGAGTACCATTATGGGAAAAAGGACCTTTGGGTCAAGCCCATTACCTGTTATCCCTTCTATTAATTGCAGCTCTCTGCAGAAAGCTGAGGGAACCTTGCACTATAAGTTGAAGGTGCTAATTGCTAGTTCAAGCCTTTATGGTGGATCACATCACATAATTAGAGTTAACAAAATGTTCATTCTCAGATTCTGTTCCACTAGTCGGCATAAAACGTAAGTTTTCTATTCCTAAAAAATTAGTTACCATACAGAATGACAGATATCATTCTGATTTTCATCTCGGGAAGGCAGTCCATGGATTCAAACTGAGGCTGCCCTGATACAGGTGTTTTGTAAAAAGTCATGGTTACAAGTGCCTCTCAGCTGCCAATGTGACAAAATTCCACAAGGATTTACATTTGCTCATGAATGCCAATTATGGAAGATCACATCACAAGAAATTCTGCCTCTTCTGTGGTGAAGAACATGAGAGGCAGGAAAATAAACCATTACCACCACAATGTTGCAGTAGACACTGCAAAAACTCTGCCCATCCAGGATAACACTGTGATGTAAGGCTTAACATGCTGCAGCTCATGAGGGACTGGCCAGTTGAATACACACAATGTATCTTACAGCTGTGATTTCCCACAAGTGTCCCAGGGTGTTTCAGCTCGAGTCCCCAAACTGTACTAACTCTTCCTCATTGTGTACTGCAAATTCTAAAGCCCCACTCTTCCTAGGATTCCAAACAATGCTAGCACATGTATGTATGTATGTATGTTTGGAATTTGGCAATGGAGAAGTGCACACTGGTGGAGACAAGGTGCTGCAAATTAATCACAATTTGGAAGATGAAATATAGTGTATGTAGCTGCCATCACTGCAATGTGTATTCACCAACAACGTTTAGCACAGAACAGCAAACAGACCCACACAGCAACACCACCACTTCATGTTGCACACTCTGACATATCATGTTTAAGCATCACAAGGGACAGTCTGATAGTGGAAACTTGGTAACATGGGTATGGCCAGAGTATATGGTCGACAGCAGAACTGGCAATATGATCTTCTGTGTATGAGTATTGGCATTGTGAGGCTTTGTGAGTGTACAGTAGTAATGCATTATGTTCTTCTGTGAGTAAGTGTGTAACAGCACTGGCATTATGAAGTTCTGTGTGTGTTGAGTAGAACTGGCATTATGAGGCTTTATGTGTGAGTGTACAATAATAATGCATTTTGTTCTTCTGTGTGTGAGTGTACAGTAGTACTGGCATTATGAAGCTCTGTGTGTGTTGAGTAGAACTGGCATTATGAGGCTTTGTGTGTGAGTGTACAGTAGTAACAAACTATGGTGTTCTGTGAGTGAGTGTACAGTAGGACAGACTTTATTCACATTAAAGAGTTCTCATTCAACCATAATTGTAAGTAAAATAAAAAAAATCACGGACAAATCAACACATATTTTCCATCCCCGAATAAAGATACCGGCATGAATGTTGTTAAGACTCCTTCAAATTAAAGATCTACAGTACCTGCCCTCAAGTTACACAAAATTTTAAGCAATAAATTGTTTAATTTGATTCTTGTGGAAGCGTTCATAATGATTACAAGGCTGTCTGTTACTCTAAAACTGTAGAGTTGCCCTAACTCTAATGATCTTCCTCTAAAATGAACAAAGTTTGTGGCTCTACTTCCAGTATCACAAAGTTGAGCCACCTTCTACTATATCTTCAATTTCTTTTTCTCATAATAATACACACATTTCTCTGTGTTAGTATTTAAAAAGTCTTCATAACCTAACCTTAAGCCACTGTTTAAAGCTGCCAAAGAATTTTGGTTTTAATTCTAACTTCCTGACTTTAATTCTAATTTCCTGACACAACAACCAAAACTTCAAGACCATAGACACAAAACCTGCAACATGGAAACTATTTCTGAGCTTTTCAAATCAAATCTGCATACCACAAGCTACCTCCAGGATGGATTTTAACAATCCTGGTCCTTCAAGTCGCAAGTTCTATTTATATATTCTGTGCAGACTAATAAACATACATACTTCTGTACACAAATACACACCTAAAACCTACACCAGGTAAAATAAAACACTACTCGAAACAGACAACTCTAGATGTAACTATAGGAAAGATCTAAGAGGCAGTAAACGTTTCGTCTAAACTACACAAATCCATACATTTTTGTCATTTGATATTAATATTAACTTGTGTGTACATCAACATTTGCATTTCCTACTCCTCTGTACTTTCAATTTAGTTTACTCTTCCTACGAATGTGCTACTTGACAACCATGTTCAGTTTTGCCTACTGTACTAATGTCTGAAGCTAAATGTCTGAAGTCAGCATTAACTGTATGCACTGCCTGCTTTATACATTCAGCATTCTGCATAATGACATCAGGGTGTATTTTTTGTAAAATGCTCAAAGCAGACAATGATTATTTCTCTAAGCAGCATTAACCTAATTCCTCTTTATAATGGAGATGAAGTTTGTTCTCTGAGTGACAGAGAATATATTTATATACATAACTTCAACAAAAATAAGTCTCCAATCAACACAATGGTCCTTAGTTTAAAACCTGAATAAAAATGTTTCAATCTTTATATCAGCAACAGTAATGCAGCTAAAGACAGCTGCAGCATGAACCTTCAGAACATTAGATACACAAAGTTATTAATGTATACGATCCTCTTAAGCTTCAAGGAGATATTTCAAAAAAGCAATCACTAACTCAATTATCCAACAGTAAATAAGGTAATTCCTAATTCAGGAGGTTGTAAAAATAAAAGTAGTGAAGGTTATTAACCAACCAGCAGTTATGTTTATAGAATTATGGACATAAACTTCATCACTACAGTAACCAATTCACATGTACTTAGATAGATGAATGACAGAGATAACACATCTCAATTAAATATTACTGCAGTAGTACAGCCAGAGTCACCTATCAGTTGCCTACTGAATTTTATAATTACATTTTGTCCCATGAGGAAGAATGTCTGTTTCTGATGTATTTTTGGATGCTGAACTCAAATACAAGGGTTGGATAAAAAGTAGTGGCAACTCCTCTATAGTTTTGAAATGACCTTATTACCTGAAGTAAACACATTTACATTCCTTCAATATAATCTCCCCCCATGTGTACCACCTTCTGCCACATTTGTGGAAGGCGTCGTACACAATCAGCACGTCCACTTCTGTTGCTGTCCAGCAGTGACCGCCCTACAGCATGAATAATCATCTCTCGTGTTGTAACGTATCCCTCACAGTGGTTATTTCATTTTGGCAAAAAGATCATAATCGCATGGACTCATATCGGGTGAGTATGGCAGTTGTTCCAATATCTCCCATCGTCGGCGGCGAAGGAGATCCGTGACAACATTGGCAGTATGAGCCCTTGCATTGTCATGAAATATGATGGGATTCGTTGCCAACAAGTGCTGTCGCTTTCTCCTGAGTGCTGGACGAAGATGATTACGGAGGAAATTGCAGTAGTAGGCAGCGTTTACTGTCTGTCTTTGAGGGACAGTGTGGTGCAGTGTCACTCCATCAATATCATATGCCACAATGAACATCGCCTTCACATTACTCTGTGTAGGGCGCACTTTCTTTGGATGAGGGGAGCCAGGATGCTTCCATTCATTTGATTGTCACTTCAAATGTGGTTCGTACGAGTGAGCCCAAGTTTCGTCCAGAGTGACGATCCTTCCTAGGAAGTCATCACCTTCCCTCTGGTATCTGTTCAACAAGTCCTGTGCAATTGCATACCGTTGCCATTGTTGCACCTCGGACAGTGTATGGGGTACCCAATGTGCTGCAATTTTGCGGTAGCCAAGAATGTCGTGCAGAATGTGGAGCACGGTTTTGTGGCATACGCCTACCTCAGCAGCTAACTCCTGTGCAGTCCATCGACGTTCAACATCCAGCAAAGAAGCAAGGAGCTCAATTGTGTGGTCGTCAACATGGGGTCGTCCTGAACGATGGCTGTCCTGAATGGAATCCCTCCCTTCACGGAACAATTTCACCCATCGTGCCACTGTGTGATATGGCAAAGCAGCATCACCACATGCTTCTCGCAGTCCTTGAAAACAGGTTTGTGCACTACGACCTCGTGCAACTTCAATTTTTATCCAGGAGCATTGGTCTTCTTTCGTAAACATGTTGTTAGGGCGCTTGAACTGGACTTCTACACTTCAAGACGATTCACAATGCAACTCAATCAAACACAACCATCACCACTCACTGTACTACTTCAACTGAACTTCTGCTATCAGGTACAGACGACAGTAGTGTCACCGGACGCACATCCTTCAAGTTACAGCAGTGTTGCCACTACTTTGCATCCAACCCTTGTATGTTTCCAGAATTTCTCTATCACCCACACCCTTCGCATTGCATCAGACTATGTGGAAGCACAAGCCTACATATGTGAGTCACTGGGGGCCTGTAGGAGGTAGCCTGGACGTGCTGTAACAAGCAAACATTCATCTGTCATACATGTGTGACTAACAGTCTTCTGCCGGTTGCTAACCAGAGCTCAATGTGTTATCATCACAAAGTGTTTGTTGGACCATTAATATGCAAAGAAAGTGTGTAAATTCATCAGATGCATTCTGCTACATCTGCGTTGAGGTGACATTCAAATCCCAAAGATGGTCTTTCACACCCCTCATTTAGAAATGCTATGAGCATTATTTCGGCTGCAAAGTGGGTGATCAGGGCAAGTGTTGGACTCCCCACTTTTACTGTGTGACATTTGCCAGGCTTCTTGCAGCATGGCAAAAGGTTCATGCTGTATCGCCATTCCTATGGTCTGGCGAGAGCCCATGGACCACGTTTCAGATTGCTACTTCTGCCTGACCAGTATCACTGGTGTAACAGCAAAGTCCAAACACACTGTTCAATATCCTAATTTACCATCTACGATGAACCAGTACCTCACAGTGCAAAGTTACCTGTGTCAAAGCCTCCAACAAACATGATGCTTAGTGACATTGAGGCAAGTGATGAAGATGTAGGCCAAGCTAAAAACAATATGGATTGTGATATAACATTTGCAGGAGCCTGTTCTTCCAATGAACTACACCTGCTAACTCAAAGGAACCTTAATGATATCATCTATGATATGAACCTGTCAAAGAAGCAAGCTGAACTTTTAGGCTCCAGGTTAAAGGGCTAGAATCTTCTGTGCTTGGACACTAAGGTGTGTTTTTACCACGAGCGCAATGAAGAATTCAAGGATTTCTCCTCCCTGGAAGGTGGTGTCGTGTTTTGTAATGATGTTTGTTCCATTATTGAAGTACTTGGCCATGAATATGACACAGATCAGTGGCGCTTGTTCAATGATTTGTCAAAAGTGAGCTTGAAGGTGGTTCTACTCCACAATGGAAATAGATTCCCCTCCATTCCTCTGGCTCATGCAGCCAACATGAAGGGAAGTTATGAAAGCATGTAGCCACTGTTGGGAAAGATTAAGTATGACAAATTTAAATGGAAGTTACATGGTGATCTCAAGGTTGTGGCACTGCTACTTGGAATGCAACTCAGGTACACAAATTACTGCAGTTTCCTGTACGAGTGGGACACCCGGGACAAGAAGAATCACTATGTAAATAAACTGTGGTCTAAACAAATATCACTGACGCCAGGAGAGAAAAATGTCGTCAATCCTCCTCTTGTTCTTCTGGAGAAAATTTATCTGCCCCCTTTGCACATAAAGCTGGGCCTCATGAAAAAATTTGTGAAAGGTGTGGATAAAACCGGCAATGGATTCGAATATGTGAGGAATAAGTTCCCAAATGTGAGTGACTCAAAAATCAAGGAGGGTATATTTATAGGACCCCAGATCAGGGAACTGATGCAAGACAAACAGTTCGATGAAGACCTGTATGAAACTGCAAGAAATGCATGGTTGTCATTTATGAGGATTTCCAAGGACTTCTTAGGAAATCATAAAGCAGCTAAATATCAGGATGTTGTGCAGGACCTGTTGACTTCATTCATACAAAGCTATGGGATGCAATGAGTCTGAAAATCCACTTTCTGGAGTCACACTTGGATTTTTGCCAGAAAATCTCAGCGAAGTCAGTGACGAACACAGTGAAAGATTTCACCAAGACCTTATGGCTATGGAAAAGCGTTACCAAGGCAAGTGTACCTCAAGTATGTTGGCAGACCATTGCTGGACACTGAAGAAGTATGTACCTGACGCCAAACACTGGCGAAAGTCGTAAGCCTCAACATTTTAGAGGAAAGTTTCTGCCTGTTTCCTGAGCACATAAAGTATTATTTTGCACATTTAAATTTTTTCTGTACCTTTGAAACCCTGCCTGATAGAAAAATTCTGTATATATATCTGAATTCAGCATAAAAAGTACTGCTAAGTTCACCTACTGAAGTTCGTGGGACAAAAAAAGTTAAATTTTGTTGACCAGTGTTATTTATGGCAATAACTCCACTTCGGAGCCTGTCTCATTAAATATAGGTGAACTGATAAACAGTGCAACAAATTTAAAGAAGATTCTGGATGAAGAAATTGTGAAATATAGCATTTGTTACTTTTGTTCAATGATTAGAGATTACAACATAACGCTTGTAACACTGAGGGCCATGTTATAATTTGAAGACAAGAAACGTTAATGATGCTGCCCGACTAGTTGGTAGTACTAGATTTAATATAAGTCAATGTTTACAAGCACAGTGACTTTGAGGTTATACCAGTCAACAACGCAAGGTATACATATTTCAGTACGTTATTATAACTTACAGTTAAATACAACACCACCATCACTAGCAGATATGTAAAACTAGAGACCTGTGTGTAATAGGAAAGTGCACTTTGATTTCTGCTTTGAACTGCACATGTTCTAAATATAAAAGAAGAACGTTCTTGGAAACATACACATATGTCCAAATGGCTATGAGCACCTATAATGGATCAATGAATCAGATTCACATACTAGTTCTTGCACATTTCATTGTGCCAGTGAATCAGGCTTTTTGCATAAAATTCAGAGTCCTAATTTTTCGTGTTACTCTGTGAATGACCATCCCATCTACCTTCTGACCTACCACATAAATGAACAGCACATGATTACTTCAAATCAGTAAACTCAAAGTATATGTTTTTTTTACTGAGTTGCATACTCTTTAGTAGAAAGTCATTGTGTGTTGCTTCAATTACACACATTTTAAAATCTGTTAACTCTTTTGCAAAAACCTGTGGCCTGTGACATAGAGGGTACACTAGAATTCCAGATAATGAAGCCTTATGATCTTAAAAATAAAGCTTTAAAATTTCCAGCATAATACTATTTGGGCTGTGATATTGATATTGAGAATGAATCACAATTCAATCAAAATCATCCCTTTTAAAAGAGAAATGAGATGGCTTCACTGACAAACATGATCAAAAAAGTGATAATGCTAAATCCTTATACATTGTATTTCACAAAATTATAACTTCCTTTCCAAAATATGGGCAATATATTAGAATTAATGATGTCCAACATACTCATATGATTATGTAATCATTTGGTATTGCTGACTTAAAGAAATTCTCTCACTCTCTGTCAACTAGTTAGCAGTATTTAATTAAAGTCATGACTCTGGAAACGAACAGCCTACAATTTTCTTCATCATTAAAAGTGTCTGTAATATCAAAGACAAAGAGTTTTTGTAGGTCGTTACTGTGTAACATTATAGCTTTAAAACGTTCAAACACTCTATTATATGTAAGATAGGGTGAGGTAACGAAAGAGACAGAGTGAGAGAGAGAGGGGGGGGCAGAGAGAGAGAGAGAGGCAGAGAGAGAATTTTTAGGAGTACTTCAGCTAGCTGCATTCAACTCACAATTGCAGCCTCAGACTTCCATAAATTGGAATATGGTGGAAAAAGTTGTACACCACCTTACATATAATTGTTTTGATATTATTTCTGCCACAAATTCATGTAATAAGTCAAATGTTTAAAATTAATTCTAATAAATGTACTTATACCTAAGTAATCTATACTGAAAATCATAAACACAACACACTGAAAAGTTCCCTCCAAGTACCATCAACCAGGGCGCAATAAATTCTTGGCGCCAGGTCACCACAGCACCTAGATAACTTGTTATGGCACCTATAATCTTTGTTTGAAATTCCACTTCAATGAGACTTCATTAATAACCAGCTTGATCACCACTATCAATAAACAGTCATAAATACTAAAATCAGTTTTGTGTAATGAAAATGCATCGACAGAACTCCCAGAGGGTTTGCTGCAACTGGTGCTGAGTACAGAGCAGCATATGTGGGGTTGGTGGTAAAGTGTTATATGATACTCTATATTAACCATCAAATTTAATCACTTATTGTAAATTAGACATAAGCTTTTCATAAGCACACACACACACACACACACATATTGACTGTTCTATATCCAAAAGGTGTCTTTGCCCTTGTTAAGATTCATGAAATGTAAAGGAATGAATAAATGAATTGTAGACTTTAGGTTAATTTTGTTTGGAGTTTAATGGTGAATAGGGAATTCTAATATGAGACCTTTTATTTAAGAGTATTTCTGAAACTCTGTAGTTTTGCATTTTAAATTGATATGCTATTCAGGGTGTTTTTGACAGATGGAATTTGCAAAACATCATATCATTTTGGAAGATTCTCTTGTAAGTTATTGGAAACCCTATCAGCAACAGCAACAGTGGAAAGTTTAAGTTCGCTAATCATTGCAACATACATCCACAAAAGATAAAAAAGTTTTCTCCTAAACTTTTTAATTGGTGCCTCGATTCAAAGAAAATCTGTCATGTCCTGCAGTAACAAAGTTAATATTAATGTCAACAAACACTCTGTCCACACAGTAGCCACAACACTGTGTCCACACAGCAAACACAACAACTGTGTCCACACAGCAGCCACAACAACTGTGTCCACACAGCAGCCACAACAAATGCTACATCCACTTGCCAATACTGAATTTGATGTCAAAAGTTGGCTAGAACTGACAAAACACTACACAGACAGCATCACTGCATTATGACAAGGAAATCTTGTAAAACTGGAAGTAAAAAACAGGAATCCATAGATGGTGTTTCTACATTAACAACCCTGGAGTTACACAGAGGTAGAGATATTAAATTACGGACACAGTAGTATCAATAACAAATAACAGAACTACTGTGTCTAAAAAAGTATGATTAATGTGTGAACTGCCACCATTCATACAGAAGTGGATTTATTCTTCACTGTATAATTTCAGGTTGGATGCTGATCTGCCATACATCTACATTTTATCTGACTTTAATATAAACAAAAATATTATACAGCCTATAGTATATGTATGACTCGCTATGGGATGGACGGTCCGGGGATCGAATTCTGATGGCGGCAACATCTTTCGTACCCGTCCAGACAGGCCCTGGGGCCCACCCAGCCTCCTATACAATGTGTACCGGGTCTTTCCTGGGGGTTAAACAGCCGGGGCGTGGCGTTGACCACCCACCCCCATCTAACGCCAAGGTCCAAGAAAGAGCAGAGCTATACCTCTACTCCACCTCTGGGCCTTCGTGGCCTGTTCTAGGGTGAACTTTACCTATAGTATATGTTATAGCAGTAAATAGTAATAAAATTTCAATATAGCAGTAAATAGTAATAGAATTTCAATATGTATGAGAAAGCAATATTTGTTGCAGGATATGAGTAACAACTACTGCAATACGACATCATTTACCATATCCGCTAATACCACAATCACAGCAATATCTAATTCATATAAAGAAGTTTGACTATACCACAGAATTAAATTTAGAATTGTATGAAACAACATTTATGGGTGATACTTGTCATCAACATCTATAGGCACAGTCTATATCTAAATAAACATAAAATATGGATATTTAAATACTCCATCTAGCTTTGTGGACTGCACCTAAGTAAAACACAAATGTAAGTAATGGGGCTCATTCCAATCACATACACAAGTATGCAATAATAATAATAATAATAATAATAATAATAATAATAATAATAATGAGGCAACATCCGACCATATCTATAGGAGCAAACAACTGGCGTAGAGTTGGTACGCTCACTGAAGCTGCTACCAACTTACTTGGAATTCTTGAGACCAATTTCAGCGGTCTCAGTACACGGAAAGATCGAAGCATCCGCAAATCCAAATCCACATTTGACTCGAAGAATAATGTCATCGACCTAAAAACAGCCATAGTAGTGCTACAGCTGTCTTGACACATTTTAACAGCATGGCTATTCAATTTTCATAATAAATGCTGCATGAATATTTCAATTATACAGTAACAAATGGAAAATAATGTCTGTGCTTAGACTTTCATAATGAGATTTAATGTGCTAAGTTTTAAAATACTATGAAATCATGCTACATGAGCAACATTTTGCAGTTTCACTATTACTACAGTCAAAGTAAATAAGATGTGATAAATTAAAACACAAGGACAAAAATTGCATAAATAAGTTTTAATATCCCACTCATTATGAAATGAGTTAAAGCATAGAATAAGGAATATAAAATAAATTTATAAGTAACATTAACAAAGACTGCTTATGAATATTCACTCACCCTGTGACAACTACAACAAAATCCATCATATTCCAAATGTTGCGTAGATACGATCTAGGATGAAGTACAAAACCTAGTGCTAAGATCTTGAGGGATGCTTCTACACAGAAAATGCCAAGGAAATAGACCTCTGTTGTTTCCTGAAACATTACAAATTTAATAATCTGTAGGAATCCAACACACACACACACACAAAAGAGAACCTAAATGTAAATCATAAACAGCTATATTATGTACTATTTATAGAATGAACTATACTTTCAGAATGAAACAGAATCTTGGAAAAGTATGCTGTGAAAATGGGAAGGGATGGAACTAGCTAAGGATCGTGTCCAGTTGTGGGCTTCGATACTAGTTCTATTCTATTATGAGTAATTTAATTAAACAGAAAGAGGTTAAGAGAAACAAATTCTCAATGAGCAGAACAAGTATCATCAAATTAAGATTAAACAAAAATAATATGAAAAATACAATAAGCATGTCAGTTCCTGCTGACAGTGCAGTGTCCTCCATAATTTTATAAATGGAATACTAATGCAATACAGGCTTCATTAGTTAATCTTTTCACAATTGTTAGGTGTGAAAATTTACAATGGGCAACATATGCAGACAACTGAAGTAACCTGAAAATCCATATGTAACCTCTTAAAATGGTCTCTATGAGATCAGAAAGAAGATAATCTTAGGAAAATACCATCACATTGTCAACTAGATTCAACTTTTGTTTTTAATAGAGGACATCCCGTTGTGTTTGGATTCAAAAAAATGAACAAAATGTTTAAAGTTACCACCAAAACAATAACAGTGTATAATAAAATACTAATATTTATACACTGTTGTTGTGTTTTGACGGTAACTTTAAACATTTTGTTTCACTTTCAGATTCAACTCATTCAGCAAACTGTCACGCAGGAGTGTTGAACCTGGCCAAAATGTTTTTTTTTTTTTTAACTTCTAAGTTCTGAGAACAAATAACAGATGCTTCCCTGTTCAAGCAATTTGTTCAAACTAATATGACTCCTATAGTTCTCTTTCAGTATGTTACAATGGATCAAATTCAATGAAACTGACACATAATTGTATAACTTTATGAAATAACAAATACAATACATATGTTACTTATATGACAATAATGATGATAAACCCACATGATAAAAAGGCATGTAAATTCCCATGCCCACAAACTGGGTTTGGACTCAAGAATATCATAATTCAGTGTAATGATGGTAACTCCCAAGAACAGTTGTAATGCCTCCAGTACAGTACTCATACATGTGCCACAACAAATAAGCTACATACAGTGACGATACAAAAGGTTTTTTTTTATGAATGAGAATATGTTATGATTGTCTATGCGAAATCCCACGCCACAGTGCAAATTATGATTATGGGTCAAATCAAATATATTTTATTTATTTGTGTTTCATAAAAGCAGTTGAAAGTTAATCCAGATGGACTTTTCATGATTCTTTCATGACAGGTTCTATATCTAGTGGGCTTTTAGCCTTGTATAGATCTCATGACTGCAAAATAAAATGAAATGAAATGAAATGGAACAAGATTTAATTGAATGGGTTAAACTGTGTATGACTAAAGAGGTCAACAATTGTAATGAAACTACAACCACATTGTGAAACTCGTCGGTTTCCAATAGGTCTGTTGTCTACATGTCATACAGCCATTATAACCACCTACCTTCCAAACACATCAATGATTAAATGGTACAGATATGATTAGGGCTATTGGACCCAATAAAAATGTTCTACCATGTGTAATCCTTAAATTAATAAGACAGATAATTATGACTTAAAGAATTAAAAAAGAACATGCCAAAGCAACTCTCACTGTTTTAAAATTACAGATTATACACTCTAGGAATATCTGAATTAATCTTCTAAAATTCTAAAGACTAGGCCAGGTATACCATTTGTACCACAATCTGACTTAATCTAACCTTAACGCGCCATAATGTCAAACACTAGACTTATAGCGTGTGAACCCTGTTGCCACGATTACCCTCACATAATGTTAATGCCTATCATATTTCAAATTTAAATTCTTACAGCATTTCACAGATCACTGTAACGCACATGCTGTCTGAATTTACGATACTTGAACCTATAGGCCCTATACTGAATCCTACATACTTCACTATTAGCTCCACTGCCACCATTAGCCAACTCCTTCAGGTTTCTCACTCCGAGCGAAATTCCCTTGCAAAGGAAGAGTGACAACTGCAGAAAATGGCATGTAAGCCCACAAACCAATACCCCCCCCCCCCCCCCCCCCCCCCCGACAACACAAACTTTAAAAAAACAAAAAAAAACATCAAAACTTTACATTTAAATTTTTTTGATAAATATATATAAACAA
>Ga0123352_10011110_pt1 | contig 14174 bp, 11 predicted proteins | sample TergutLab28metaG_FD_89700 | JGI IMG/M metagenome (GOLD analysis project Ga0123352, IMG submission 89700) | Labiotermes labralis P1 segment gut microbial communities from Petit-Saut dam, French Guiana - Lab288 P1 | ecosystem: Host-associated > Arthropoda: Insects > Digestive system > Gut ...
AATGTACGATTGTACCAGTAATAATTGGAGCCACTGGAATAGTAACAAGAAGCTTAAAGAAAAATTTGGAAACTATACCAGGAAAACACTCGATAGATTCACTACAAAAGACAGCTATACTTGTAACATCACACATAATACGGAAAGTACTGCAATGTGAAGCTTGAAACCTGAGTGGTGGGGATCACTGCTGGTTCAAGAGAAGTACCAGGGAGAAATGCCTGTGACAGGAGACATACATATCTTATAATAATAATAATATCTGCCTGTCTATGAACAGACCTCTCACAAGGCAGTCACGTCCCACAGTCTTGTGAATGAAATTTTATAAATAATTTATGGTTCTTTTCCAGGACCAACCTATCTCATAATGTGACATCTGCAGAAAGATTTAATAATTCTTACATTAATTATGACTATGAGAGATTACAAAAAGAATTTGTGGGTGTTCTGTGGTTGGCATGCTTTAAAATGACTTCAGCTAACACCTACTTACCCACAAAAATTTCTGAGTTTGTTGTTCTAGCAAATATTTTCAAACAGAGTCTTTCTATTTCTGTGTCCTGTGATGCAATGCTGAACAGATTGATAGAAATTATCCAGTGCTGTAAGGTAACATGTTGCATCCAAATTCAGGGTAGAAAGTTCTCTGAGATATTGACACATTTCTAACATATTTCATGGCATCATATTTGAGATATACATACAAGTAATGTTCAACTCATTTCATTGGCCATGGGTTACTCTATTACTCTATGTTTCTGTAGGTATTACAAGTTTATGTTCATATGAAACATACCTGAAGGATATACTGGTTTCTACCTCCACTGGAGTCAATTAATGAAGCAGATTGTCCTGTTGAAAGTGATGTGATATTCAATCTAGACAAAATTTCATTTGTTGCTCTAGATTCTTGTAAAGGAAGAGTATTCACCACAGCCAGTATATGGTGACTGTCACCTCCCCCTCTCATTCTGTTGTTCAAGGCATCAAGACCTGCTGCTAGCATCATTGTTCGAACTCTAGAACCACACGTGTCAATAAGTAAACCTCCCAACTGTAAACCACCTACAGTACGAAGAAGTTGTGTGTTCACTTTACGTAAAGCCCATAAGAATGCTTCTAATTGTCTTACAGCATTTAAATTCACTTGGTCTGTTTTACATTGCAACAAGGAGTCTCTGTTCGTTCCTTCACGAACTGCAAACAGAGCAGCTATATAAAGGTTCTGTGGAGATGGCAGCAAGATCTGATAATCATTTGCGAGGTAATGTACATTTTGTTTGAATGAATGTGATACTGGTTCTAACAGCTGTGTGTCAGAAATTGTTGAACCCAAACGTCGTCCAGCAGTTGCACGGTCGTGTGGTACATGAAGACATGAACCACAGCCGGTGTAAGTTTCAATAGGAAGTGGGTGAAAACTCTCATCCATTATCTTCAATTCATTATGAGCACTGAAGTCCATTAACTGTAAACAAGAAATTAATATTCAGCAATTTGCAACTTTGAAAATCACACACACACACACACACACACACACGAACCACGCGCGCGCGCACACACACACACGCAAGCACGCACGCACACACGCATGCGCGATACACATACACGCGCACACGCACACACACACGAACGCGCACGCGCGCGCACACACACACACACACACACACGCGCGCACACTCGCACGTACACACACACATACGCGCACACACACACGCACACAAAATTCAGAGTAACTTTAATTAACATATTTAATGTTTTCCCAGCAATATTGCACTTCATTCTTTGAGGCGAAAACCTATGTTGATAGAGTCAATACGTAATTAATTTACAGAACTATGTATACCCACAGTTTTCACATGTACTTTCCAACTGTACATAATACAACACATAAATAAATTATTCTGAACAGCAAAGCATATGATTTTAGTTCCTGTGGCAATGACAGAAATTTTTGAAGGGGCATTAAAGTCAAAACCTGTTATAAGAATGAGCTGAAATAACTATCAGTAAACTTGCAGGCTACAGGCTTGTTGAGCAGGAGAACAGCCCTCCCTCTCTCTTGGTCATCATTTGCTGAATGGCTCTGGGCTCCACACTGCTTCCTATCCAATGAACACCATTACTTTTTTTTTTGGGGTGGAAATAGTGCCTGATGGAGAATAAATGTGAATACGCCCCTCCCTGTACTGTAGAAGTTATCCTTCATGGTGTATTAATTGTGTTTAGACGTAAAATTTAACTGTTTTTACTTATCATTTGGTTAACCATTTTTCAGTAATTCGGTGAGCGATCCATTCTCTTATTAACTACTGACACTGAACTTCACAACTTCCTACATGGGTAAAAAGTTGCAAGCTCTTGGTGCCCCCCCGCCCACACGAACGCACACGCACACGCATGCACGCGCACGCACAATATTACCCAATTCATTAATCCAAAATTCTGTTAAAGTGACAATTTGATGTGGCATAAATCATAAAAATACTAAATATACCATACAATGAAATTATGCATATACAATGTGCAAATGTTATACCAAATTCATTATATGCGGCTCGTATTCTTATTGAATATTCTTATTGAATATGATTCATTTTATACAACATGAATGGAAAAGAGAAAAAAGGAATATGTGATTAAGTGCAACAGTCTTTATGCAGATTGGGTTTTATAAACTTCCTACGAACTGGCTCATTGTACCTGATAAAGTAGAATGTTACGTCTTCTTTGATAAATCTTATAAACTTCCCTGCACCTGCAGTTTCTGTTCTGTGAATAATCTGGCATTGAATATCCTCACCAATTAGCTATCGTTCCCAAATTGGGTATCACCCATAACACGCTATAGCTTGCAGCACCACGGAACCAAGCAACAGAAAATAATAATAATAAAATTTCCTGCCTACACTTCCTTCTCTTTCCGGCTCTTAAGGCTTATGATATGGTATGATTTGGCTGTTCCTGCATGTTTCCTCATTCTCAGACTCATATACTATTTAGCTGTACTGGACGGAACTTTATTTATCTACAAGCCACTCTCTGAAGCCCGATGCAAGAACAACTAAGTGCGAAGCACCACATATAGCCTGGTTTCAGTAATCTATAAATTTCCTCATATTGTAACAATGCCGCGACCACAATGGTCTGTTGGCTCTTCTCAGGTACCAAAAGCAGTGTGCATAACCATAAGCAAGATTCTTTCATACCATGGAAGCTGACTTGCAAAGACAGAGACCTCAAAAGATTAATTCAGCAAGCTTCTCAAACACTAACCCTACGCTTCGTAGCTTTAAGACAACAATAGATTAAGGTAATAAGCATTAAGTGTTACATTAGTCTATAAAACGATTATTACTAAAGATTACTAAACACAAACCCATAACCTCTGCCACCCTTACTACTAGGGTTGAAGTGAGTGCTGTAACGCTATCACGTGTTACTGTAAACTTATCGAGTGAAGTACCGAATCCGGTCAGAATATGTTAAGCTTATTTGTACACCTCTCCGACTGAGTGTATTGAGATATAGGCCTATATGATGCATTATTCGTTATGTCCGTTTTTGGCATGATCACAAAGCAGCTGCGATACGCGACATGTCGTCCGCTATCATGGAACTGGGTCTTTCACAATGGAAGGATTTTTGTGAAACTGCTTATTTGGGACATGTTGTAAAGTTTCCCACACATATCAGTTTGATAATGATCAGATACATACAACAGAGACTATACATGAAGTTGTATGGACAATTATATATGATGACTTATGACTGGGACAGATTGTATTCTGTAGAGAAAAGAGCTGAGCCCGAAGGCAGAGTTATGATCAAAATATGAAAATCAGGCACTGCCAATTATAAATCGAGTATGGCTGAATGTAAGTCTCCCTGGTTTGTAATATCTAACGTTTACGAGATATTAATTATAATCAATTGTAAACCTGTAGCCAAGATACAGAACAGTTTTGTAATGCCTGCTGAAATACTGTAACTTTCAGAGTTTTTCTCTAAATTGCTCTTATCTTTAAAATCTATGGACACAGAGCAAAAACATGATAGGTGTTACCCTCTGTGGATATTTACAAACTTTTCCCCAAAGAAATCCGCACCAGACTTAAATGGAAAACTGATTTGAATTCTCATATAATGTTACAATATTATAGTATCTGTGAACTGCATTATTTTTTATTACATCCTTCGCCTTCCTTATTCACTGTCACGGTTGGATCAGAGACATTACCAAATATTAAATGTTTCCCCAGGGTTACAGTTGGGTTATGGTTACCTTGCATGATTATGACACAGTGTAATTTCTAAAACAGCAGACCCCAAGTACCGAAAATTTTTATAGACATTGCAGCATTAAAGTTTTGTTTTCTTGTTTCTGTGACCACTAGCCATCTTCACTGTCTATAAGGTGTATTTGAGCACCCACTTTATCAAGAGTGGAAAGATGTACTCCATTCATATTTTTCAAGTCTATTGCAACAGATCCCAACTGTACTATGAAAATGGATATGCTGCAGGTGTGGCATCTAAGACTGACATTGTATTAAGTGTTATTTGTACTTGTAATGTGAAGAGCATATACCAAAGATGAGCTCGCTGCCCTCTCGTCACCTTTGATGTAACACGGGTCCACTGTAATTGTGATATTAGTCTTCATAATCATTTGTTAATGCACATACAGTTCTACTGTACTGTTACCAGAGTCCATCAACAGTAGGGGTACTGCAGTGAATTGAGTTTTAAATTCTGTTGTTGTGCAAAATAAATCAGCAAAAAGAGATACAGTATTTCATAAAAGCATAATGAGAACTTCTGTGCAACATATAGAGTAGATTAAAATATCTGATGAGTAATGTTATCATAATGATGAAAGCTAGTAATTAATTTTACCCACCTTATGTAGATTTATGAAACTTTTGTGCTGTCCACTTCTTATGTACTCTACCAGCAGTAGATTTGGGAATGAGCCTGGTTCCCGTAACCAGTCCTTGTTTGGTCGGGGTAACTTAAGACCACTTTTTTGGTTTTGTAACACTTTTGTAAAATGTGACTGTTGAAAGTCTTCATGTAACACTTTGACCAAGTCTGGGCATGGATGCCGGCTGTGGTTAAAACACACACTTTCCCATGTTAGTTGTAAAGCTTGAGCCACCAAACCTACTGCCTGACTGGCTTTCAAAATATCTTCTGCTCTCAATGCAGTGTGCAAATCATCTTCTGGTTTTAACTTGTCTATATTGTAAATACATTCCTGATTTGAAATTGGGCCTGCAGAATGTGATTGGCTATAACCGCAATCTTGGCCTTGTAAGTATCTCCAGAGCCATTCATTCTCTTCGGATGGGTATGTCTTTGTTTGCTGAAATAATATGTTATATGTTAAATTTTGCGTAAATGTGGAGAATATTGATCATGAGAGAGCTGAAATAATTATGTCAGAAATTTAATAATACACTTAGAAATAACTTCTAAATTATTATTTTTTTGCTACTGCCATCAAACCAAAAGCAACCAAGTATAAATATTGTACTTGTAAAATATATACATTTGAAAGTTTAAAAACAATAGTACAACTGTTGAATGATAACAAAATATGAGCAGAATAAGTGTAAAACTTTCTGTTATAGGAATGATTTATGTAGGATAAAAAGTTGGGCAAATATTTTTCTAAATAAATAGTTACATGGACTTGGATTTCTTTGTACTCAGTGAGGTTAAGTTGGGTAATAACAATATAGTGTGTAAATCTTAGAAGTGTCATAAGATTAAATTTCAGTAATTGGATGATTACTTAATTATTGTCCGGTATTTTCTTTTGAAATTGGTACAAGTTAATTTTTATTTTATGTAAATTGTATGAGGTGCCTTTAATTGTCATTGCTGCTAGTAGTAAAAAATTATATACTTCATTTAATAGTCAGAATAGTATTTGTTATTAGGTTGTTAAGTATGGATAAGAGGAAGTACATAAATGTTACAGAAAGAGATACAAAACAGTCAAGTTAAGTTATATTTTCTAGGACCAGATGTCAGTAATGCTTCAGGATCTGTGGTAACCTGTAGTACAGAAATAAAAGAAAGAGTTGTCAACTGAAAGTAACAAATTTTCATTTACCTTAATATGCCTAATGCGGTTTTGCCAGTATTCTTCAAAGCTGTGTAACTGATCAGAGCGAAGAGCAAGTGAATAGACTGTTGAAACTTGTTTTGGCATGAGAATGATGTCATCATGTGTTAGTAAGTTTGAAAAAAACATTTGCAGAGAGTGTGTGTCATTTAGATTGATAGTCTCCTTTACAGATTCCATGAACTTTCGGATAGAAGACTGTTTCATTACTACAATTATGGGAATCCCATAATTGTTTCCTGAGAATAGTGACTGTACAGTACTTTGATTTAAGTTTTTGATGTCTTCAACACTGCTTTGATTCTCTCTGTCCATATGAGTGTACTGTTGTATGGATAATATACAAATCTCATTACTGTCACTTGCAAGTTGAAGTATGAAATGAGCAATTCGGGTGCTGTAGTCATCACTGCCATGTACCACAAACAAATGATGCCATTTTAACTGTTTCACCATTTCTATCATTGCCTGGAACAACAGAGGGTTTGAAAGACAGTTTAGTGCATTAAATATGCAGCACTTTTCTACAAAATGAGACAGAATTGTACCATAAAGCAGTAATTATAACTCATAATTCCAGTCTGATTTGAACAGTGATTGAACAAGAAAACTGTGTACTGTAATTGCTGCATCTCTACATATAGTGGCAGTAAAGCTTGACTGCGTTTAATTTAATGGGTTAACTAACATCCAGAATATACCTTATGAATTCATAATAATTAAGCTTACCCCATTACACTTATTAAAAAAAAAATTGTGGACTAAATGGAAAAATTACAAAATAATTGCTTTGGTATTTCAACTTTATATAACAGAAAGTTAGACAGACAGAGTGCAGAAATATTTTCCTATGTTTGACAATGAAATCATTAATAATTCTATATGAATCAAATTCAGTAAGCTGTCTAATTATAAAAATTATTATAGATGAACATTAAATTATATAGTATACTAATTATTATTTTAACATCCATTAGGAGTGTTAAAAATATTTGTTGCTGTGAGCTGAGTCAGAATTATGACCTGGTCAATGACAATGATATATTTGTAAGTTGCAAAACATACCACTAAAATATCAGATTTTGATGATCCAGAGCTGAAAATTACACAAGGAGAAAAAATTCAAACATTTTGCATTTCCATTACACATACATGTGTTTTGACAGTCATATACAGACTGGCTGTTGTAAGACTACTAAAACTCCTGTACCATATTTGATTAGAAGATATGTTCCAGGATATAAAGTTATGGAGAGTGTCTTTACCTTGGCTTTCTGTTCTGCAGGCATCACCATTATAGCTGGGTCCAGCTTTATGACTGGAAACCGAAGCTCACTGAGAGCAGACTGTACTTCTGGATCATCAGATAAACCAGCATCATCTAACAACCCAAGCTTTATTGCTGAGGGTATGAATAAGGTGCTGTTAACTCCTTTCAATGCTGGCAGAAATTCTCCAAGTTGTGCCACTGCAACTCTAAACCTTCCACAGGTATCAAAAGCATGGATTCCTATACACATAAACAAGTCACAAGACAGTTGTTTACAAAGTGCAATCCATGAATCACATATAAAGTTTTAGACTTTCCATTTTATTACTACTGACAGCAAACTCTGACTCCTTGCAGGAGTTACATTTTTTTAATATCCCATGAATAGTGAAACTGTGATAATAAAAATTAAGACTGTGCAAGAAAGATGGAGTCAGGGGAAACAAAGACACTGAAATATGATGATATGATAATAATGCAAATTAATGATAAATAAGAAAAACAGGCATGTTGGTATTTATAGGAATGCACTTGTTGCTGATATTCCTCAATAATTCCCTTCCTGTTATGTTCCTTATTTCTCTTACATGTTGATTCTACATTTGTAAGTTTGATATTCTTTACCATTTAAAATTTATTAGAATGAGGAAATATCATTTCTAGTACTCTAATAACTCTGGTCCACCATTCTTTAACAGTTCTGCTGGAACTTCTCCAGGACCTGCTTCTTTCTTTTCTCACTGCTCCCATTATATTATCTAATCTTGTTTTCTGTTTCTTCCACTTTCTTCTTTTATTTGTGGTGTCATTTATTCCTATAAAAATTCCTGTGAATTTTCTGCCAGAAGTAATGTAAAATATTTTTTTATGATAGTAATTATAATTGCATACTTCAAAAGTATGAGAATAAAAGCAACAAGTGCATATTAAAACTGCATCTAAAAAAACCCCTGTGGATGGCCATAAAAGGTGACCGAAACATGTAGGAGGCTTACAAGGATTATAATGTAATAAATTCATATATTTTTTCATGCACTTATTGGTTTTATTCACATAGTTAAGTATCAGTGCATGGTCATGAAACATTTAATACCACAAAAGAATTTTCTTTACACTGAATTTTAATTCACAGTTTATTCTCACACTTCCCATTTGTACTGAAATACAAATGCTAGCCAACTCATGACACCATCGAATTATGACCATGATACAACTGGTAAGCCCTTCTTTGGTCAATGCAGTGCATATTCATAGGAGGTGATTTTATATTTGAGCCCTTCATGTTTGTTTGTGTCATTTTACTGTGACTCTCTGTGCAGTATTGTTTTTGGGTTTCCGATCTTTGCTTACATTTTACTTTATTATAAAATTGGCAATCAGTGTGTATGTCTAAGTTATTTCTGACTTACAGACACTGATGTACAACCTGGTCATCAAAAATGAACCCCTTTCTAACTGGAGAGATAACTATATTTTTAATTGAAAATTCCAATTTAGAAACTTTCTTTGACCATGTATTCTCAATTTATCCCAAAATTCAGGTGTCAGTAAAGCTCTTATATTTTTATGGTATCAAGTATAGGTGTGCAAATATATCACTGGTTGCTGACTTACCAATAGAAATGTCTGGTAGAAAATTTGGACCTGTCCTTGTATTTAACATAGACAACATCCATCTCATTGCCTCATATTTTACAACACCTTCTTGAGTGGGCAAACCACATCCAAAAATGCCAGTCCCACGTTCACTTACTTGCATTATCACACCTGCAATAGTATAACATAAATATTTAAATTTCTACACAACTAAACTTGGAGCTCAATTTGAGTTGTTGCATGAAGCTCTAGAAGATGCTTCCTCACACTTTTAATGTATTAAAATAGCATATAAATGGGATTAAAATTAGGTTGTCTGATGGCATCAGCATACTTTGAATTTAGCCCTTTCCAAGTTATTACAGTTTTTTATTTTCTACCTTAACTTTTTCTGCAACAACATGAGTATACTTTTTGTGTGTTTAGAATATCTTCCAGATCAACTCCAAATACATTAGTTTGAAATTTTCATTGATTACACTCATATATTTTTCAAAATTGGAAAATTTTGAAGTGGACAGCCCATTCTAGTAATGAGTGGCTGAAGTAAAACACGAAATTTTTGTTATGAACTGCATGTTGTACAATTTATGCAAAATGACAACCTGTTTTCCTTTCTGTGTGCATTAATTTTGAAAATGGTGCAGTTTTACTATGTGTAAAATATCAGTATAGCAAGATTTTCTGTGTCAGTGCAACATGTATCAAAACATCACAAAATTATCTTTAATGCATGTTGTGCACTCAAAGTCCTGTGGGCTTCTCTTTGCAGGATTTTAATTTGTAATATGTGTTACAGTGAACACTTAAGGATCCCAGCAGTTTTAATCAGTGAAAGTAAATGAACAAACATCTTTCAATATTGTGAGGTTACAGGTGTTAGTACATAACAGCTATGAGTGAAGAATATTATATTTAGTAGAACAATGAATGATGCAGCAAAACATATGCTGTAACTGTTGCAAAACAATCCTAATGCATGGTATCCTGAGTACAGTGTCCCTTATTATGTTGAGTATAAAGGGTTGATCACCTATGATTGCATTTGCTTCTTGTCGAACAGTGACCTGCTGGATACAGCCTCCTATATGGAAAGCCATCATGACTGTGGCTAGTGTTACAACATTGAAAATGCGATGCCACAGTTTCAGGAACCCCATTTCCAAGAAATGAACTGTAAAATAAACAGAGAATGAAACATTCTTTGCCTGAGAACCTGTAACTTCAAACAAAATGAAACATATGTGTGTATATTCATAAAGAATCGGTACCAGCTTGCTGCACCATATTATTTATTAGTTGGTTAGTTCTACAACCTGTTTCGGCTTGACTTCGAATTTAATTGTGTGAAAGCTCTATTAGTTATGGTTTAAACAAACACTGCACACATTATAGAAGGTATGTTAAGTCAGGTCGAAATATGTCGGAGAACTAACTAACAAATAAATAATACAGTGCAACAAGTTGGTATTGATTCTTTGCAAATGTATTATAGTTGCATGGAAAATGAGCAATGTTAAAAAAAGGTAAATATATGTTTACGTCTTAATATTTCACTTATGTAAAATATACTGGCTTTTAGAATGCCTTAAATGGATCTTCATTTGCCACAATATACCACCTTAAATCTTACACAACGGTTCTTGAAAATGAATTTTTTTTTGTAAGAATTAATGTTTGGTCATAATGATATGATAATTCAAAACTACCTGGAAAGTAAATCTGTTGTGTGAGTTTTGCCACTTTCTTTATTAGTTCCTATGCTTTCCATGGACTGAGTGTATTGTTTGTACCGCCCAAATGTTGAAGAAGTGTGTTTAACAAATTGTAAGTAGGGAAGTACTAAAAGTTTAAATGACACAAAAGGAAGTCAGTTGACAGAACATATAGAAATGAGTAATTGCTTCTCAAAAGTAAGTATGCCTGCTTACTCGATCATGAACATGAGTATTCTGTAACACAGTAACATATAATGCTTCATGAGTCAGGACAAAATAAAGTGGTTGGCTGCAGGATAGTTGTCCAGACTTTAGTTTTCAACATTTGTTAGAGATTTCTTGTTTTGATCACAATCATACGTTTAGTAGTTCTTGGTCCCAACAGACTCCCAAAGAATTGGTGTTCTTTCCTGTGTTACAACTGATAGAACTAAAAGCATGTAAGTGCATCAAGTGCAAAGATAAGGAATGTTAGGGCAGATCTTCACTTCCATTCATATTTATTTATTTATTGAATTATAATTTCAATAGTTGAAATTATTTAGGATCAGGTAGTATGGTGATTGGTGAATACTGAATTGGAAGGGATGTGAAAGTGACTATGGTCTAATTGTTTTACAACTCCTAGCCTTTTCCTGGACAGACAGAGAAAAACCCCGGAAACCTTTGGGCGGGATTGCCAATCCCCGGGCCGAAATTTGAGCCGTTGGTTCTCCTGTCCTTCTATTGTTCTGTATGGCTTCATGTCATGGTGTTTAGATACAGGACAATTTCACTTTTCTTCATACATAAGGCGTTGAACTTGAACCGAGCGACAGTAAGGGCTGGGAGGGTTTAGCGTATGGTTGCAACTGTTGGGACCCTATGCTAATCATGCTAGTTAAGAGCACACAAGAATGTGATAAGCCACATTCCTGCAACAATAGAATTTTATAACAAAGGCATACAATAGCTTCAGGTTTCAGCAAATAATTTTATGAATTGATAGTACAGAGTGGATCCAACCAGTAATTACGTAGTTGAGTACCAGATACCGCACAGAATATGGAATGTTATCTGATCGAGAAATTAACTAAAACTAAGTGGATTTGGATCCTTATTGAGAAGCTGACAATTACTCAGATGGTTAAGGTATTTTTTGCATTGCATGACATCCAAAGGTAAATTGCTGTGGTCATGAGAAATGGACACTAGGTCTTATTGTAAGTCAGACGAAGTCATTGCACTTTCTCAAATTCTGCTTCAATTAAGTGTCACTGTTTGTATTAATCTCTCCTCTATGCCTAGGTCTTGCAAGTGATTTCTTCTCTTCAGATATAGCGGCTAAAATTTTACATGCAAGTCTGATCTCGTTCATGCTTGCTACATGTAATGGGCACCTTATCCGCTTCGAGTTGGTGATTCTAATGGAGTTTGGTTGAAGACTTTAAGTTTATGGACCTCCCCGTTATGTGCATACTTTAGTCTTCTGGGTTCTGACACTACGCGGTCCTGTAGGTAGAAGATGTTATTTTCTTCTTCAGTGTCGACATCTATCCTAACGGTCGGTATCCACTTACAAGGCGACGTGGTGCTATAATAAAAAAATACCACAGTCTGAAAAATTAACGCCGTGAAAAAAATATCAAGTTAGGCGTGATCGGAAATTAACATCCTGATTTGTCCGCTTAGATTGTGCTACCCAAATTCCAGTAATGCTAGTACCTCTTTTGAAAGAAGTGGCTTTCTGATTAATACACACTCTGAAGATTAGAGCCTTCTGAGATGTTATGCCATGTCGTCTGGTATATAGTTATGGAAGTTTCGAAGACTTATACTACCTACCCCTTCAGGATCAAATAGCTCAAGCCCATTCTTCTTGGACTGCTGAACATTGCAGTTGGAGGCACAACAGTACTTCGAAACGTCGATAACAATTAACCAATCGACACCGCGTAACATCCCAGAAGACTTGAATTTTCGACAACGTGAGATCCTCAAATTTCGCTCCTTTACTTCTATACATTATACCGATATTCACAGAATGGAACTATTGCATCGAAAAGAGACTGTTCTATAGTATGCTAGTAAGTATATTGAGGCTAAACAGATCATGATGACAATTCGTTGCTTAATTTCGCAGTTTACTTAGGCTCGACAGCAGATAAGACCCCGAAAAGCCACCTGTAGGTGGCCGTCACGGGACGGCCACCTACAGGTGTGATAATAGCAGATGCTGTATAATACAATTTTGACCCCTGATGATAAGCACATAGTGCTCGCAACATGTAGAGGTATAAAATAAACTCATTATAATATAAGATTTTATGAATTAAGTTGGTTAATTACTAAGATTATACTGAGATTCACGGTCAGCAAAACATCAAAACTGATAGCTACGTTACATTAAGAACCTAAGAGTAGCTTTTAGCATTTGTAAAATGCGCCCCTATAAATGAATATTTTCACCCATATTCTTATTAGTTACTCTCTTTTAGGTCCATATTCTCCTTAGCACCCATCTCCCAAACACAGTTGCACAGTTCCCTGAGATAGAGCGACCAAATTCCGCATTCATATAATTATGACATTTGAAATAACTCTTTACAAACGTAAACATTCTTAAAAATGCTAACTGTGTTTGTGATTTTATATTTTGTTTACTGTGTACTGTGTATAAGGCGTAACCACAATCACATAAGAAATTGACTGTATGACCTGTTTTGCAAGGAGAAAAAGTCTTGCACAGGTGGAGTGAAATCATATATTGAAATGTGTGACATTACCTTTCACCGATAATGAACGAGGTTTGTTGATAGAAAAAATGATTATTATTCATATTTTTTTTGTAAAGAGGCTTATGGGTCACGAGACAGGTGCAGCTAGTCCGACGCCTGTTTGAAGAATGCACTATCAGGGTACAGAATCAAACACTCAGCAGTCATCAAGCGCGGAGTAGGCAGAGTATGTACTTCAGGCTCTTTTCACAGTGACGGCCAAATCCCTGTTAGTCTTACCATGTAGCCTACTTCATCCATATACTTGTAAGGTTCTTTGTCTCTTCTCGAATAAGCCCCTGCTAATGTTAGTAGGGTTCTTTTTCTGAAAAAAGAAAAGAAATAAAGTCCTAGCGAGGGAGTCGTGATATATTCACATCACCCAGTTCCTGGTGAAGGTGCCTCGTAAAAAGTATCGTTTTTAATTAAACAACATGTCACTGGGAGTAGAGATTTAGTTCCACGAGTTGTGACACACCGCTCTTCATTTATGCTAGCTGTATATCGATAATTATGCAGATAAAGTTCCTACTTGTAAATTCAAGGCATTTGTACACTGTATAACACCTACTATAGCAGTGTTTTTTCCTTGTTCTGCTTTTTCACTGTCGACCTATAAACACCTAACACGACAAACCCCTTCATATCACCCGCAAGACGAGACATAACTCATGTAAAATGGTGAATTGGGAACA
>Ga0123352_10011112_pt1 | contig 14170 bp, 13 predicted proteins | sample TergutLab28metaG_FD_89700 | JGI IMG/M metagenome (GOLD analysis project Ga0123352, IMG submission 89700) | Labiotermes labralis P1 segment gut microbial communities from Petit-Saut dam, French Guiana - Lab288 P1 | ecosystem: Host-associated > Arthropoda: Insects > Digestive system > Gut ...
CTGACAGTGCGCTTTGTTTCGTAACGGGGAAATCAGCCTAGTAAGAAAAGTTTGCGTGGAAGGAGGAGGAGGAAGAGAAGGAGGAGGAGGAGGAGGAGGAGGAGGAGGGGAAGGGGAAGAAGAAGAAGAAGAAGAAGAAGAAGAAGAAATATGCTCAAATCTCTGGGGTTTGTCTTTTGCTCTTGAGGGTTCTTAAAAGGTCTGTTATTTAACTAAGAACCCACAAGTTACTGCGGGGTAGACTAATGAAGACTACTACTATCACTCCGGGCTCTTATTATCTGTAAAGACCTTTTTCAGTATTAGGTGAGATCGGGAATGGAATGTCGTTTGCCTGTTTGGTTACACCGCATGGTCCACAACACCTCGTCGGAATTGTAACAAGTTCCGTCCTACATACTCATACGAGCATAACTATTAAAGGCAACAAGGAGTTCCCCGAACGTAAGGCACGGTCATGGGTCAGGCGTTTACTCCACGGTCTCTCACCCCGATCGTCCGGATTCAGTACCAGACCAGTCCATGTGGGATCTGTGGTGGACGAAGTGGCACTGGGACAGACTTTTTTTTCTAATCACTTTGGTCTTCCCCTGTCAGCATCACTTCACCGATCCCCCATATTCAATTGTTTTCGTCCTCTACCAAAGCCATTATATGTATTATCACACAAATTATCAGAATCGTGGCAAATGGTGCTACTGCTTCACGCAACTCAAAAGAACACGCAGTCATCATACTGGAATGGTTGAAAAGTACGAAAAACTATGATGCTGTGTTTACCCCTAAATGTTAACTACATTCGTGTTAACTAAAAAGTGTCACACAAATTGGTCTATTCGTTGAAATGCCACCGTGAGGATGGCTGGATATAAAAAACCAGCCATAAATAGGCTGGAACGGTTGATACTTGGATTGTGAAGCTGGTGGTGAATGATAAGATCCTAAAAATTAGGAAGGCACTGTTTCAAATCACCAGCCAGGAATTCGCTGGACAGACTGAATAAAACTGCGAAACCCCGGTAGGAAAGCCAGTAACCCAACCAAGATGCTAAGGGGACATCTACTGATCATTACCGGTACAATAATCCGCTTGGCATTCGTGATTACTCGTGTAATACCGCTGGCTGACGACATCCCGCAACATGCACATCTTTTACTATACTTTAGGCGTGACAGTCCGTGTGATCCAAAAGTCACACTCCCACGTATGAGTTTCACTGACTGTCACCAGATGGCACAAGACGCCAATATACAGAACTAAGTCTCACAGATGTGCACATTTGATATAACGGCAACCACTGATTCACGTTTCCACAGTAACAACGTAAATGATCGCCAGGCACTAATACCACAGTACCATACACATATATACGCAGGCATTATGCTGGTTTCCACTTAACTACGGTCACCACTAAGTAAGTATACTATACATACACACACATTCTTCAGGTATACACGGTAACTACATAAATGAGCGTGCCTTACCTGCACGGGTCGCGAGGTTTCCACGGTAACTACGTAAATTAGTGTGCCTAGCCTGTCCGGGTCACCGGCCACCAAAAGACTAGTAAATACACAAACACACTAATACACATCGGATGCCTCGTACTAAGCCAATAATGTTCGAGGCCTGAATGTCAGTATTTCCACTTCAGTCTTCCCCGGGTTCGTGTCAAGTCTGGCGTTCAGGTTTTCTCGTTCCTTCCACACAAATTCTAACAAGAATGTAAAGGTGTACATGGTCTACCCGAATTCTTTATTCCAGACTCTGAGTCCCTTATAGTTCTCCATATTTACTGCAAATACAAATCGATTGGCGTCACAGCTAATGACTTTTTTTTTTCACTTCGGACAACCATACATTCTATCACGGAAAAAGATACTCAGTGGTACATACTTGACCTTTTTGAGTTAAATATTATATACATCGAAAATATTTTAAACATATCACAGAAATTTAAACACTGTCATTTCTTTTTACGACGACAGCCCTTTCCGAGTACCTAAAACTCTGAACAAAATCGTGCATCTATTGGACTGACGAGTAAAATTAAATTAGCACTACAACTTTCAACACACATACCTGCAAACAACAAACCTAGTCGAAGGACTAAAGACATGACCTCCTACCGAGTGTTAATTCCATCGACTTAATGCACATCACATAGAAATCTCACCGGGGGAAGTGTTGGCTTACTCCACAACCAGTCTGGTGTAAGAGATTTGAGGTTTCCACGAAAGCAAAAAAAGTAACGCCGTGTTGTCCGGTAAAAATTTACCAACACCGCAAAAACCTGCCGTCCCACCTTCGGACTGTTTCGAATCTTTGGTCAATGTATAGAGACAACATGACGTCACATTCCAGTCGGCAGTATTATTCATACTGTTTAATGGTCTGCACTCTTGCATATTATTCGTGGTTTCGGGATATGCTCTAAGCGCGGAGAACTAACAGCATCGTTAAATAACACTCGAATCACACCTATTATACACCTACAAAGAACAGACAAAAATCCCTCACAAATGCAAATAACACTTCTGCTTTTGTAATCGCTTGCACCATACACACAAAGTCCACAAGGTACGGTACATTTCACCATAAGAATGTTAAACAGGTACGCTGTTGCAACGTAGGAATATATGACACATTTACATTAGCATTATACCTAATGCATAATGACTCACCTTTCATGATTACATGAGGCGAAAAGAACGCTATGTTGTACAGATCCAGACGCGTCTAAAATGTGTCTCGCGAAATACAGGTGCTGATGGAACGTGTAATGTTTTCCGAATAATAATGCTGACACCTTCTATTCTAAATACACAGACAGGTCCAAAATTCTGCTCGTGTTCTCTTTCATTGCACACATACACAGATCACAACCCTAAGAACATCCAGTTACTTTACTCGGGAAGCCGAGGGCCGGTAAAAAGGGCAGCTGGGAACATGTCTATGACGTCACATACAATCAACTGGGCGTAGACTCCTGCAGTATATCTCAGCACTGCTGCAGGGGCGTGCAGGCAAATTCAGCTTCTTTGTTATAATTAACGCTCTCATAATCACTACACACATTCAGCGCGAAAAGTTTATTTTCTGTCCCGCCATACAAACCGCAACAGTCTAGATGAACTGTGCACTGCATGTATGTGCAGTCGTTATCTACTTCCGCAAATTGTAAGTTTATATCTCCACAAGAATTGCCCACACTTTGGAGAACAAGGAAACAAGGAAGAGAGTAAATAAATATACGATAAAGGCAAGAGCGAAGAAAAGGGCCGGGTGAAAAAAAAATGCATGCGGAAGAAGGCGAAAAGTACGAGGAAGAAATGGAAAATAAAATGGAATGCCTGGTATATCATTTCCATATTTACATTCTCCAGCAAAGAATTCCTCGAGTCTGAAATGAACACGTAAAGAAAGCAGCTGGAGCGTTGGACAGGGACCAGATGTCGTGCGAGTACAGTACAGAGCCTGGAAATAGGCCCCGCATTACACAATGTAATGTAGTGCACTCCGCAATTGTATTTCAGTTCGCATATCGGTCCAGACACCTTGTATCCTCGAGTATGTCGCAGCTATTCAATACCCGCAGAAACATTCAGGGACACTGCCGTAAAACAGCACACGCCTGCTTCCTTGCAGGCCATGCCTTACTCATTCATAAGGAATGTGTCATAAGGATAACAGCGTGTGCAGGTGACAAACAGTCGTTAACATTTTTATGGAGGCCATCCCGATGTGTTGATTACTGAACAAACTACACTTATTCAGTCTAACACACACAGACTTATTTAAATTTAATGGGTTACTATCTTCCTCTGTAAGGTTTTTGTAATGACACGCCTGAAGACTACTTAAGTACAGGCCGAAACATGTAGCATACATGTCAAGGTAACCACATGAATTAAAGTAAACCTGTGTTGTGTTAGACTGCATATGTGTGGTTTGTTAAGTCGTTAAAAACCAATATTATCATCCTTCTCTCATTTACCGATCATTGACTTCCACAACTTCTTCAGCTGAAAGATGTGTTCACCTTATGGAATAGAGTGGACAATTTTCTGCGCATCACGGATCTTTCGGTAGCATGTCGCCCGAGTACACACGGAATATACTAAATTAATTCTAACCTTCTTAATACATATAATGCTGGAGCCAAATGTGGCAAACGAATATGCTCCCACATCCCTAATACGTAAATATGAAGCCCACCCACTTGCCCTAGGCACACCTATAAACGCCGAACCTATTGACAGCACTTGCCACAAGCACGGTTTCCGGAATTAACAGAGCCACAAATAAGCTGAGTCAACATAAGATCCTGGAATACTTCCAGAAAATCAAGTGGATGCGTGACAAACGTATGAAGCGGAACTTCCACGCGACAAATGTAACTTTCCTTTAACATTTCTGCCTGAATGTACAGTAATTGTCGTTGTACACTTATTTCCTCCTTGATTTCAGCACTCTAAAGTTTAAAGAGCCGGTCCCAGTGCCCGCACGGTCTAAGGCGTAGGTCTGCGGCCCGATCGCCTACTGAGATTGTGGGTTCGAATCCCACCGGGGGCATGGACGTATGTCTGTTGTGAATGTTGTGTGTGTTGTCAGGTGGAGGTCTCGCGACGAGCTGATCACTCGTCCAGAGAAGTCCTACCGACTGTGTTGGGTCGTTGTGATGTAGAAACCTCGTGAATGAGGACATGGCCCACTGGAGGCTGTCACGCCAGAACAAACAAAAGTTTAAAGAAGAGTACAAATTATGAATTTCATCATGCAGCCTGTTACTTCCACTTAGGTCCACATATTTTTAATACCTGTCCTCAAATACCCTCAGACTATGGGTATTCATTAGAGCAGAATATTCAGTTTTACACCCACGCAAAACAACTGGCAAAATAATAGTTCCGTATATCAGCATCATCATATATCTTTCATGGAGTTGAACCATTTGTTGAGCCGTTCCGGTCTCACGTATCCAGAAGTCTCTTTAAAGGTCTTCCATGATTCCTTCTGCCAGTTGGGGAGTAGTGTTTCATTACCCTGGGTAATCTATTTCTAGGCATTCTATTCACATGTTGTAGCCAGCTTCCCTTGTATTCCAGTAATTTGTCTAAAATTGGTATTATTTTTAGCTCCATTGCAATTTGTGCGTAGTATAAGGGTGTAAGGGGCTATGATGCGCAAAACTACAGCCTATCCTACCCAACAGTCATCCTCACCTTTTCGTGGTATACCCTGTTCTCACAAACGAGGAAACGACGACCGAGTCACAGCGGTATAACTGTTTCACCAGGAATGGAGGAAATGCCATCCCTAAACACGCAGTCCAGAGACTAAAGGTAGCAATCCTACCACTGGACTTACCCTGCTCTGGGCCGTAACCCATTCAGGGGAAATTTTAACCACTGGCAAGTCTCACGGAAAGAAGCCGGACAGATTTTCTTCAGTTCCGTATATTACATTCTTTATGTGTTTTAATAGGCTGCAGGCCTGTACAGGCCCTGAGGTTCCCAGATTTAATGACATGAAGGTGACAAGTTTGTCACCGGCCGCCTTTATCCCCCAGGAAATATTCCTGATGCTCATTTATGTTACAGGCTGAGTCAGCCCTAGGTCTAGTGCGGCCGGAAGGATTATGTCAATGAAAAATTCGAATGTCACCATCGGAAATCGAACTCCCGACCTTCCGGTTTGTAGCGCAGTGCCCCGACCAAATGAGCTACCGCGTGCATTTTGATAGGATAGGGTTAAATAAAAGCTGCTCAACTAAGCGAGACTTGAGACTCCACGGCCGCGTCTATGACGATTACTGTCTGTTGGGATGTAACTCCGTCAAGTTTGGCAGACAGTTACCCACGTATCGGCAACGCTGAAAATGAAGGCAACAGGTTCCCTCAAAGCGTCGATACATACTATCAATCTACGCGGCATCATATCCCAGAAGTCTGTAATGTACAACGTAATATTCGTTTGTTACTGTAGTTCCAAAATACGTGAATTATGCCACAGTTTCGAAAAAATTACTAAAATATCTTTTCTTACCATGACGCCACTCTGATGTGACATGAACACAATTGCAGGTAATGTACGCATCGTACCATACACATCCTTTCCAACTCACAATTCGAGATAATCCTCTTATTTGACGCTGCATGCCTATACCTAATGCAACTGAAACCCGATGTTACATAATCAAATGACTAACCCAAACACCACAAGTTATTATACAAACCAAACCTTAATACCACACTACTGGAAGATGTATTTTAACACGTCCCTCGTACTCCAAAGTAGCCCTTTCCCTTAAGGCCCTCCCCCCCAACCACTAAAATCTGACAGCACCCAAATTTCTCATGTACCCTTTACGTGTACCAAACAGACGTCCCAAACATCTTTTTTTCCTTGACTTCATCACCCTAACACTGAACCAAGGGTATAAATTGCACGTAACTCATCTTATAATTTGCTGCAACATCCTGCTACGTGTACTTCAGTTCAGTTCACTTCACTTCACTTAGTCGAATCTTTTCTGCCGGTATGTGTAGAGACAGTGAAGTGAAGCTGATTGCCTGTAATCAACAGAATTTCGGATATGAGGGGTACCGGTACGCATATCCTAGATTTGTTTGGGGTTTATTCCCCTAGGAAGGTTGGCTTCACAAGGCCTAACCAGGCCTCACCAGCCCGTGCTGCCCTCACCAGAGCCTCGTTAGCCATTTTCAGGATTCTCACCAAGCCTTCTCAGCCACGGTAGTGGCCCTGGGGATAAATTCCCTCCGTACTTCACCCTAGGGAGCAATTCCCTACTTCTGTTGCCCACCCCTCATGACGAGGAAGCCTTATATACAAATATTAAAGCCTCGGGCAGCTCTTACCCGCCCCTATCCCCTCCGGAAATGCTGAAAACTATTCGCACTACCGACTCAAGTCGGCTTCTGCTGTTGCCCTACTAGAAAATTCGGACACCGGAATTCGAAAAAGAGCTCAGACATCCTTCCCTTAACTGTTACTCAATTTTTACGAAAAGCCCTGCGAAAACATGTGCTGTTTTTACACTGCGCTACAAAGGCAAGCGTTACCACTACACCAGCATGACCTGTGGAGGATGTCGCGGGTGAGCATACATTCTAGCGCTAAAGGTAGACACAACACTGTCGCAACATGTTTTACATCTGGAGACAAGAAGGTCGACCGCTCCATTACCACCCCCACCCATTTCCGACATGGGAATGCATACACATTCAACACAAATGAAGGACATCACGTTCCGAGTACAATCCTTGTGCGAGGCAAAGCACACAGTCGGATGCTGGATGTTAAAAGGTACATAATTACAAAGCAACAAAATTCACCGAGTTCACCTACTGCATTAATACGACTATACTGCACCCAGATATGCGACAACGGGAAACCCTTCAATGCAGCAAGTGTCGGGGGTTTTAGCATTGTCCAGTAAAATATAGCATACACTAGACTCTTGAGCTTTATGGGTCGTTTGTCCGTAAAGCAACAAGTTACCACTCAATAAAAACACAGCTTTCAGCTCTCTGTCCGTAGACGCTGCATTTCCCAAACCACTCGGCTTCACTAAATAACGATGTTCGCTCAGTTGCGATCTCGATACGCTTTAAAATACGCACTCGTATTAGCGTACTTGCCTTAAGTGCGAAAATCAGAAACGTAATGATCAACCTGTCAGCTTCTCCCTAGATCGTGATAAAAGATTGGGCGGGTAAATATTAACGAGGGGTTAAATATGTGGCAAACAGCTGTTGTGGCCTACATTACGGTACAGCGTTTTCCTTGGGGGACTGCAAAAATCAAGCAAGAAAACCCAAAATAAAAATTCCCACCACCCACCTATAGCCTCCCGAATACCAATAGGGGCGGCAAACGACTACAACACGACGCTTGATCCCATATATTTCGATTTTAATTGATATCGTGTAACAGAAGGTCCACACCGACAAGAACAGGCGGGTCGGATTCAATCCTGTCCGCCGATTACAGCTACTTGACATGAAGGTGCTAATGAGTTTTATTTGTCAGCGCATATGTTCACTTTCTCATGTGCCTTCCAAATCATTCGAGATAACGACACACACAAAACCATTTTCAGTTCTCGTATCTGGGTGCGAAACACGGCTTCTTACTCTGAAGAAAATATTCTCCATGGTACAGGAATTTCTTTGAGCAGTTCAAAGGGTCAAAAAATTTTATGCTTCTGTATTTCTTACAAAACATTTTAAGTTATGGATTACAGACATTGATGACGTTGTATCGCACACCCTTAAAATAGCAAGAATCGCATTAGCCAGTCTACTTACTATGACACGATTCTGACTTCGTGTTGCACGATCTAGTTACGTAACTTTCATTATCTCGCATACATATTCCTGGACACTAACAACGTGTCTCTGAATTATGCGCACTTAGACGTTAAGTGTGAACGCATTATTTGCGTGAATTCAGGCGCCCAAAACTGTTACCTCACTTCATTTTCCCTTCCACCTAACAGGCAGTGTACAAGCCATTACATACACTTCGAATTGGAGCGCCTACATCAACACAATTCGGAAGAGGCTGCAGCACCATCTGTAGTGTGTAAAATGAATAACCCGTTTATAATAACCGCGTCCGATGCCATCTATTCGTACAGTCCTCGACTTCTACTCGTTCAAGTAACTCGTTATGCAACAACGACGTGAAATTCGCGGATCGCACGTCGGCCGCGCTCTATTTTCAGTAGTATATGGTTAAATACTTGTTTAAAACTAAAAACAAAATTAACACTACAAATTAAATAACCATCACTGTTAATAATTTGAAGCTGTACTGCACCGTCATCAGTGAGGTCTGCCTTCAGAGGAAAAGTAAACAACGCATATTCCAGTACACTTTTGAAGTCGCGTTCATCTTGTGGAAAAATAAATCCTGGAATATTCTTGAATATGCTCAAGAAAAACGGTTTCTAGGGTTTCAGGTGCAAGAAATGAAAAAAAGTTACGAAACTTCTCTGATTTTCTAGCAATCCAAGCTTAGCTTCGAAAGTTTTAATAATGTCAAACATTTGAGTTGTGTACACAAAAACAAATTTAAAAAAAAACAAACAAAACCTGCCTTTGTATAGAGATGTTGTTTGATATTTTAAAATCTAATGTATCTAGAACTATTCCAGATACACTATTATAGGCAATAGTGGGCGTATACACACAAGACAAAATATTAATAATATTTAACTACAAACTATCAAAACTGGCTGAAATTAATAAAGTAGTCCGCCAAGATTTATCTTTTTCGCCTACGCTTTTTAACATACAGTATACTTAGATGAAATTATAACTAAATGGCAGGAAGAAGACACAAAAGGAATTCCACTTTCGAAAAACCAGCAACTGTTAATTCTGTTATTTGCTGACGACTAAGTTATAATATCCAACACAGAAGAAAACTTACAGAAAGCTGCGTATAAATTAAATCAAATAATAACAGAACATGGTATAACAATATCTGTACAGAATATAAAACTGTTGGCATTTAAAGGACGAGAGCCAGTATGGAGTAAATTGTAATATGTAACAAAATTATAGGACAAGTAAATTCCTTTGACTACTTAGGAAATTTGATATCTCATGAAAAAGAAGTGGATAATGATAACAAAATTAATAACTATTTTAAAATAACAGGCATTATAAACTGTACGTTTAGACCATAGGAAACTTTAAATAAAATTAAACATTACACTAGTCCTTCCAGCTTTGTCACATGGTATTGAAAACTGGACCATAATAGCAAGAGAAACAAGAAGAATAACAGCAGCAGATATGAAATATATGAGAGAGAGAAAAAAAGCCGGAAACACTTGGCCAGATTATAAAACAAATACAGAGATTGCAATGGAAATAATATAACCCAAGTTTTGGACAAAATACATGATTACAGAAGAAAATGGTTGCGACATATAAACAGAATGCCTCGTGTAATAGATTACCAGGACAATAAAAAACTACAGAGCAAAGGGCAAGACTTCTGGATGCGTGAGAACGGAATGGTTCAAAGGCGGTCCAACTCGTTGGCGGCTAGATGAAGATGACGTGTTTTGTTAATGTTATGATAACACTAAGTCTGTACAGAAACACAAGGCCAATAAATAAATCTGTATAATAAAGCTTCCAACAATGGGATTATTTATACAATTAAAAAAATCATACAAGACAAAAGTAAGCTCTCGCACGAAGTATACGTGGTATTTGTATTTTATTTTCTTACTAACAACGCAATTTTACATTCGGCGTGATGATGGTCTATCAAGACCAACACATGTGCATGTAGCTCTCCGTTACATACTGAACACATAGTTGTGTTTGATGGTATTTTAACAGTTATCTAATTACTATTATATGAGTATTTCAATTCATGACCTGCAACTATCCCGAAGTTCCTGTGGCGAATTAGCATATTACTGCAGCTTTCTAATACTGTTTCGCGCTGCTACACGTTAATTTCTTATAGTCACTGAGCAATGACCAAGTGAGGACCACTTCAGTGTACTGTCCTGCAGGAGAAAAACCTTTGGAACTTCCAGCCTTTATTTGGCTGATACATTAACAATAATGCGATGGGATACGGAGCATGCCTGAAGGTTGAGGATAGAAAGTGGGCGTACCTATTCAGAATAAGGTCCATCGGCGGGACTTTAACACGGCAATGAACTTTGGGGACAAACAGAGGCGAAACGGCGAAACGTTTCTTAACCGAGTAATTTTTAAACGTTCAAGCACGCTGCACCTTGGAGATTGGGTATGCGTGTCGGAATATACAGTGTCCCAGGAGTTAAGGTCACTAATTCGGGATTTAATTCCAGAGCTGATTCTGAGTCAAAAAGTCATATACACATGGGTACAATTGGCAACGGTTCAGGAGTTCTTAAAGTCCAGTAAATAAATTAGAAAGGAAAGAGGAGCATTGTGCATTTATTGAGCTATGTTGTTAAATGTACAGTTACAGATTCGCCGTTCAGCGATCAAGCAAGTTGTTCGAAGTGTCCTCCGTCTGCTTGGATGCATTTTCTGACTCGTGTGACCAGAGAACTTGTAACCTTGCGAAGCACTGCAGCGTTGTTGATGCTTCTTGCAGCGCTGAGAATTCGATGGAGTAGTTCTTCTCTCGTGTTCACTTTGTGTGCATACATCATAGCTTTCATGTAACCCCCCACATGGTAATCTAATGGGTTCAGATCCGGTGACCGTGGTGGCCAATTCTGTGACCGCCACGACCAATCCATCGATTTGGGAATTTATGATTCAGATACTCCTTTATGACCTGACTGAAATGAGGCAGTGGTCCGTCATGCTGGTAATACATCAGTCGTCGTGTTTGTACAGGAACATTCTCTAAGAGCGCTGGCAGTTCATCTTGCAAAAGGTGGCGTAAATATCACCTGTCAGACGTTGCGGGAAAATGTACGGACCAGTCAGTTGATCACCAATGACACCACACCACACGTTTACTGAAAAACGATGTTGGTAGTTGCTTTCGACAGTTCCATGAGGATTATCACGATCCCATAAATGGGAGTTTCTTGTACTGTTGACTACATCGCGGGGAAAATGGGCCTTGTCGGTGAACAAAATGTTACGAATCATATGGGAGTTATAATTAATCCAAAGGCACAGTTCCAACCGGCTACACATGTCCGCAGGTTCAAGATCGATGGATTGATTGTGGCGGTGCATAGAATTGGCCACCACGGTCACCGGATCTGAACCCATTAGATTACCATGTGTGGGGTTAAATGAAAGCTATGGTGTATGCACACAAGGTGAACACGAGAGAAGAAGTGCTCTAGCGAATTCTCAGCGCTGCAAGAAGCATCAACAACGCTGCAGTGCTTCGTAGGGTTACAAGTTCTCTGGTCACACGAGTCAGAAAATGCATCCAAGCAGACGGAGGGGGCTTCGAACAACTCGCTTGAGTGCTGAACGGCGAATCTGTAACTGTACATTTAAGAACACAGCTCAATAAATACACAACGCTCCTCTTTCCTTTCTGATTTATTCACTGTAGTTTAATTACTCATAACTCCTGAACCATTGCCAATTGGACCCCATGTATATATGACGTTTTTGACTCAGAATCAGCCCTGGAATTAAATCCCGAAGTAGTGACCCTACCTCCTGGGACACCTGTATAAGGGTGTGAGATGCTGGGGTATGAAGCCATGAGAACAGGTCGTTACCAATCTACCGAGAAGACTTTAATCTTCGTCAGCACTGCTGTGGTAACTTCATATCGCGCACGTGTTAGACAATTTTACCAAGCACCACGTGCTGCACATTCAAATTCCAAAGACTGCTCACAAAGTGAGGAATGTTAGAAACAAAATTACTTTTCTTTTGAGTGCGCTCGCTAACACACCAACCAGACAGCATCCATCACGAGTTCTGGAAATTCACTCAATTTTAAATTTGGAGTGAATGGTGAAACTGAATACAATCACAAGTAATGACACCACTGCTCGTCCTTGCATATCCTCCGACTTAAAACGCCATTCCACTGTCGGCAATAATACATAATTGAGATTACATAACAGATGGCAAAGAAGTCTCAAAGCAACAAGCTAACAAGTAACTTCAATAGAAAACATCTCCATTAGAGCCACAAAAAAGTCAAGTAAGCCAATTAAAAGGCTCTCGGAAATGGCGCAGTGCATTTCAGACTTCTCAAGGATTAAGCTCCTCATATTTCATTACCACTAAAAAACATGTTTGTGGGCCGGGTAGCTCAGTCGGTATAGCGACTGACTACGGGGTGGATGGTCCGGGATCGAATCCCGGTGGGGACGAGATTTTCCGCCCGTCCAAACCGGCCCTGGGGCCCACCCAGCCTCCCGTAAAATGGGTACCGGGTCATTCCCAGGGGTAAAGTGCGGCCGGGGCGTGCTGCTGACCACTCACCCCCTTCTAGTGCCGCAGCCATGGAAGAGTAGAGCTATACCTCTACCCACCCTCTGGGCCACGCCGGGCCTGTGACGGGAAAATTTCCTTTTTTTAATAAACATGTTTAAAGCATGTCAAAACAAAATTTTCTGATATCAGGTTAGAATGGCGGACACCTAACAGATGTACAGAAATTCTACATAAACGGTGAATACAAAATGCTACTAGACATGTCAAATCAGGAACAGACAGAACAAGACTTCGAAAATTCACCTCGACTGATACTGAAGAAACACACTTTAAGAACTATGAAACTTTTGTAACAACACCTGCTATTTCAACAAACGGCTCTTTTATAATCTGTTTCTATTCGAAAAGTATTCTAAACAAAGTACGCCTATATACGTGTTGCTATCGTCAACAGAACACATACATTATAAAGCTGTAACAACTTCCAAGAATTGCTAATAAAGCCTACGAAAATGTGGCAAAATCCAGTGATATGGGAAACAGAGTAACAAATTTAAGTTGCATTCACCACTAAGCAAGCAGTATTTAAAAATCTGAAAACGTATGCTACCATTTAATTCATAATTACCAATCTTCCAGTGTCCTATTAAAAAAAAATAGGAAAATTAAAAGACAGTTATAACAATAGTTGCCTGCAACTTTGTCCCTTGGGAAGCAGGTACATAGGCCTATAATGAAAAGAATGGTGCATAATTTGTCTTCTGGCATTATACTTGTCGACTTCAGTGTTCAAACAGGATAAACACCGATTCTTCGTTCCTGCATGCTGAACAGGCTTCTGTCACATTAAGTACAATGCAAAGAAACATGCATGGAATTACTTGTAAGTGGCCGTATTCAACAGTTCTTTTCGGTGGCAATAAATGATTCCAAACTGTTTATTACACGAATTTCTAGTAAAATGTGATGCAATTTTATGTCCATATGCCTGTAGTATTTGTTGACATTAGTCCGTGATTTCTTAAGTTTGAGAGAAATTGTTACAGCTTGTGACAACAGCTGGCTCATAAAGGTGACGTGATTATGCTAGTTACTTTCCATTTCCTGAGGCAACAGATTGCTTTCCCTGACTGAAAACTCTACATAAGGTTTACCGCATAAATAATTTGTGCATAACGTGAAATATAGATCTCGTTAAAATTTACAACTTTACTAGATATCTTTTTTTTTTTTTTTCGGTATCGCATATCTTCAA
>Ga0123352_10011119_pt1 | contig 14165 bp, 8 predicted proteins | sample TergutLab28metaG_FD_89700 | JGI IMG/M metagenome (GOLD analysis project Ga0123352, IMG submission 89700) | Labiotermes labralis P1 segment gut microbial communities from Petit-Saut dam, French Guiana - Lab288 P1 | ecosystem: Host-associated > Arthropoda: Insects > Digestive system > Gut ...
ATCAGGGAGCTATATATTCCTTGCTAAAGTCACACTAGAAATAGTCACAGATTAATTTCGTTGTACAAGTTGGGTGTTGTGGCAGCATGCCGTGTTGTGTAATGTTATGTTGCGAAGAGTGCCATGCTAGCAGGGCACTCTTCGCAACGTAACATTACACAACACGGCATGCAGCCACAGTACCCAACTGGTACAGCGAAATTAATGTGAGTTTTTATAGTGTGACTTTAGCAAGGATGATATGGCTCCCTGATGATGGTCCTAGGACCGAAATATGTCGGAGCGTTTTTAATGTTTTAATGTGTAAATTTTATAAATTTTATATATTTGCAGTGGTTGGTACAGTGATTGATTGAATAAAAATATTTCGAAATTACTGATTTTGTGAAATGGTGGTGGTGGTGGTGGTGGTGGTGGTGGTGGTTGTGTACGTGGTGGTGGTTATGTTGGTGGTGGTGGTGGTGGTGGTGTATGTGAAAAATGTAGTGTGTGGGTAATGTGTTCTAGTGAAAATGGCAGGAGAATATGGGTCTGGCGATTGTACAGTTATTGCTCGAAGAACTTTTCCGTCATCGTAAGAGGCAAATACTGAAACGTTGCGGAGAAGTAAGGCGAGCCAGATTCTTCCAAGAACTTCTTGTTTGAAGGATTTTATGTTTGTTATTAAGTAAGAGAATATCGCGGGTAACCAGAGAAATTATTTTCTCCGAAGTAAGCTGAACTTTCACGTTAAGTATGTACATAATAAGTACTTTATCAATTAAGAACTTCTAGATAAATTTTCACATTATTTTGGTTTTAAGTTTCAGACTATAAAGATGCTACGTTTTACCAGTAAATGTCGGTGGGCAGATCTTGCAGCAAAGTGTGGAAAGTGTTCGGAATTCACTGAAACCTTCTTCCAATTTTTTTTGGTTCTTTTATAATTATTCTCGTTTCAAAATTTAAAATTATTTTGGTGCCCTTTTTAAACATTTTTGGGGATTATTCTCATATTTGTGTGTGTGTGTGTGTGTATACACTTTAACGTTTCATTAATGCCATATTAAACAGCATATTCCCCTCCTGATTTTTAACTTCCAATCTAATAAAAGTTTCTATTCAGTTTGTTAAATATTGCTTAAAAACTATGAGGAAGGAAATTTCTCTCAATGCTTTGCAAAGAATCGATTGCCTTCTAAATGGTCACAAAATGGACATGTTACTGAATATCGATTCTACTGATATGTTTATTTTCATTAATTTTTATGTTTTATAGATGAATTATATTTTATTCTCACCATTAACGAACAAGATTTTTTATTGGTATGTCTTTTGACCTGCCCTCAGGCGGTATGCATGCTGAATTCGCATCGCATTAAGGGGCGTTCTGACTGACGGGCCTCCTGTGTTCCACTTTCTTCCGAATGAATGCTGGGAGAGATTACCAACTAGCTAGCTGAATCATCAGCTGTGAAGAACGAGTCCTTTTGAGAAGCCGATACCCTGTCACCCACCCAAGAAGCTTTCCGTTATATATACAAAGCGAATATTTATTAATGTTCCCAGAACAGCTTGTCATAGATTTATTATTATTCATTCCGCTCATTATGCTTGTTGTCATTCATATACACCAGCATACGCACACGATAAAATTGTAATTTGTCCTAAGGTAATAATTCTATAAGGATACAGCACTTATAACAAAACTATATTATCAGGTGTATATAACTTATCAACATCAACTACATGTTTCGGCCAATGCTGCTGTGGCCATCTTCAGGTTGGATACAATTTTATCAGGGAAGCTATATAGACATGATATAAGACAGAACAATTATTAGTATTAGTGTAGGTAAGGGGGAACGAGATCTCGTTTTACACAAAGTCGGTGGGCCACAGCAACATTGGCCGAAACATGTAGATGATGTTGGTAAGTTATATACAGCTGATAATATATTTGTGTTATGACTGCTATATCCTTATAGAGTTATTACCTTAGGTTGTAACAAATACAACGGGGATGGCGCTCTTTGAAGTTGTAATTTGTCCATAAATATGAACTTACTTTCCTCCCGCACGTTTTAGCCCTAAATTGCCATCCTCGGGGAGGTCTCCATGCAGAGGAATATATAATTTTAACACCTGTAAAAATCTAATGTTTGTACCTGTAAAACTTATGTATTAACGTTATATACTCCATTGTACTGACGTGTCTGCTGATGGAGATTTATCGGTGAAACATATAAGAGGGTACATTTTTATGGATAACTTATAATTTTATTTTGTGTACGTCTTATATATAAATGACAGCTTGTCACTGGTTCTTAGCCTGAGCGAGAGAAACCAACCCAAAACTTCACAGCGTACTCTTTCCTAACAATGTGTTCTAAGTTTCTCAGCAGCTCCACTCGACTGCAGCTTTCCTGCTGAAGTTCCATTCTCGCCTTGAATCTGATCACAGTGCGCTGCTTATATACGGTTTTCTAGTACCATATTTTCAATCCGAGTGTTATTAACGACTACCAATGGCTCCTTCTTAGTATTCCGTATTTATTCCTAATGAAAGTTTTATCTGCAATTGATACAATATATAAGTAATATATTATTCATTGAATTATGGAATAGTGTTACATTAAAATATTTATCGACACATTTCCCCTCGAGAATGACAGGAAGTGAACACTCAGTTATGAGACAGGAAGATCAGCAGTGCTGGGCTGTGAGAAAGAGCAGGATAGACAGATGCTAACGCAAACGGTAGTTTCTCTTTTGTGTCTCGTAAAAGTAGGAGCTTTGAAGTAGAGTACGAGGTTGTAGAAGCTATATTTTTCTTCTTGTCGGATGAGGAAGATTTTCCTTTTTTTCCTCCCACCTATTCGTCTTGCCTCCTTGTAAGCTGCTGCCCTCTTTGAAACTCACCTCCATGTGGATTATAGGTGCATTTCCAGTCGATAGTGCCGTTATATAGCCGTTGCAGCATAACGAGTCCTCTCATAAATTACGTCACAGCTGTTTGTTCCTGGCTGCTGCCGGTCTGGCCCAGTCTGTATCTGAAAAGCTCTAAAACACTCCAGACTTCTGAGCCGCTTTGAGCGCAAAGACTGATAAAAACGTTGTGATACCCTTTACCATTAATCTCATTGATCAGGAGTTGTGTGGATGTGAAACTTGGTCTTCTGTACTGGAAGAAGGGTATATTCATTGAAAGTGATCCGTTTAAAGTTACATGAAAGCTAGTCTGTGTTTTTCTCTTACCATGTGACAATATTTCATGTTTTCTCCTAGAGAGTGAAGGAAATTCGATAATCTGGTTCCATATGGTTGGGAATATATTGACCATCTGAGGGCCTCTTAGCTTCCTAAGGTCACTTTTCCTTTCCATTTATAGGTCGAGGGCTGTGTGGCACGCATTATCGCTGTAGGCACTGCCATTACCCGCGACGACTGAGGTTACAATCTGACCAAACTTGAGATTCCTTTCGCCTACTTCAGAAGAACAGATTTTTTTTTGTCTGCAATCACTGCCATCTGGCATGCGTATCCGTAAATTTAAGTATCATATATGTGTAGAAAAATGACCACGTTTCGAAAAGTTTTTACGCATATGCATAGATATTTTCACAATTTTGTTCTCCGTCGCTGCAGTTGCAATCTGTATTATTCTACTAGCTGTGAAGACTCTCTCCGTTTCGCAGTTATAAAAATCCCTTATTTTCCCTGGCCTTTGAAAGCGTGTGTCCTTCACGGTATTCGGCTTGAAATTTCTAAGAGTTTATCTTTTCTTCATTCAACCTGTAGGTTCTGCCCATTCCGTTGTCTTTGAAACCATTTTTGATGTAGAGAACAAATGTCTTTATTAAAAAGTTTTCTGTATTTCTCTGGTGTTTAGACACCATGCGGGAAATTGCTTTTTGAAAAACTAGCAGTCACTGAACTAGACAAAAAAAAACTAGCAGTCACTGAACTAGGCAAAAAACTAGCAGTCACTGAACTAGGCAAAAAACTAGCAGTCACTGAACTAGGCAAAAAAACTAGCAGTCACTGAACTAGGCAAAAAACTAGCAGTCACTGAACTAGGCAAAAAAACTAGCAGTCACTGAAATAGGCAAAAAACTAGCAGTCACTGAACTAGGCAAAAAACTAGCAGTCACTAAACTAGGCAAAAAAACTAGCAGTCACTGAACTAGGCAAAAAAACTAGCAGTCACTAAACTAGGCAAAAAAGTCGCCGCCTTTCATAGACATCGTCGAATGTTGGATGTAATACGATCTTTTTTAGGTTCTCGCGGCGGTTCTGAAGATTCATATTTTCTGGAACGTGACGCTAAATCTTTGGGTGAACTGTTGTCGAGGAGTCGAGGAAACTCAGTGCCTTCTACATGGGTCAAACCATTCTTTTTGGAGTGCATGAGCCTTGAAAATTGAGACGCTACGTTCCATCGAAACGTCGGGTACAACTTGCCAAATGACACAGCGTGACGTCACAGGAGACTTGAATCCCCTTGCATTATCTTTACAAAGCCTGTCACTGAATGCATAAATTCGAATGTGATTATAGAGTTCAGTAGAACCCCACTTATCCGGATTAATTGGGGCGGCGAGCTATCTGAATATGTAGGAAATTCGCGTAATTGAATTTTTCTCTGAAAATAGACTAAGTTGGCAGCTTGAATTTCGGCTATTACTGTTTGCAGTGTGTACCTGCGTCTAAACCTTTCGACCGCGCCTGATTGGAAATCCTAGAAGCCAAAACACTTTACTGTACTGTACTTGATCCGATAATCCGTAATTTCAAGGCAAGTTAGTTTTGTAGAATTCTAGACATATTAACCCGAAGGGCCAAGCCGATCTGGATAACCAGCGTTCAGATATGTGGAGTTTACTGCATATCAATGAATACATTCTTGTAAGACTACAGGAAGAAAGTATGTCAATCTAAGATTTATCATGAAGATATGTTACAACCATCAGTTTTGAAATATAGTTGTTGATAGAATGCATAGTCTGAAAGATGCAACTGAGAAAACAAGTAATTACATGCAGATATGGCGCCACGTCCAGGTTATTTTAATCTTCAACATGAACGCTGTTAAAAACTCAAATCATGGGAACACGATTTTAATTTCCTGAAGCAATAGAAACGCAAGTTTTGCTGTACAGAAGTCCATCTTTAGGGGAAAAAGTTCGAGACGTAAATTGAATATGGATTTAGAGGTGACATTACTTCCCAACAACGTCTTTTACTTCTATCATTACACAATTCGAGACGCCTGTCTCATAAAAATTACCACCTGAATTCGGTATAACGTACGTGGGTGATTTTTGGGTGTAGTGTGTTTTTGCACACAATATATGACAGTAAGTTGGTGTATCTCTTTGCAAGTGTAATTAAAGAAACTACTGAATGGATTTGAATAAAATTTCCCATTGAAAGTCTACATGATAATGCAAAAAGCTATTTTCATTTCGATGTATATGCATCAAGCATAATCCCCATATCATATGGATCCCCCTTTTTATTTCAGTAATCCTCTGAAATGATTCGTTGTATTAAAGTGGATAGGCATAACAAATACGTACATCTCGATAGCGCCACATCGTATGTATGCGAAATGTTGCTTGATATAGTGTATACGTGACATACTGTAATTAAACAGGGGGAAATAAATTCTGGCTTTGTGTAGTGTGATTAGCTTTGAAACAGTGGATTTGTACAGTATCCGCAAAAACTGCCGCCCCCGGCAATGAAGAACCAAACAAGCATTTCAAATATGTAGTGTATTAAAGAGCACCATTCAGTTTATGGCTAACCAATTTATAATGTATGTGGCTGTAGTACATTTCTTGTTTTTTTCAGGATTGTAAAGTGGATGAAATGTTATTTCGTAATGCAGTTTATAACAAAACCGATATTGAAGTTACTCTGACCAAATACATTGTACACTCGTGTTAATAAAGTCTCGTTGAACCTAACTAAATAGCTATATTAAAATTCGCTATGGAAGAACATTCGAATCATCCAGCACGTGGAACTCTGAAACATATTATTCCTTAAATTTATTAATGTTAATTAATGTCATTCAGAATTCAATCTTGACTCCACACAATAATCGACGAGGGTAAAATCTGCTCCAAAATGTGCTGGTGAGATGAACAGTTTATTTCTGCGCCGATACGTTCAAGTAAATAAGGTACGTTACTTACCTTAATTACTGGTATTGAGGAAAATGATATTCCACCAATTCTCCGTATTCGTATTCATTCATGGAAGTTGGCAAATCGACTTGCTGAGATCTTAAAACGTTCAAATATAAAGCTAAGATTCATTTCTTTTCTTGTTAATTTGTCAAGGAGGGCCCTTCTGCGTTTAGTTAAAGTATGGTTCGTTTGGAATTGCTTGTTCCTTATGGTGACAAGGCTACGGGCTCGTCTACCGAGGCGTCTCGATTCGATTCCCATTAGGGACAAGATATTTTCTCTTCCTCGATGTTCCCAGACCGGCGGTGGGACTGCCAATTCGTCTATTCGTTTTGTATAGGGAGCTCTTTCTCCGAAATATTTAACTTCCATCCAGTGCCGAGGCGAAGAATGCGTGGATCTATTCTGGCTGTCATCCATGCTCTTCCACGACGTGGTGCTTAGTTAAGAAGACACGGATTTTTGTTTTACCTTTCACTAGAACGAGAAGTTTAGTAAAGCACTGCTTATTTTACCTGCGTACGTAATCGTCTCTTGATGAATCCGACATTACTGCAATCCGTGGTTCTGATATTGACGGGTTGCCAGATATAAAGGGCCAGGGGATGAGATGCTGCTGAAGGAAGTTCGCAGTTCCCTCTCTGTCCCACCCAGTACTGTGCTGTAGGAGCATTCATTAATCATCCCTTTTTTACTCCCTACTTTGAAAACTGGCTGTAGCTAACTGAAACGAGATGAACTCTAGTGGCTTGTCATAGCTAAAGATGGTAAATAAACGATTTTTGGATGCCTGTAATATTTCCCATTTTTCATTTACATTTACTCTGGTTTTCTATTTTTGTTTTATTATACCAGTAAAGTACCATCAATATTTGATATGTCGCTGGATTTGGTAACTCTGCTGTAAGCGGTTGCTTTTTAGCCACCTGCCAGTCAGTCAGCTCTAGGCTCATTGTTAACGTGTATCCCTACCCTGCACAATGCACCTGACAGCCTAGTGCCCAGTGCGACTGCTGCTGTAATTGTTCCACGCCCTCAATATTTATTATAACATGCCTTCTTTGTTTAAGTTTCCGCAAAACTGGAAGACGATGTGTTATAGAAATATGTCAGTGTCTTTCATTCCTCTTTCCTTACTTCTTTGTATTTTTCTTTCTTTGTTTCGTTTTGATTACTTTTCTCCGATTCTTCTATTTTGTTTCCCATTGCCCTTAATCCTGATTCTTTTGTCGAGCAAACTGAATGAATCATTGCTTCTTATATCTTTTATGATAGAGGTAGCCGATTTCGAATCTTCGTTGGAACATCGACTCTTCTGAGTTAGGTTTTACGTGGTATCATTTTTTTCTCCAGATAAATAACACAATGCCCTGTGTCTCTTGGTGTCCCTGTGTCTGTCCTGATTTCCCTGTGTCTATAAGCGAATGCTGAGATGGTTCCCAAGACTCCCAAGTTGATACTGCATGCTTCTCATGTAGCCCTCCCGAATTTAATTTCTTAGATCCTTATTTCATATTTATGTACACACATAATAACCACTGCCATCGGGCGACAGCCCATTAGCTGTTAAATATTTTATTATTGTTATTATAAATTATGCCACGAATCTTAAATAAATAATAAGTAGGTTTTATTCAATTCTTCCCGTTTTCTTTTCTTAATTCCCCCCTCTCCATTTTAAATTTTTTCCTCCTGTTTTCCATATACTCGTTTTCTCTTTGTCTTTCCTTTATTTACATTTTTCCGCTTAGCCTAAGTTCATCATTTCTTTCTCTTTACATGGCCACTTAGCAGTAACACTGTGTACATGACGTACTTATAACAGATTCCGGGGGCCGTGTCACACTGTGTTGGTGCTTAAGATTTCTGTTACCCCAGTACCCAAATCCACCATTCATCTTCCCCTTTCAGGCCTAACCGTCTCCAGAACAAACAGTGTCTTTTAGACGGGCAAAGTTTTGAAAGTTGAATTTTTTTCTTTTACAAATACTTCTATCCGTTTTTTCAATGTCCATATTCTCTTTTCCTTTTGTCTAAACGCTCGTGTATTTGCAGTGGACCGACGCTAGATAAGGACGTTCGTTCATGTTAATAGACTGTGTTCTGTGTTATATAGTTTGTTGAATTTGTGCTGCGTCGGAACTAAGGAATGCCCGTCTGCGATGCGTTAGCTGACATACATTTCCTTCCGAACGGACAAGAATTGTGTAAATAAAGTAAATATTCCTTATGCTGCGTGGAAAGTATCGATCTACTTTTGTAATCGCTAGGGTCGGACTGAAGGTTATGAAGCAGGGAGATGCCACAGTGTCAATGGAGGACCTGTTCCTCCGGTCATATCACAGTCTGTACATTCGTACATACACGCGTACATATTTTGACGTTTTGCTGACCGTGCATCTCAGTATAATCTTAGTAATTAACCAATTAAATGCACAAAATCTTGTTTTATAACAAGTTTATTATAAAACAAGATTTTGTGCACATAGTGCTCGAAACATGTGGAGGCATATAACAAACTTATTATAAAATAAGATTTTGTGTATTAAGTTGGTTAATTGCTAAGATGCGTACATGAATCTAAAAGGTTTAGAAATACGTACAGAGTAGAAATATAAACGTGTAATGGCAAGTATCCATCTGAGTAAACACAGAAAATTATTTTAGTGTAGTATTACCATAGATATTTCGGGTATACGATGCTTAGGTATGGAATAGACACATGTGCCTCAGAATAGGGTCTATTGGTGAGCTTCTGTGAACAAGGAAATGAAACTGCGAGATTCATGAAAATTAGGAAATGTTTGTACCAGCCAGGCAGACCCTGATTTCTTAAGAAGGACCCTGCTTTGCATGTGGGTGTATCTGCGATCTTGCTTGGCCTCAGGTTGTTAACTACATCAGTTAAGTGACAAGAAGTGCGTCTGCCAAAACTTATGGTCCGAGGAAGTTCTGTTCTAAAAATAAGCATTAGGAATAAAATTGTAAAAATATTGCCAACTCTATGTGAAACATGTGGGAAGACACAGACACCACTCTTATGAATTTGAAGTACACAGATCCTACTTAGTTGTCATTCATTATGTAGTGTTTACCTGTGTTTTGGGAATATATTCTATTTCTGTATGCTTAGAGGCATTGCTGACAAAAGAAATAAGTGAGCCCAGTGTTTTTATTCCGAGAATACAGTGATAAATGACACATCTTTTAGATTACATCTTTAGTTTTTTTTTTAATCGACCTAGGGAGGAGGCTTCTCGTCGCAGTTCCGTCTTCCTCGAATGCCGGCATCAGGGAAGGAAGTCGAAGTAGTTTTTGAACAGACCGTTGGCCACGAATTGCAGGCACTTAGATAGGTCAGAGTCACACTCAAGTTTGAGGTTAAAGAGCTCCGGTGATTAGGATGGAACTTCCTAGAAAATGGAGTCCCGGTCTTCAGTAGTGGCCAGCGTATCCTGCTTGAATGTGGACCATTGGACGTGCAGCATGTAGACAGAATGTACGTGCGGTACAATCAGCTTTTATTTTCGGTAGAGTCGTCGCTTGTTAAAACTCACTTCAGTCAGTGTCTTGAGTTACACAATTGTGAATGGAAGTAGGCTGATTGTGAATTGGGAATTGGAAGAAATTTATTGGAAAACGTTAATGGCTGCAACATTTTCTGACCATGCAAAGTATTTTTTCTGCTGTCCAATCGGAAGGACAAGACACCAATTCAGCACCTACAAAATGTGAAGGTGGAATCTTTTCCGCTGTGTTATGACACTGGCTTTCGCCTAACATACAAATGCTGTTTTGATTTCGTGTTTCTACTCTGTATTTCTCATGACGGCAGCCAGCAACGTGGTGGCCCAAGCGCAGTTCACAGGCCTGTAGCTTATTTAATAGGCGGGATATTTATTGTTGGGATGAGCAACTAGCAGTTTTTGAGGTGGACTGTGTTATAAGGCACTCGTTTTCGGAGCTTTTGCAAAACATTTGCGAAAAGTGAGTTTGGTGTTCGTCATGCCTGTCTCTCCGTATGTCCGGAATTTTGTCATGCCTGTCTGTCCGTATGTCCGGAACTTCGTAATGCCTGTCTGTCCGTATGTCCGGAACTTCGTCACGCCCCTCTGTCCGTATGTTCGGAAATTCGTCATGCCTGTCTGTCCGTATTTCCGGAACTTCGTCATGCCTGTCTGTCCGTATGTCCGGAAATTCGTCATGCCTGTCTGTCCGTATGTCCGAATCTTCATCATATCTCTCTCTATGTCCATATGTCTTGATTTTCGTCACGTCTGTCTGTCTCTGTGTATGTCCGGTCACATAACTGGGCTTCCACTAGTCAGATTTTGGTAATTTTTTTAAGTGGGGATTTTTACTAAAATCTCTCCGCCAAATTCAAATTTGATTAACACTGAAGCAAGAATAATACACAGTTTACACGAACATCTGTGTACATCTCTGATCATATCTCGCCGTTTACGAGATAATAACAGTAAATACAGTGGGAGATCTAAATATAACACGGCGCCACATTGAATTAGGACAGAAGCATAAGAACGATTATAATGTTTACTATTTGTCGCTTTGTACTTTAATGTATTTGAAGTATATGGGGCCACATACGATCAACTGAAGTAGGCTGTGGTGCGGCATAATGATCCACTGGTGTTATTACGTCACGTTACCACGCAGTTACAGATTTTCCCTTTTGCACCCCGTGTAACTTTAGTTTCGCAAATAGATTTGTTTCTTACAAGAATGTATTATTTTGAAGGGGCCATTTTTTAAAAACGTGCGCGAGCATATGAGGAGTTTGGGTGAATAAATTATGTAACCAGAACCATTAATAGTTGAAGAATAAGAGACCAACTTGATGTCACTAGTTATTAAGTTTTATTTCACTTCTTCTATGCCCAAAATGTTTCGGACATTAATACATCCATCATCAGGAGCCTGCGACTTTTCTATTTAACTTCTTCTATCCGTGTAGCAGGCTTCAGCATAGAAGAAGTGAAATAAAACTTAATAACTAGTGACATCAAGTTGGTCTCTTATTCTTCAACTATCACAATGATGCACGGTCCAATATACATAAGATGTACAGAACCACTAACTTGACAAAGGTGTCTCTAATAGTGCTGTGCGTAAGTGCTGACGTGTACTGACAATCTGAGGACACCAATTGCCGTCTTGTACATGAATTATCATTACAAAAGTTTTTAAGTGTGTTTAAGTTAATAAATATATAAAACAACTTGCATCTAATAAACTCGTTATTAATGTTAGAATTAAGAGCGACATATTGACATCTTATTTTGCACAGCAAACTTTGTAACTAAATTAATATTTGTACAGAGTAGAAAGTCCTTGCTCAGACAGACATTTATGTTGAGTGACTACTTTGCCGATCGTGTACACACAAACGTTCCACGTGTTTACCATCCTACCTAAATAATTATGTATCGAGCTAACTGAATAAATAATTAACAGGATGGTACGGAATCTTTCTGCATAACAGAGAGAAGTGAGTCCGTTAATTTTCTGCATTTCATGAAACTCTAAAATTTCATTGCCTTGTTTACAATAACATACCACTTGACCCTATTCTGAGACAAGCGAATTCACTCCATCTCTGTTTTATCGTCATGTCTAATCCCAAGTCCTCCAAACGACCTATTGCATTCAAGCTTTAAACCAACACTTAACACTTGCTGAATCCGCTTTAAAGTCGTTTATTATTTCAGTAATTTAAATACAAATATTAATATCAACGCAAAGGCGGCAATTTGAAAAGCTTGTTTGATTTGTTCATAATGTGAGGCAGAGATGAGTGTTTGGATTATTAAGGTTATTTTCATTCTGTTCAGTATAATGGGTAATTTCGGTTACAGAGCTTAAGTGATTGCTTTACGAACTGCAGCAAACACAAGTGCACTTGGACAAATATACGAACATGAGGCACGTTTGTAGGCTTCGGTGTGTAAAATAAATGATTCGCTCTAAAAACTACTATTGCGGGACCACAAAGCATTTTTTCTGTGCCGCTGCGGCCCAACACGGGCCATAGCCTCCTCATTCTTGGGGTTTCTAGATCACACACAATGACGCACCACAGTCGGTAGGACTTCTCTGGACGAGTGATCAGCCCGTCGCAGAGACCTCTACCTGACAACACACAACACTCACAACAGACAAACATCGATGCCCCCGGTAGGATTCGAACCCACAATCTCAACAGGCGAGCGGCCGCAGACCGCGCGGCCACTGGGACCGGCAGAAAGCATTTAATGTTATGTAATATTTTATATAATGGTTTTCTCACAAACTGCTTACTAGAGTGTATTTCCCTTTTTAAATTCCCACCTTTCTTGAAGAGTTGTTTAGCTCCGTTCTTCTCTCCTCTATCTCAACAGATATTGTAAAGTACCTTCGGGTCCTGCACGTTCCTTGCAGGTATTAACGGTGCGAACGTTAATACGCAGAATCTTTCGTATTTCGTATTGCTCGTTAATCGTTCTACTTTAGCATACAAACAGCATTATACCTTGCGCAATATATACCATACCAGATTGCTTAGAAAAACGTTTTGACTCACGACAGAGCTACAGGCACAATTAAGATGTTCGTAATTTGCATTTTTATAAGAATTGTATTAGGATAACCGAAAGAAAGAGGATAGAATGGGCGGGATAGCCAACACAAATTAGATCGGAAATCTGTGTAATATTTTGATGGAAGTGGTCATTTTAAAATGCCTTGGTAAACAAATTAAAAGATCACTCCTAATTCGCTTAGACTGTACGGGAATTTTGTCACTGAAGTCGTCGTATATGAAGGTTCATTGCTGCTGGTTACAGTGTTCTCTGTGCGGGGGTAGAAGCGAGAGGATCGTCGATTGTAACTAATTGCGGGAAAGTTTTGTACGGAAGTCGCAGACGACAGCGGAGAAGCTTCGCGAAAGTGTATTACCTGTCTCTATGCTCTGGTATTAATGTCACCAGAACATTGGCAGTTGAGGCAGTAAGAGGACACGTTGGCTGTACCGGAAAATAGAAGGAATTGTTTAGTTGACACAATTATTAGAGAGCGATGCGTTTCTTAACACGCTAGGGTGCCAGGAGCTCTAGTCCAGAGGTTGATTGTTAGCAACGAAAGACTGATATTCTGTTGTGGCTCTTTAATTACAGAAAATCATTACGACTCTAATTTTATCGCGTCCTGCTGTGTAATAAGTATTTTCAGCTCTCATTAATTCCTCAAAAACGTACGAAGATTGTTCTATTCCGGAGGTGTCGGAACTGTGAATTTTAAAACTTCACGACCAGAATATTTTTGCGTTATACCCATCCACCTATTTCATAGATCCTGAAGGCTAATTTCTTGCAATGAATCTGAGACAGATATCGGAAGTCCGGTTTACGATGCGACGGAGGCAATGGGAATGTATTTTGAAAGGTGATATTCAACTGTGATTAAGATACAGAAGTTAGAGTAGTAGCCTTTAGTCATAACAATTCTTTATATGTTATAAAGTTATATTATGGCATGTTTCGGCTCATGTGTAAAGAGTTATCATCAGGCTGACGTGGTACCAAGTAAATGTTATTGTATATAACACTTAAATTATTTATGTTTTCCGTATTTATGCTTTGGATCTAAACTTGCGTGAACATAAAAATGTGTGAAGCAGAAACCACGAACTTTATAATTATATAAGGTTTTATGGGCATAAAATAATGACACGTTAAAACGGAGTTGAAACATTTGTGATTAATAGTATGTGTGATATCGTACTTCAAAAATAAGGGCATAGTACTAGACGAGTGATGTAGGGCTGGCGTTGTAGATATTTAATTGTTTATTCAAAGTGTTTTCTTGTGTTTTTTAAGCTCATGGTTCCGTGCATCGTAATTCAATGTTAATAAAAATCCAACCAGATGCAACAGTATGCAGATATTTATTTACTGCAAAGTCACTCTACATGTTTCGGGTGTCACAGCA
>Ga0123352_10011120_pt1 | contig 14165 bp, 9 predicted proteins | sample TergutLab28metaG_FD_89700 | JGI IMG/M metagenome (GOLD analysis project Ga0123352, IMG submission 89700) | Labiotermes labralis P1 segment gut microbial communities from Petit-Saut dam, French Guiana - Lab288 P1 | ecosystem: Host-associated > Arthropoda: Insects > Digestive system > Gut ...
AAAACTGGCTACTTGGCGATGGAGGAATATGTGTTTTTATGATGCTTTGAACTTTTACTTGCTTTTATTTTAAAAGGGTATTTTCACTCGCGTGAAAATACCCTTTCTTTGACAGTCTGGGCGATAGATATACTTCTATCGCTCTTTTACTTATTTCTGCATTAAATTCCATCTCACAAATATACGCAAAGTAAAAGTATGCGATATAATATCGCCATTCATAGGAAGGTGGGGACAAGGTCGCAAAAGACGGCTATAGAGTGAAAGCGTTAAATGAAATAGGAAGGGCACGTAGCAGAAGTAGGCGGCATCTTTCACATGAAATATGTAATATCTTTTGAGTTAGTTGTTGAAGTTAATTTCATCTTAGTAATCGGGGGCTATGTCTTAGACAAGGGATACTTTTCTTTTATCGGCAATAGCTATTTCAGAACCTGATATTGTCACAGACGGTGGACAAGCAGATGTTAAGCATTCAACTCAAGATTTGCGTAACAATGAAAGTCATAATGTTGCGGGAAAACAAGTAGAGTTAAATTTTTGCAAATGAGCATTTGCTTATCTAAAAGTTTTCGTAATACGGTCTTGGTAGTTATGCAGGAGCAGCATAAAACAGGCAAACGCAAAATAAAGATTTAGCATTTACATAGGAAAAAGCCGGCAAACATGGATGTTTACTGGCTTCACAACTAGAGCGGAGTATAAGGGGTCCGTCGAATCCTTATGGGGTTGCCCCCTAACGATTTTCAAGAACTGTTAACGGTGAAAGGATGTAAATACCCCCTAACAAAACATACGCCTAACATACTTCATTACAACTTCCAAACAAAACATGCAAACAAAAATTATTAATATCAGCACAGAAATGGAAGGGTAGTCAAACTGCCTCATTGCTCGTGAAAGTAGCGTACCAATACCTCCGGCACCAACAACCCCAAGGGTGATGGACTCTGCTATGGAAGTTTCCATCCTTATGGCGATCCATGCAAAAAAACCGGTGGCTACAGCCGGTAAAAGACCATGTATAACTATCTGTCCCCAGTTAGCCCCAGAAGCACGCATGGCGTTTATTGCGCCCATGCCTTGTTCTTCTATTGAAGATATAAATGCCTTGGTTAAATACCCCATAGAAGAAATTGCAAGCCCAACCACGCCGGCAGTGTGTCCAAACCCAATGGCAGCTACAATCATAAGTATAATTACAAGTGATGGCACCGCTCTAACAATGCTTACATATACCTTTATAAAAATTGCAAGTGGTTTGCATGGTGCAATATTGTCAGCAGCCAAAAATGCCAAAATAAATGCTAAAAGCCCTCCCAGCACAAGCCCTACTACCCCCATTGTAAAAGAAACTAAAAATGCACGTAGCCCCGGCACAATTATACTAGGGTTAGCTTGCAAAAGCAGCCTCATAACCCTGGGAAAATTATCAATTCTGGCTACAAAGCGAACTGCATCAAGGTTTAAGTACTGTATGCTAATCATAAAAATGGCAACTACAGCCATAGCAATAAAAGCTCTAATAATGCGAACATTAATGGGCATGACTCTAATATTTTCTATAGACTTATTGTTAGTTTGTAAAATGCGTATGTCTTCTTGCACGCCGGCAATAAGCCGTTTGCGAATTATACCTGCTAAAAATTCTGTACACAGCACAATTAAAATAATCATGAGAACAAGCGTTGAAACTTCGTTAAAATTGCGCAAATTTAAATGAGTCTGTATAAGTACACCTATGCCACCAGCTCCTACCATTCCCAAAACAGCTGATGCTCGTATATTTATTTCAAATGTAAATAATGTCCAGTTAATCAATGCTGGGGCAAATTCCGGCAACAAACCATGGATAATTAGCTTAGGCGTACTAACACCGCTTGCTCTAAAGGGTTCCAGCTTTTTTGCGGCTATCACATTTATACTTTCTGCATATGAAAGGGATAAAAAGCCAATAGTGGAAAGCAAAAGCGCTAGAAGTCCTACCATACTACCAATGCCAAAAATAAAAACCATAATAGAAGCCCATATGACAACAGGAATATTGCGCATAAAAGTCATGATAAAACGTATTAGCCACCGTACAGCTGCAAAAGGCATTATTGTATCAGACATTAGAAGCCCAAAAATAAATGACAATGCCCCTGAAATAAACGTTCCAACTAAAGCAAAAGCCACAGTATGTAACACGGCAGAAGCATATATTTGCAAATTACCAAAACTGGGAGGGAAAAAGTTTGTGGCAATGTATCCTACAAAAGTCGGCACAACCAAAATAAGCCGCATAGGGTCTATGTTCAAATACATGAAGCATAAAACCATAACTACGGCTAATGTAGCAACGTTAAGTAAAAATTTTAAATGTGTGGTTTTTTCGTACATTTTTTAACTCCTACTATGTATTAAATTCTGGTTTATAACAATAACACTTTAAAACGGACAACGGACCAAAGCAAAGCAGAAAAACTCCGGCTTCTGGGAGTTACTGCAATTCCGTGTGAACAACAGCCTTCGCAAATTTTGTACTGCCGGTTTCTGGGCAGCACAAAATTTAGCGTAAGGATGATTGTGAACCAGGATTGCTATGGCTATTTTAAATTAGGTTTTGTATAATACTTATCTTAATGTAAAGATATTTCCTAATCATCATAAACGTTCGCTTATATCACTAGTGTGTGCAACGCACGCACGCGCTTTTGCTTCGCTAAAATGACTCTATGAGCCAGTTTGCTAAAGGCTAGCCGTCGGGCTACTTATCGCTCACATTTGTCATATACGGGAAATATTCAACTTTTTATATAGGAATAATATTAACCAGAATTAGTACGAGCATATATATGTTCTACAATATCATCTGTTAATTCATCAGGGCTGCCGTCAAATACAACTTCACCAAGCTTAAGCCCAATTATGCGGCTTGCATAAGCTTTTGCAAAGTCTACTTGGTGCAAATTAATAATACTTGTTAAACCTCTGGCCTTGGTAAGGTTTTTTATATGGTCCAAAACAACGTGTGCACTGGCTGGGTCTAGTGATGATATTGGTTCATCTGCTAGTAGTAACTTGGGGTTTTGCATCATTGCGCGGCATATTCCAACTCGCTGCATTTGTCCACCAGAAAGAGTCTGAGCTTTCTTATGTACAAATTCTTCCAGGCCAACGGCAACCAAAAGTCCATATGCCGCTTTTAAATCTGCTTGGGAGTAAAGTCCAAAGGCACTTCGGAAAAAGCTCATTTGCCCAAGCCTGCCATGTAGTACGTTTTGCATTACATTGCTACGATAGATTAAGTTATAATCTTGGAAAATCATACCTATTTGGGTTCGCAACTTGCGTAGTTTAGCCCCTTTAAAGCCATTGATTGGGTTGCCTTCAAAATAAATTTCTCCAGCGGTAGCCGTTATGAGTCGGTTAATACATCGTATTAAAGTTGTTTTACCGGAGCCGGAAGAGCCAATGATTACTACAAATTCTCCGGGGTTAATGGTCATGTTTATGCCGCGCAGTACTTCAGTATCCGGGTTTGTATATTTTTTTACTAAGTTACAGATTTCTAACATCAGTGCCCAACTTCCTAATCTAATCCTAAAATGCTTACAACAGAGCGTATATATACATATCCTTCTATATCCGGTTGCGTGAAGCGTATGTTTCCATCGCTCCAGTTTTCTGCAAAATAGGCTGAATCATTAAAATTTAAGAAAAACTCCCGAATATCTTCAATTAATTCCTGATCTAGTGCACTACGCACTATATAGCTTGGGTTAGGCACCGGCTGTGTGTACGCAATAACCCTAAAATCTGCGGCATTAATAAGGCCACGTTCTTCCATGTTTTCTAAAAATATTCCGCCAATAGCGGCGGCTTCGAAATCGCCAAAGTTAATTCCCATAACGCTTGCCTCATGCCCGCCAGAGAATGCTATTGTGTCAAAAAAGTAACCGGAATGCATGATAAGGTCTGGATTAAGCCCCAGTTCAGATACCAGATAATACTTAGGGAAAACAAAACCCGTAGTAGACACCGCATCTACAAAAGCAAAGGTTTTGCCTTGTAAGTCATGAATTGTGTTAATATCGTCACGGCTTGCGCTTGTTATAAACACTGAATTGTTATTGGTGCCTGCACGTATTGGCAATGTTACAAGCAATTCAACATCTACTACGGCAGAGGTACGAATATAGTTAAATGCAGATACGAGCATAATGTCCAAATGGCCGTTACGCATGGCCTCTATGCCCATTAGATATGTGATGTCTAGAACCGGCTCTACAGGTATGCCTAAGAAATCTTCCATTGCTTGCGCAAGTGCGCGGCTTGCGGCTTCACCGGCAATTTGGTTAGATTCGTCTATGGTAAGGCCAATACGTATTGGTGTAACGGTGTCTTCTTGGCCACATCCGGCAAGAAGTATAATTGCAGATAAGAGTAATACAGTACATAGATTTTTTTTTGACATTATTAAGACTCCTTATTTTTGAATGTTTGATACTAACTCGTTAAGAATAGTAAATTGCTCGTTGATAATTTCTTCCGTTAAGGCATCTCCAAGTGCAAGAATACTTAGACCATCGATCGTTGCAATAATATGGACCGCCAATTGGGGGATATTTTTGTCGTGTAGTACACCTTGGCTCACACCGAGCGTTAAAATAGCTTCTACTGAGCTGCGAAGTTGGCTTAGCTGTGTATCCCTAAGAGCGTGAACAGCTGCCTTGGGTTTAGAAAAAATATATTCGCAATATGCACGAAATAGGCTGTTTTCAAAGTTTATAAGCCTCTCTTTTTGCCTTGACAGATACGCTTCCATTACAGTTTTAAAGGGCTCTTGGGCGTTTACAGACTTATTTATAGTAGAAAGCCCGTCCTTATTTCGCTGCTTTATCACTTCCAGGAAAACTTCATCCACCGACGAGAAATAAATGTATATCCCGCCACGACTAATACCGCATTCGTCAATTATGTCTTGCATATTTACGGCTAAAAAACCTTTTTGGCAGAACACAAGCTTTGCAGCTCCCAGTATTTTGTGCAATTTGTCTTTACGTTGTCTCTCAAAATGTGGGCGTGAAATTTTAACCACCTCCTCAAAGCATTAAATGACACTGACGACAGTGTCATTTAATATAGTATGACATCGCTGTCATTTTGTCAAGGGAAAGTGGAATTCAGGAAGGATCTTTGGGGTAGAATTATGTTTGGAAATGTTGAATTAAGAGTTGGGAAGTGAACTAGTAAAAGTAACGGTGGATCTGCACTGAAAACTCACATGGTCATGTGAGTTAACCGCAAAACTTTGGACATTTACAAATTGAAGATCGTACATTTTTTGACCTTATACCAAGGTGTGGTGTTTCTCCCTAACGAGCTACGTGAGGATTTCCATACTTCTTGCACGCTAGATTAGCAAAATCACAGAAAAATACGATTTTGGCAATCTGAATTTTCATTGAGCTTGAGTATATAGAAAGTTTATAAGATTTACAAAAAATGGCTATTGACAATTGTTATATATATCGATAAAATATGTCGAAAAGACATATATGAAAGAGGTGCAATCATAAATGACTACGTAGTGATAGGAATGGTTCTACACGTACCTTTGACTGGGTATGACAACAAGAAACTCATTGAAAAGGGAACCGGAAATTTTGTGAAGGCAAGCCATGGCAGCTTATACCCGGCCTTAAAAAAACTAGCGATAAAGGTTTCTTGACCATGAGGGAGCAGCCGCAGGGAGATAGAATGAAGAAATATTACCAAGCAACCGAACTTGGCAAGGCGGTTTTTTTAGAATGGCTCATGGCTCACATCGCCGCTTGATTCAAATTCTATTGATTCAAATTCTATTGAAGCAAATTTGTATATTTTTTCGAGGAGCTGCCAGGGAATATACGCAATCAACTGCTTCAAGAGTATGAACTGAACATCCAGCAAATTTTACGAGGGTATAAAAAGCTGGAGTACAATTGTCTACTTCAACTGCGAATGAAGTTGGCACTACGAAATATCTACGCTGTATTACGGTTTGCAATCTGCACAGGGAATGATTTGCTGGCTAAAATATATCGCGGAGCAAAAACCGCTCTCTAAATTTATAAGAGAGGGTTATGAGGGGGGATCGTAATGTTTCGTTGAAGTAATTACGCTAAAATGCAAGGGCTATCCGCGGGAATGCAGGTGATGGCTGCACGATTTTTTGCCGCTCGAAACGTCGCTGTATGGTGCATAATAAAGAGGATTTGAGCTATGTTTTGTTTGTTGCCGCTAATAGCAAGATATAAGTAAAGGGATATGGCAGTAAAAGCATGGATTATGTCAAAGTCTTAATCCCATCAACAGGGTAACTCTTAATATTGAAGTTTAGATGAGCAAGCCGGAAATAATGAACTGTGAATAAAGCGCAGAGACTTATATATATAAAATGATTCTGAAAGTAGGTAGCAGTATTGTTGCATACGGCAAAATTACTGGATTTAAAAAACTGATTAAAGATAGTTCATGCACAATAAAAGAATACCAAACACCTCTAGAAAAGTTTACAGAGCCTGTTTTTTCTTATTTGTAAAGCCCAAACTCCGTTATTTTAATAGTATTTATAGAGCTGCTACTTCAAGACAGGGTTAAAACAGGGTTAAAAAGCCACAACCGAATTCATAAAACATAAAGATTATAGACATTATAAAATGTCAATTATAAGGAGCATAATAATGGAAAATTTTAAAAATGCACTACAAAGCCTTGCAACACTAAAAAAGATAGATGACTATGGTATGTTTCAAATGACATATTTCGGGGATTATGGATTTGACGAATTTTTGAAGGTTGGCATAAACGAAGCCGACAATATCGGCAGCTCACTTTTTATGAAGCACTTGCTAACCGGCATTCCCATTAACTATACCCCAACCCCAGGCGCAGGTTGCACCGTTTTCACTGCTCGAAACGACAAAGACGAAATTTTGTTTTGTAGAAACTTTGACTTTAGCTACAACGGTGTTGCTTATTCGCCATCATTACAACTTTTTACTAGCCCTGATAATGGATATACCTCTGTATCAACCGTTAATTTACTTTATTTTGGTTATGGTAAGGATAATCTTCCAAACGGCTTAAATCTAGAAAGTTTTCCTGTGTTAGATTCGCCGTATTGTCCAATGGACGGCGTAAATGCAAAAGGTGTGGCTATCGCAATTTTAGCTTTGCCTGAGGCTAAACCTGCATACGATACAAATAAAATAATGTTAGACACACCAACCACAATGAGATTGATACTTGATAAAGCAACGAATGTTGAAGAAGCCCTTGGCTTGTTACGACAGTACAATATTTGTTTCCCGATGAATATATATTGTCAATTTTTGATTGCAGATGCAAGCGGAAGGTCTGTAATTGTTAACTATTACGATGATGATATGAAAATTACAGAAGTTGGCGAATCATACCAGATTGCATCTAACTTTGCGTCGTTTAGCCAAGATATTTGCGCAGGGCGTTGTGAGTTCGAAAGGTACGACAAAGTTAAATCTACTCTTGCAAGTAACGGCGGAGTTTTAACAGAAGCTCAGGCGGTTGATTTGTTAGCCGATGTCGGGGTCGTATATGAAGGCGAGTCGCATATACAGTGGTCAGTAATTTACAATCTTTCAACTTTGGAAGGCGTAATTTTCGCCCACGGTAAAAAAGACAATCTAATAAACTTTCACATAACACCTTAAAGTACAATATGAACACTTTCGGTGATAAAACAATTTTATGATGCAACTGAGAAAGCCAACAACCTTTTGCGGTTGCTGGCTTTCATGGCGTAGGGTAGGGGATTTATACCCTTGTGGGGTTGCCCTATCGGTTTTCAAGAATTGTGAACGGAAAAAATCCTTGTATATATCCACAAAAATTTTATATCTTCGCGTCCCTATGAATTTATGGCGTTTTTATTTGAGCTTTTATTTTTGTAAATATCGCCTTATAAGCTGTTTTTTTGCAGTTAAGGCAACAACGAGCAACGAAATCTCGCTCGTATATACCTATGCCAATAAGCATTTTTCTGTGTATAGGCGGTAAAAAGCAGATATAACATTTATTACTTTGTATCGAGAACCTTTATTAGCCCATCAACTTTGGGGTAAAATTGATGGGCTATATAACTCATATTTAATTCAATTGTTGTTGAGATTATATCGCCAATATCCCTGTTCGAAAACCATAGACTAGTGTTATCCACAATTGTTTTAATTTTGGAGCGTTGTCAAAGAATCAGTTGATTCATGACATTTGACTCAAAGGAATTTTCTCGACCCTGAAATGAGGTTTCTTTATTAAATCTAAAATATCCTTTTTATGGATTTTGACTTAGAAACTGCAAAATATCTATCAAATCACTCTTATTCAAACCATTGAGATTAAAAATAGCAAATACGGTTTCACAAGTATTTTATTCCCAAATCTAAACTGACGCCACTTGAAAAGTGGCGCCAGTTCTTGAAGTTATTCACAATTAGACTATTTATTCCTAGTCAGTTATCTCTGGTGAAGCTACTCTATATGATGAGGCTTTGATATGCTCAGATTGCTCTATCTGAAAAGATCTTCGGGCCTAGATGTGGGTCGTTCAAGGTTGACCCAAGGTAATGGCTCGAACAACGCTGACCATGCCTTATGGATACCATCACTCTTTCTAACGTAATAGTTAGAGTTGGTGGCTTCTTGTATATCTAAGAAGTACCATGCGTTCGGGTTCGCGTTATCAGGCCAAGTAATCATATCAGGTAACAGATCATTTTCATTTTCAAGCACGCGATCAAGCATACGGTTGATAAGTGCTGCTGTTTCTGCTCTGGTTATAGGTTGATCTGGTAAAAAGCGTCCGCCTATGCCTTCATATCCAAGCGCCCAGCCATGTTGAGCTGCAGTATTGATGTATCTTTCTGCCCAATGTCCAGTTATATCATTAAACTGTGCTGTGTCTATCGCAGGGCTTACGTCCATGAAGCGCACTATGGCTGCCGCAAGTTCTGCGCGAGTAATTGATCGCGAAGGTTGGAAACCATATGGCGCACCAACAAATATGCCGGCATTAGTGGTCGTAGATACTGCATTGTTTACGATCAAATCTTCCGGAGGAGCCGCATCAAAGTCAGGATGTGATGCCACAACTCTATAGTTTCCATTTGGCAGCCCTGTAGTAAATACGCCATTTTCGTCGGCAGTACCTTCTTGAAGTAGGTTACCACCGCTGTCATAGATACGCACATCAGCACCAGGGATTGGGTTGTTGTCTTCATCTACTACATTTATTATTACTCCGTGCCCTCGAGCGTTACGCTGCTCTACATCAACACGAATCGTTCTTGATGCTTGGAACGGAATTTCCGCTGGGATAGGGGTTGGGTCGAGGATATACGGAGCTACTGCTACAGTTTCAACGAGTCTGTACACGCCGACAGGCAAGTCTATCGTTGTCGCTCTTCCGTCTGCACCGGTTGTAATTGTGTCAACCAAATCATTAGCTGAATTGTATACTCGGTACACAAATCCAGCACCCAGTACATTGCCATCCATATCCATCTTCGTCACGGTAATTCTACCTAAAGCTTGACGAAAGAAATATGTAATCGTGCCTGTAGCATATGCTACCGATTGTGCTGTTTGTGCCTCTCTCGCAACAACTCGGTTTCCGTTATTGTAAACAATATTTCCGCTATTATCGCGCTCATATATTCTGGTATGTGTATACCTTGGAAGATCCGGTGCAGTTGGCGGTGGAACGGGACCTGACGGGCCTAAAATAGTAGTGTGACCTCTTGTAAAGCTATATTCATAGCTATAAAAGAAGAAGCCACGATCTCTTAGAGTTGCTGACGTTGGTTCAAAGTTAAATCGTACAACTCGCTCTTCCGGGATATCCGGAACGTTTTCATGACGCTCGGTTGGTGCTAATACTGCCCATTGATAGTCTTGATTGTCATAGTCAAAATAGCGCGCTTCTAAAACGCCTGACATAGCCTTGTAATCAAAGCTAAGCAGTCTAAACTCGTGCTCATTTCTACTATGACCGGTAGATGCTGAAATCGAGAAGCGAAAGAACCGATATTGCGGTCAAGTGCTGCTTGTACTTCATTCCACATGCTTCTTTCCCAGGTATATACGCCGGAAACAATCTCAATTGTATACTCACCGGTTGCAAGTTCATATTGATAATCTTCCCAAGCTTGCTCATAGCTAGCTCTGCCTGCACCTGTCATTATTACAACGAAGTCCTCGTCACGCATTTCCCATTGCATCTCTGTATTATTTGTAAAGACAACGGTCATGACGCGTGTCGCACCAACATATCTAATTTCTAAGCGGTGCCACTCGCCATCGGTTACATTACCTACCGCCTGCGCCTCTGCTGGAGTACCTATCGCATCATAAGTATCAGCAAAACCGTACTGGCGATGCCCATAGAATCTGCTTCCAGGACGTCTGTCATATCCTGGGTAGCTACGAATGTACTGGACGTTGTTGGGGCAACATCCCCAAGTGGGATCCGTAATCGGGCATGGACTAGTACTATCACTAGTCCATGATTGTCTACAGTACCACGGACATGTACAAATGCCAGGTGGTCCGCTGGAGACACCACCAGTACCAAGCCAGCTGCCGTCGGTGAAAACAAATGCACCAAACGCTACACCTGTACCATTTTCTGCAGGATTATGAGAAAATCGTGCAGGGTCAGGTCCATATCCCCATCCACTCAGAACTGCACGATCTGCATCTTCCGGACTGTTATAGAAAGTATCTATTTTAAAACCGATTGCATTTGGAAGGCCGCCGATTCCCAACGCTCCGCCAACATTACCGGTCATTCTCGTGTGGTTCGGATGAAATGCGAAGCCAATGCCGTCCGCACCATCCGGCTGGTGTGTATCTCCCAGCCTTACTTCGGATATCAAGCCGAAGTCTTGCGTCATAACAATACGAGGCGCAAGTGTCGTACTTCCGACTTGACCGAACTCATTTTCAGTCAATGTGAGTATGCCAGTGTACGGGTCATATGCAAGTTGACCAGTTCCTATTGGGTTGTTTAAATCAAAATATTCCAAGAAGTTTTCACGGGTTATGGCCGCGCCGTAATAATAAAACCCAGGTGGGTTGGAAGAAAGCGCTGCAAATCCATGAGGTTGAGGCATACCATCCAATACGATTGTGATGGAAGTGTCACTAGCGTCTACAGTTATGTATTCCGGATATGCCGGTTCGTAGTCACGATGCTCTGCCACTACGGTATAACCACCGTCAGTCAGCCAGGCAATAAATATTCCATCTCTGTTAGTGAAGCCTTCTGCTACAACATTGCTATCTTCATCAGTGATATCTTCAGTTACAACACAGCAGCCTCCATCAATGATGTCTTCGTCAACAAATTCGCTGTTCTCCTCGGTGATCTCTTCGTCAATAGTGTCTTCAACAATCACGTCGCTGCTTTCACTATAGATACGGACTGCTACTCCGCGAATCGGGTTACCGTCTTCGGCTACTACATTTACTGTTACTTGATGTTCGGGAGCATCCTCTGTGTCTTTTGGAGGAGTAGGTTCGTAGCCCGGATATTCTTCATCTACAGTATACTCGTCGTCAGGATACTCTTCGTCTTCAGCATAATCGCTGCTAGAGTCAGAGTCTTTATCGTCTACGTTATAATCGCCGCTAGGCGGACTGTTATAGAATATGTCGTCTTCGTCTAATCCATCTAAAAAGACACGTCCTTCTGTTGATACGAGTTTAACTCTATGAGTGTTAAAGTCAGCGTGATGCGCAGCTAAAGCGTTCATCGGTAGCTGACCCACCAGCATGATTACAGCCAATAATAGGCTTAGGACTTTATTCCGATTTAAAATTATTTGTCGCATGAAATGCAACTCCCTCTTCTCTTATGTATATTTTTATGAATTTTTACAAATTGCAAAAATTTCACTTACCTTACTCATTTCTTTGGTATAAAATATCTGCGAGTAAGACACGGCCACTAGCCGCGATGATTACCTCCCAACTTTTATTAACAGTAATTAAAGGCCAGCCCTTTAACTAAAAGTTATAAATAAAAAAAACTGTAAATTAACTTACATAAGTCGGCATTATATATTAAGAAAAAATTAAAATCAACAAACTTTATGTATCGCAATTATTAAAACAAATGATAACGGTCTAGTTGCCGACATTATGTAAAACTTCACATAATGTCGGCGGTGTAAAGCAAGCATTATGTGAAGAAAGATTCACGACATCCTTGAGAGCTGGCATTAAGCAGTTGAAACACTTAACATAACTACCAGTGAAAAACTCACCAGAGCCGAAATTGCATTAGTCTCGAAAATATGTCAACGCACCAAGTCTAAATACTCAAATTTAATTACAATGGATGTAAGTCAACATAAACTTCACCACAATAAAGCCATTCAAGTGGTATTAACCTCATGTATATCGGCGGCCTTCTAGGGCATTCCGACATATCAATCACCGAAGTTTTCGCCCGTGCGGACGCGGATATGAAACGAAAAGTAATGGAAAACGCATACAATAACCCCACGCCAAATGATTTGTCTCTTTGGTAAAAAGATACGGGATTGTTCAAAAATTTTGGGAAGTAGTACGATAATATGTGAAGTGCCTCCCTTAGTTTTTGCCAGAGGGGTGGTGGCTGGACGATGGAATGTATGATAGGGTACTTTAGTGCGTTTGACCAAATCGTCATTAGTGATGGCAAACGGGTGCCTACTAAGATTTTAAATCGCTCGAGAGAGGCGCTGACGTGCGGCTTTAACACAAAAATGACGTGTTTAAGGCTTATCATGAACCTTGCACCCAAAGAATTTGAAATCTACAAATCCAAAAACTACTAGGAAAAAAGTCATGGTATGGGGCTGCGAGCTCGTCATTTTTTAAAGGTACGCACCTTATTTTATATCACTCTAAGAAATTTAGGCAACAATAGGGTAGTATTGTATGCAGGGCAACATGATTACAACGCATAAGATATTTTTGTAGAGCTACAAAAATTAGGGCAACATTTAGAGAATGGGCATCAAAAACAAAAAACAGAGCAGCAAAAAGAAGAAAGCCAACAACCTCTTGCGGTTGCTGACTTTCATGGGGGAGGGCAGGGGATTTGAACCCTTGTGGGGTTGCCCCCTATCGGTTTTCAAGAAATGTGAACGGTAAACATCTCTATATCCCCGCATAATGCTTTATATCTTCGTGCCAGAAACCTTTGTGTTTAGGGTGTTTTTTTATATCTTCCTATTATTGCTTATATCATTTTATCTTGTAGACCATTCCACCATTAAAAGTCAAAGAGATCACCACAATGCAAAAAGCATTAATAACTAGCGGTATTATAGCACAATTGGTATGGGTGACGACCAACAGTGACAGGGACACTATTAATCGCTTGACAGAGATATTAGTTACTGTGAACACAGCCGCATGCCGCGGCAAGTTGTTCAAAATTATTCATACGCTCTACGGGTTTATGGGCTTGCATTTTTCGAACGAAGCCACATATATATCACACACAAAGCCACGCTTGAATACTTCATACTTTCGTTCATAATTGACTTTTCGCGATTATCAAGGAATATATAGCAGATGAAAAAGGTGCGAGTTTAAAAGCACAATTATGAGGAGTATAGCGCACTATAATCATTACTAAGCTGGGCGGGAGCATAAGAAACCCCACCCTTTTTTGCTACTTTGGTGTGCAAAAGGAGTTCTATTATCCATGTGCAAACCACAATGTTATTTAATTAAACTGTAATTTATAGGCTCCATAAATCAATAGCACACCCCCATGGTGCCGGATGACCAATTTATAGCCAAACTATATATTATTAATAAGGCGCCTTATTAATAATATTAAGGAGGAAAAAATGTCAGTTCCAAAATTTCAAACAGGTGTAAACATTACAAGAGATGAAGCAATAAATCAAATACTAGCCTCTATTGCCATGGAGGAGTTGGCCCTTAGCCACATCCTCAATGCAGAGGGAGAGAAACTGCAATATATCTTGGGTACCTTAGAAGGATCAATTCCCCCGGAGCCCGCAACTATAGATCAAGTTTTGCAAGCTAATGATAGCGTTCAAAGTCTGCTGGAGGCTGCTACATACCAACAAATGTTT
>Ga0123352_10011121_pt1 | contig 14164 bp, 7 predicted proteins | sample TergutLab28metaG_FD_89700 | JGI IMG/M metagenome (GOLD analysis project Ga0123352, IMG submission 89700) | Labiotermes labralis P1 segment gut microbial communities from Petit-Saut dam, French Guiana - Lab288 P1 | ecosystem: Host-associated > Arthropoda: Insects > Digestive system > Gut ...
ACAATAACGCACCAAGTAGTCGCAAGCTCCTTAAGATGGATGTATTAACATCCGAAACATGTTGAGCAGTAAATTAACATAATAAAGCAAGTGTCATCAAGTTGGTCTACCTTTATTCAAATAAGCCAAATGTGTTTGCTAATACGCAGCGTTGTTGGTAACACATAACACACCCCATCTTCATCCACCCTTTCCAGGTTTTGGTGGCATTTTGAAATTGTTAAATTTCGTTTAGTGCTACGCCAGCGAAAAGTTTGAGAACAGCTGATTTAGGATTTTGAAAGGTATTCATTTTGTAAGGTACTATGTATTTCGTGTCATCATTTCTCTTCAGTTTGTCTTCACGTTACTCAAACTCCGGCGGAAATTTGTTACTGCATGCATCACCTGTTTAACCGGGCGGTGACGGAACATTGTATCCGGACAGCATATTTGTTGGGTTACTTTATTTCACAGAATAAACAGTTTTTGTGTTATGGTCGTGATTAGGGTCGTTATCTATCCCCAACTGTAATGCAGTGTGTTTTACGAAATATATATGTCGAATGTTTTAAGCTTCCCACGTGGGCCGAACTGGAATCGAACCCGTGCTTCCGATTCCAGGACACTTGTTGTGGGATTTATGGTGGAAAATGTGGCAGCATTTGAGAGTATTCTTCGGAAGAAATATTCTGAATAACTTTTCTTTTTTTTTCCCAAAGCCTAATCTTCTGCCATGCTGCCGTCTACTGTATATTGAAATTTCATGGCGTCGTATGTCACTCATACGTAGCATCCTAAAACGAAGCTGTAAACTTTGCTCATACGTCAGTTCCTTCACATGCGGCTTAAGATGTAAACTGAGAAGCACCATAGCTGAACCCTATGAGGGTTCTTCCGTAGATGAGGAACTCAGCAGCGCAATACATCTCATCTCATCTCATATCTTTTTCCCTTTCGCTAACACACTGCGTCTGAATGTCGTATATAAGTCATCCAACTTGATGCAGTCACTAGATTATTAAAATTTTACTTGCGTACACTGCAGAGTGTTCAAAAATTTCCTATGTAGTCGGTCATTATTCAGTTAATTATATTATGGCTTTCCTTGTACACAACTTTTTGTAGTACATTTCTGTACGATTCTGATGATGGTGTATCACATTTAAAATTATGAACATCATGGGTTTTGTCCATGGACTGATGTTTTATGATTAATAAATGTAGTAACAAATAAGTAGCATTCTATGAAGACACCACGTTTCAGGTACCGATCCTGTCCCCGAAACATGTTTTATTTATTCGTTTAAAAACACCAAACGTTGTACAAGGTTCTTGAAGCTAGTACAAAGCCTAAAAGACTTTTGTTCAACGAATCATTGATGAAAATAAAGGGACTTTGATTAATTTGTAGGGGGTATCTTTAGTGCTTTCGAGAGATGGTGATGTTATTTAAGGCAGGTATGTTTAGTGTCTGATCCCACGTCGTTTCCTCCGACAAAGTATGATTGTCGCCCAGAGAAGAAAGTAATTAAATACCGGCCACTGAAACGCTTAATTTCTTGTGTAGAGTAAGCAGGGGACCGAGATTCGCTGAGGGGACAAGATATTAAGTTTTTCTGCAACGTCTAACCCGGCTCTGGATCTGGCCCAGCCTCCCATGTGAGCTGCGGGTTCTTTTGTTAGGGGTAAAGAGGCGAGGGTATGAAGCTGACCACTCAACTCCATCTAGTTCCATTAACCTTTTAAAGCCTACTGGTTACGTGATGCACCAAGAAATTTAACTTTCCAGAACTGTACGTTCTGCCCATACTGTATTTATGTATCTTGTATTTATCTCGGAACAGACAGTGACTTGTGCCACTTAAACATAAACTGGTTTTTATAACCAAGATGAAAAGTGTTTACGCGCGGTACGAACTAGGTCTTTAAATAAAGTTGTCTGCGTTTCGTTTTTAAAGGGTTAACACTGCCAATTTGCTTTTCTGTTGAAATCTTACACAATTGCTGTAAAAAAAACTTAATCTTCTCATTGTTACTATTGATACTATTTCCTTTTTGTATTCTGTTCTTCCCACCCATCTGCTACTGGTACTTTTTTTTCCGTTACCCTGTACGTTGTTACTTTTTACGTCATTTCGTACATTCGATACTCCATGAAAAGGACTGTGGAATGGGTAAGGGGGGGGGGGAAGCGACAGTGGTTTCGATTGTCTCGTGAAAAGTACGTAGTTTGTTTGAGAATTTACAGTTATGACCCATTACCAGTTGGTACTTCGCTGGCGATAATTTGTCTGTCCAGGTGACGTCATAAGGCAGTGTGTTGCCTTGCTGTGTTTTTAAAGGTGGGTTTTAGATTTGCTGGAGACGGATATTGAAAAATCTCGTGCATAGTTTTTGGAGAAGACGAAGAGACTGGAACCAGAAGTGTCCTGGTATAGTATCTGTACCTATGGGTTCCAGGAAGCATTTTGACTTTGTAATGATTCATTGTATACGTTGGAAATGACTGTCAGCCGCGTGTGCTAAGTTAGTTTGTTCTGTGGGATTAATGTTGGATACTTCTAGGCCTGTGCTAGATGGTGAGTCGAACAAGAAGTTATAAATCTACTGGTGTGATTTTCATAGTCTGTTTCCTGAAGGTCCATCGTAATGTTATCGTCTACTCTCCTTGTCGGTAGGAAGCTGTCCAATAACTTGTCTAGTCAGCATTCTGTATTTTTGAATGCAGACCTGTCGAGCCTCCAGGACTTTGTATTGACGTATGCGAATAGAAATTTCAGACACTACTCAGGATGCCGTGCTCTGTATTTTCAAAGCACTAAGTTTGTTAATTAGCGACACTAGTTCTGTGACGGTCGTTTGAAAGGCTGCGTCGTGAATCCGTGTTTCCGTTGCTGGGCGCACAATTCTTGCTTCACTAAACATACACATTTTACACGACGCTTGGAGTAACCTTCCGTCCATGAAGCATGAACATCATCATGTTAGAGGAGTTCGCATTGCCGACGTACATAAAGCAGCAACAAATTAGTGACAGTCCTAGGGTGGGACGCTTGCTTGTGCAGCACCTCGTAATATTCTGTTTAGTGTGAACAGGAAACGAGCGGTTTGTGCCACCGCCAGAGTGGGTTTACAACGTTCGTCTTCTTGCCGCGCCTCCAAGCCACACTGAATTGACTGTGTCGGTTTTCCGAGCTTACATTAACACGGAAGATGGGGATAATGGATAGTTGCGATGGAATGCTGTTGTAGGTGTTGTAATGACGGTGAGAGTGAGTTTGGAGATCGCGATGCTTGTAGCAGCGCAGACATGTAATTAATTAATATATCTTTATGCTGAAGGAGCAATTTGATGTTGTTGGACAAACAAATATATGTTTGAAATTGTTGCCGAACTGCGTAGCAGTCCTTTACGTTCACTGTATTCCTTCAATGCGTGCTATGTGTGTGTGTTTGTGAGCGCGCGCCCGCGCGCGTGTGTAAACCTCTCTTCGTATTAAGCGTAGGGCGTGCATTGAAAGCGCTGGCTTACAGGGTGCCAAGGAGAGTAGTTGAATTTAAGAAACAGGAAGCCGATCCCGTTAGCTGCGCGGTCTACGGCGTAAATCGGCGGCGGCTTGTTTGCTGGGAACGTGGGTTCACATTCCACTGAGGGCATGGATGTTCGTCTGTTGTGTTTGTTGTGTGTTGTGTAGGTAGTGGCCTTTGCGACGAGCTGATCACTCATTCGGAGGAGTCCTCCCGTGTGTGCAATGTAACGTAATCAGTGAGGGGGCCTAGGCCTAGGCCCGATGTGTGGTGTTGCGCCACAAAAAAATGTATGAGGATGTTGTATGCTTTCTTCCGGGTAATTCTCCGGCCGGGGAATTACCCGGAAGAAAGCATACAACATTCAGAACACGGCGAAAGTTTGAAATAAAAAAATAAAGGTATGTAATTTATAATTTCATAATTTGTGGTATTCAGCATATACCACGTACAGGGCATTTCTTCTATCGTCCTGAGCACCCCAGCTGTCACGAGTTATCCCGACGCATGCAGGCTTCCTGTGCGGTAAAACTGTTGTGCTCGGTGTGGTGATGGAAATGCCGTGTAATATTAAAATAATACAGTAAAGTTGGACAAGTTGGGCGGGGCATATAGCACGCATGACAGGAATTAAAAATACGTACAAAAGTTTGGTTGGAAGCCTGAAGGGAAGAAGACCACCGGGTCCGTTCAAGTTGTTTATTTTCTCGGGAATAAAGCGGCCACAGCGTGAAGCTGCCAACTTCCGTCCATCTGGTGCCGTGTTTATGAATGTGTGGACAAGGCGTTTGCGTGAGTTTGGTATTTCTTGTGTCGTTTCCGAATAATCCTTATAGTGGCCTAATTCTGTCTCTTTTCGAAGTACTTCCGTGTTCTTTCATAACGCTGAGTCTTTTGTTACCTGATTTCCTTCTCTGCTCCTCCCCCCCTCCAATTTTTTTCACAGTCGCTGTGCATGTTTCGTACAATTAGTATGCCCAAACTTGCCAACAACCTTTTCTGTGGTTTCTAGAGCTATCCGTGCAAGAGCGACGACTTTTTCTTTCTTTCCTGGCATAAATTTGGCGCGTTATAACTTACGAACTCTCGTCTTTAACACAAAGTATTTTGTGTGATTTATTCTGAAGTCTGTATCCATTTTTTGCTCACTTGCTAAGTTAAACATTACTGTTAAACTTTGAGGGCGATTTCCCTGTTGCACAACTGGCCTGCTGTGCCATTGTTATATCTTGATTCACCACTTGATGGAAAACAGACTTGGAAGTTTGTCACCAGCACTGCCAGGTCAGATGGCGGTTTTTAATAACGTTATGAACATTTATTTTCTTGTTTCTTTTTTTCAGAGAACATTTTCTGCTCTTATAAATCTCCCGCCCTATATTACGTACTTTTTTGACGATGTCTGTAACACGTCCTTATCTTGTGATGGTTCCTCTACTTGAGCGGCCGAGGGTTTTCTTGACTACGCTACTTGTCCTTGGCCTGTAGCACTATTCAATGAGCAAACATTCTGACCTGTTAGGTGCAACAGTAAAGGGGCCCCCATGTGCACCTCACGCTTCCCTGCTATCACCAGTTGACTACACTACCACAGTAAACACTACTTATGAACTAAGAAATCGCTCCCATGGTGTCGCCTACTGTACGACATGTAGAGGCAAGTCAGGTTTTGGATCTGTTGTCTCTGTCATCACGATTTGATTATATTCTACTTCCGGCGTTTTGAAAGATTTTATTGTTGCATGGCCGGCACGGGGAACTGGAATTAAATCAAATAAACAACGTATTTGCAGAGTAGGAATTTTGGTATACATGCTGTGTTATAGTCTGTATATTTCAATAGTACATTTCGATTTTCATCAATAATCCTATGCACTGCGAAGTTACAGTAATCTGCTGTATTACGGTGTGACTGTTGTTATGCTGGGGTTCGTGAAAGTTGTGATCGTTTGACACATTTGTGATAGGGACCTCCGATGTAAAATTTGATAAGAACCTGTCCAGTGGTACTCGATTTAAAGAATAAAGTGCAAAGATCCCTTTGGTTACATCGTTCCAAAACCGCAAGTCTTGCCAAAAATATATAGATGCGCCTTTGAGTCCTAAGTGGGCCTTACCTATTTCATTATTTTTAATAAATTTTCGTCAATATATTTTTCGTTCCGACACACCTTTGGCAAGTTGCGTTTGGCGTGCTCTCAGAAGACAGGATGTTTGTTCGTGTAATGGTAGTTACTGTTGTCCACTATTAACCAAAAACAGTGACATGTCGCAAACATTAGTAATATTCAGTGTATCAGATTTTATGAAAATCCGTTCAGCTATTCTTGAGTTGTCATCTTGAGTTGTCAGTTGAGGACTGATATGCCTACTTGCAGATTTGGCGAAGTTAACTGGTGCATTTTTTGTGTCTTTTATTTGCCCAACCGCATCGTTACAGTACAAACGACGTGGTACAGTACCAATGTCGTACGTACGCTGTCTTCATTTTAGGTACCAGATTAAACAGTGTAATTCTATTATTGGAGTGCGCACCGGGAGTGTGCTTAAATATGATAACAATGCATGCAATTTTAAGTTAATTTGTGTTACAGCGTCATTGCTGGTCGGGTACCGTAGTCGATATAGTGACTCGCTGCTGGCTGGACGGTCCGGATATCAAATCCCGGCGGGGGCGAGATTTTCCGCACCCTTCCAGATGGGCCCTGGGGTCCACCCAGCCTCTTGTGCAATGGATACCGGGTCTCTTTCCTGGGGGTAAAATGACCGGGGCGTAGTGTTGACCACTCACCCCCATCTAGCACCGAGGTTAAAGAAAGAGGAGAGTTATAACTCTACTCCCCCTCTGAACCCTCATGGCCTGTTCTAGGGTGAACTTTACATTTGCAGTGTTATTAACCTAATCTTTTATATCCCACACTATGGTCTGTATGTAATGTCACCCTCGCTTTTCATATCTCGTAAAAAATAGTTTATGAAAAGTCAAGTTCACATCTTGTTATGAGTGACGTATGAAAGTACCTTTCGAAGTAAGTGCTGTTTTTCTTTATTTCTGGCTTTATTTTATGATGATATTCAGGAAAGTAAAACAGACTTTTATCCCATAATACCCCACATTTCTCTATGGAAAAAATGACTACGCGGTTCTGTACTGTGTGCAACCGGCACACCAAGCAGGGATGATTTCTCAGTAAGCTGTATCCTCTTCATCTCCATTCTCTTTTAATTTCTTGCTAGTATCAAGCCCTAAGGTCTATGTTATACAGTAATATGTCTAAACACTTCATGTTTCTACTACTGTATCTTCGCACTGTCGCTGTCGGCGTGTTTTTTCTCAGCATGTCCCAATCGGTTCCGGAATGGACTCGAAAATAGGTGACGTTCGTCATCCAAGTGATTACCTTGTCACTGTTCCAGCTTCCCATCCCATTACATGCTATATATATATGTTTGTTTATATTTACTTCGACTGTTTTGAAACAGCCTTTGGCGGACACCGTTGGTTTGCCAGGCTTCCTGTTACACTCACTCCTTCCAGAACTGCTTGTTTTCACTATTATTACCTTCTTTTAGGGATTTGACGCTTTCCTATTCTGAATTAGACTTAATTCTGACACAGCGAGGTTTTAATTAGACACGGCTTAGAAATGCTGAGGATAATTACATCTTAAGGTTTATGTCGTTACGAAAGAACGAAGATGTAATGAAAGTCCGTGTCGCTAATAGACCCACGATTCCACTTTGCTGGGGACCTGTTACCTTGTGCGCCTTAGACGTGTCAGGAAGGCAGCTGAACCAGACTGTTGGTAAAAGCGCTCGAATTACACATTTCATCTCGCTTTGACTTCGCTTTACTCGCAGCACGCAGCAAAATTGGAACGTCTTGTACGTTGTCAAATGTTGAATTATGATCTTCTGAATCAGCGCCCGTATTATTTACAGCTTGTTAAAACACACATCACGCGTGTGTTACTGCGTGTGATGTGAACGGCGCTCCCTCGGAATAACATTTCTCCAGCTGTATCCCTCCGGAAGCTTATAAACATTTTGGTAACATCCAGAGGTACCGTCCTAACGATGCACGTAAATTTACGTAAAAAGTATGTTTCTTTGTGCTGGAAAAATCCGTTTTGACCAACATGTAAGAATTATTGCTTTTAGATGACTTTTTCGGAACCACAGAGAGAGAAGTATTTTGAAGGTTCGGGTTCTCACGGCGATGAGGAATTCACCGGTTACAAAATCTCAGTTGGTAGACACCCTACCTTACAACACGGCATCGTTACTTCTCGGCAGACTACATGCTAGAGTCTGCAACCAGCGGGCCGCCAATTTGTATTATGCGGCCTGCGGCCACGTTTGTAAATTATGTATATACTATACAAGTTACACAATTTAGGCAGTTAGATATGACACTTTTGTGTAATTTTTTTTCACATGCGGCCCACGAACCAGTCTACAATGATGGGTGTGGCCCTTAGCATTAAAAAGGTTGGATGCCCATGGCCCTAAGGATAATTATTTTGTTACTGTTTCTTCAGGCCTTTAGAGCAGTCGAGTTCATACAGTCATCGGCAAAAGTTGGTTGACTCTTCAGTGTATTATTTTTTGATGTAGGGAAATCCAAAATTCTTTGCATTATGTGAAGGCACATGCAGGTCGTCCAACTTGTGCATTGCATTAAGAATCTTGTTTTGAATTCCGTCGTGACTTTGCATATAGTGCATTGTCATAATGGAATTCATTTGGCATGGCATTTGTACCTCGCATATTGTTAATGCAATTTACTGGACGTCATTACGTATTTCTTTCTACAGGTGTTAGTACTGTGTTTACACTTGCGTGCGGCGTGATTCGTTTGTGTCCATTGTTTGAGAGAACAGTAATTTATCACATTTAAATAAATGTAAATAAGTGGGCGACACCTAGAAGCTGTAATGCGTGTGAAGAGAAAACTCTGTGCTTCCCAAGATGGAGATGCTAAAGTCTTATCCTTATTCGCAGGCCGCTTTTAACCCTGGGGTAACTGGCTCTGCTTGCGAATTGTGTAGGTAGGTGGGTTGGTCCTAAATCTCTTCTGGACTTTGCGGTTTTGCGAAAATCCCATAACACCCATTACCATCCAGTCCGTACGACTCAGTTAAAAATACGTGGTCGCGCGGTGATAAATTTTGTTAGCTGACATGTCACGGATCTTCGCCTGTGTATAACCGTATTTCACAGCCCGTGATCCACAGAGTGTCGAAAGTTGCTGCTTGACAGTGCGCCTAGATGTGCCTAATTCGCTTCATCTGGATGGTTTTCAGCGACGAAATTTGTTTTGAGAAATGGATAGCTGTGTTAGAGGCTGCGGTCTAAAATGGTGAAGGTAAAGGTAAAAGTAGAGTTGTCCCTGTCGAGGCAGAGAAGGCATATGGTGGGAGCAGACATATAATTGTGCTTGTTATTAAACTCGGCACTAGATGGAGGTGAGTGACCGGTATCACACTTCGATCGCTTTGCACCCGGAAGAACCTCGGTAACCTTTGAATATGAGGCTGGGTGGGTGTCAGAGCCGTTCTGGACGTTTTGGAAAAAAAGAAAAGCCCCTCAACACATTTTTAGAATTCGAACCCTGGATCGTTCAACCTTTAGCCTAGTCACGGTACCCATTACGCCCTCCCGGTCTACAATTAACGTGGTTCAAAGACAATAAATTTATTTGTTTCAGTCCAACAAAACAATATTTTATTTACCTTATTGGCTAGCAGTTTCGGTCGGTAGACCATCATCAGGCAATTCATACATAAAATTTAAAACAGGTTACATGTAGTGTGCATTAAACTCAATGTCATATGGGATCCCATAAAACTTACACCAGTGTTTAAAAATCTGGTAAAACTTTGAATCATATTGCCTGTGATATAAACACGTAGTATGCAGATTTGGAATAGAATTGACGTTAAAATGGACACATAATAACATAACATTTAGTTTGAACTGTCTTAAATAGTTAAAAAGTGCCTATGTCTGTGATGCTAGTCGCTGAGCTCGTATTTTTATCCCGTATGCGCCGAACCTCGGTAACCTTTGAATATGAGGCTGGGTGGGTGTCATAGCCATTCTGGACGTTTTGGAAAGTAGGCAACGGAATACTTTGTGTACGGCTGTGGAGGTTCGGTATAACAGGGTTTTAACGACTCACGGTCTTTGTACGTATTTTCTGCACTGCAGATATACAGGCCTGCAGGTGTTTATTGCATTCTTTCTTATTCTCTTCCTTATCAAAATATACTGTATGTCCGCCTCAACCACGACGTGTCGTTCAGTGGCCACCTAGCCCACTTCCGCTAAATCTATGTCACCAAAATAAAGCGATTATTAGAATTCTCAGAAATAATGCACGGTCACCTACGTCTGTTGATTCATTGCTAAACTCATCCCTTCTGACCGCACGGCAATTAATCGAAGTAGTTACTTTCTGTTGCCTCTGGTGTTAGTGAACCAGCACTATTGGGTCTCCTGGCGTTTAAAAGTTCAAAAGCCTTGCCATCCATTCGTTAAATGAACCTGTAATGGCTGAATCGATCACACACACACACACACACACACACACACACAAATGATTCCACCGCTTTGTGATGCTACTTGGTCCACTCCGCTGTACAAACCAATTGCTCACGTGTCTATACCTTGAGGTCCATTTCTTCCTTTTGTTCTCAAGTTCCTAGAATCCTACTGTAACGCATTAACAATCGGAACAATAGAACAGCAGAGAACGGCCGTTCTTTTGTTCAAAATGATTGGCAGTGAAAGAGGAGGTTTTGTGGCCGTAAACACGACTAGAAGCGTTTGGTTTCTTTCTTGCCGTCTTACAGTTTAAAAAGAGGTGCGGCAAAAGGTATTCAAAATAATTCACCATAAAACATAATGCGGTGGAGTTAATTGTGATTCCTACATTGTATCTGCGGCAGTGTGAAGGTGATTTATCCCAAACCCATAATTCTGTGCCAAGGAACAAAGCTGTGGGCCTGAAACAGAAATCGAGTCCTGTTCAGTGTCGCGAGTAGTCTTTATTGTCCACCCGTAAGCACCAGCTGCTTAGGATGAAATATATACGAACTTCCATAGGCCTGTAAACAGTAGCGGTCTCTGCTGTACAAAATCAGCGAAAATGCTTTGTTTAAAGTATATGGATTATCATCGTTTAGAATTTATGACTGGTCGAACTCCTTCCTACTCTTAATGTTTCTGACGTAATGACATTTGACATTAAACTGTTTATTGTGTTATGTCATATTGACTTAAGTTCCTAAACCACAAAAGTAATTTAAAACAGATCACAAGCCATTTATCAAAACTGATATTAGAATAATCTTTTTCCACATAGTTTGTGCCGAATCTGTTTCTTGTGTTCTTATAATTTTTAATTTTTTTGTTCCTGATTGGTCTTGTGTCCTTCGTTATCCTTGTTTCAGAGGGTAGGGAAGGAGGCGTCCGTAGCGTAATTTGAGGTATTATCCCATAGTTTTTTTCTGGAGGGACTAAGGATAATGACAAAACCCTGTATCAGGGTTGCTGGTTCCGGTGTCGACATCTGGTGCCACGTCTGCGTAGAAAATGGTTTGTGACCAACTGTTTGAAGTTGTAACATTAAGTTCCATTTCTGCGTGAAACTTTAAGATTCTGGAAGTGTCTTGTGACTTCTTATATGGTTGTAGGACTATATTGTAATTGCATTTTGAAGTTTAAAATTTCTCTGAATTTGTCTTAGGCTGTTCATTATAGTGAATGATTTCAATGAAATAATGAGTTTGTGGAACGTTAACGACTGAATGGGATCTAATTTTAAATATTTCATGACCATGAACCGATGCTTTGTTGTGACAATAAAACCAATAAGTGCATGTGAAGGTATGTGAATTTATTACATTATAAACGTTGTAAAACTCCTACATATTTCGGCCACATTTTGTGACCATCTTCAGGGAAGTGCTTTACCAAGGATATATTACATAGACATCAAAGCCAATGTACGGATATAAAATATTTAGTTTTAAATATGCCATGGAAAATATATGTTAAAATATGTGTTGAAATGTTTTTGAATCACATATTTAAACCGTAATATTTTATATTTTTGTATTGTTTTTTATGTCTGTGTTGTATGTCCTTCGTAAAACACCTCCCTGAAGATGGCCATAAAGGGTGAACGAAACATGTAGGAGGTTTACGACATTTATAATGTAATAAATTCACTATCTTCACATGCGCTTGTTGGTTTTATTCTCAAAGTGAAGGGGAATTGGTTTTATAATCCCAAATTCCTTCCTGTTAGGGGAAAGACGCCTATTATGGGGAGGTTTCCTAATTTGGGGAAGTGCATTATTTCGTCTCCACAACACGAACATGTGAGCCTATTAATCTGGCGTTGTTGTGTATCGTTTCGTTCACTCTATATGTTGCAGCAAGCTGACTTGTAATGTCTTCCCTTTGTCGCAGATATTTTTGTGGACACCCAGTTTTGCCTCCGTGGCTGTGCATTGAACATTCCTTTCCGTAGAATCAACAAGTAGCCATTTTCCAGGCGTTTCCAGCACATACTCTTTAAGGACTGGTACCCTTAATTAGAACCGGGCATTGTAACCCTTTGAAAACTAAAAATAATGTAGATTATTTGTCGAGTTTAAGATGATACCTCACACAGAACACAACGTGCTTCCATTATGAAGACCGATCGCGGTATGTTGCATAGGGAAATAATCGCTGTTCAGTACAAGAATCATACGAAACTTTCTTGGCAGAATCGAGAAGATTTAATGTTAAATCTGGCGGCACGTATCACCTCTAGGCTTTGAAGGCATAATTTACGTAAGCAGGTATGTGTGTCGAACACCGACAAACCCAGTTGTGACGGACAGCAAACATGAATGTTGCAGGCATTTTAGATTACATTATTGGTTCTTATGATGTACCTGGAGCTGGTAAGTTTTGTCCTTAGAAAAGCTGTACTTAGTCTGGAGACGACGGACAGTGAGTTTTGTAAACTTCGCAGCTTCTAACTGCGCTCATTCTTCCGCATGAGTCCGCGTACGTAAAATTATGGTTTAAAAGTAGAGTGAGAAATCTTTTGGTAATGAAATAATATCATAATATATAACACTTATAACACAATTCATAATAATATTAATTGCTACATAGAAACAGGTTAGACTGATGGATCAGTACCCTTGCAACGAAAATTTACCAAGCTCACATATGCACTGAACATGTATGCGATGTGTTACGTTTATTATTGGTTGAATGGAGTAACTGTATCGAAGGTTCTAGCCTTCTAGGGCATGACGCCTTGTAGACTGGTAACATAGATACCGACGTTTCGGTGAACCTGCCTGCCTCCGGATTCTCCAACTGTTCGGGGGCACACCCAGCTTTCTAGTCAAGGGGCACTGAGAGATCTTACCGCGGTGTGGAGCTGACCACTCGCCCTATGTAGTGCCAAGGTAAAGAATGATTTGCTTTATACTTCCACTCTCCCCACGTGTCTCCATAGTGGAATTTGAATGTACATGGTTTTCAGTTTATGATGCTACGTAAGCCAAAGCGCAAAGGCTGCGCGTCTTGAGGCCTGCCCATCTTTACAAGAATGTTCGCAACGTTATAATTTGAAAATTACGTATGTGGGCTTCCAACAGAAAAGTTCCATTGCCTTTGTTTTCTCTTTGCCGTTGATAAACGGACGGTAATAGAGTTTCATATCCTTAAGAACGATACCATAATTCTTACATCGGTTTACAGTAGAGTTCTGTTGTAATGTACTTCTCGTGGTTTAAGTTGTTATAGCGGAGCGAAGGGGGGAGGGGTGGTTCTCCTCGATGGGATTGAAGTGTCCTTCACTTGGGGGAAGCGAGACGGCTAAAAGATTCTACTGCTCTTGATAAAGGAGCGGGAACGGTTTAGGAAGATGGAGCTCCTTATATAGCACGTGCGGGTTGCAGTTCGGCGATCGATGAGGCGTGCTACAGGCGAGCGTTTCAAGTCACATGTGTCCGGACGGTGTGGCCTGAGTTGAACTCGCTGTTTGCAGAAGTGCGTCACAGCATCACACTTCAGCTCTGAATAGGCCGGCCCGCACTTCGAAACATTTAGGCATATTACATTTTGGGAATGGCACACTTCTTTAACGTTGGGGTCTTCGAGGATTGTTGCGCATCGTCAGTGAGTAGTTTGTTAGCGGACCAACACGCAGTCCCGAAGCGTCGGTTGCAGACTATCCGCTGACAATGTGTAACATTCCAAAATGATGGGAGACCTCAGCTAACCTGCATCTAAAGTATGTAATATAGCAGCTGTCAAAATATCTCCGTCTGACTTTAAGGAGGAGTGTAGTGTTTCAATTTAAGGCGGTGGTGCAGTTGGTTGAGACCCTGGTCTACTAGCCACAAGGTCGCGGGTTCGTTTCCCGATGGGGTCATCGGGATTTTTCATCGACTTAATCCCTGGGATCGACTCAGCCTCTAACAAATATGAGTACCAGTGATATCTCGTCGGGGGGTGGTGGTGGGGGGGGGGGGGGGGGCCGGGGGGCGGGCCGCCTTTCCCCCTTTCTGGGGCAAAGGTTCGAGAAATGGGGGGAGCCAAACCCCCCTGGGCCGGGAGGGGCGGGGCCGGGCGG
>Ga0123352_10011123_pt1 | contig 14163 bp, 7 predicted proteins | sample TergutLab28metaG_FD_89700 | JGI IMG/M metagenome (GOLD analysis project Ga0123352, IMG submission 89700) | Labiotermes labralis P1 segment gut microbial communities from Petit-Saut dam, French Guiana - Lab288 P1 | ecosystem: Host-associated > Arthropoda: Insects > Digestive system > Gut ...
AATATAAACCGAAACATGTCGGAGATTTTAACTATTTTAACAAATTAAAGTTTTATAGTGTCATTTAAAAAGTGTGCATGTGTTGGTGAATATATATGAATATATGTGAATATGCACGGTGAAGAACTGAAAATATGAAGATATGAAGAGGCTTATGAATGTCGCTAAACGTAGAACGAAGTAAAGTCAGCTTCGTGGGACTTGAAGGTAACCCTCTATCACCTATATCAGCATAGTTAACTATATGTACGGTATATATGACGTAGTGAAATATGTTGATGAATAACTGATATAAAGCTGATAGCGTCATCAGGAAGGAAATAATGCTGAACATCTATTCCCTTTGAAACTGGAATATAATTCATTCAGACATTTTTCTTCTTCTGAGCCGACAAAGAACGGTAACCATCGAATATTCTGCCTGTATAGAAATCTCTTTAATACATCTGCAGGTTAAAGTTGAAGGTTCACTCTGTTTTTACTCCGTGAGCGCTGCGAGAACCAACCCCGCCCCCAGATACTGCATATATTTCATAACTTTCTGTACAAATTAATGGAATTTGTTGAGAAATCTCCAATCCCAGCCACAGTTACAAACGAAATTGTAGTTTCATGATATTTGATTTCAAATATACATACTTCGTAATAATTCGTTATGAAATAAGCGTGAATGAAGTTTAGCAATATTAAGATCGTATTCAGGCTATAGTGTTGTGAGTTCTAACATAGTATGGGTTTGTAGGTGTTTGCCAACGGAGGAACTCACTGCATCAGTTTTAGCTACTCTGAAGATGGAGACAGTAGGTTTCCCCAGAGGGTTGGTAATCACGTGCCTTACTACACGATGTAATAACATGGAAAGGCACATTCAATTTCTAAAGTCGTGAAGAGTTCGTATCTGCAAATTATTGTTGGTTTCATAAATCTCATCTGCCGCTTGACCTGCCCTGAGGATGGAAGAATGTGTGCGGGTTTCTTCATCATCGGTTGTCACAGACTTAGCCACCATAGCTTAATTTTTAGGCGCGCTGGCAAAATTGCGAGAAGCGAATACTAGCGTCGTCATGTCTGTCCTTCTGTCCGCATGGAACAACTCGGCTCCCACTGGATGTATTTTCATGAAATTTGGTATTTGAGTATTTTTTAAAAACATTTTGAGAAAATTCAAGTTTCGTTAAAATCGGACAAGAAGAATTTGTACTTTACATCAACACCAAAATGTACATTTATGATCATTTTTGTAATTGACCAACTTAGTGCACAAATTCTTGTTTTATAATAAGTTTATTATATTCCTGTACATGTTTCGAGCACTATTGTGCTCATAATCAGGAGGTCAATTTGTATTATACAGCATCTGGTATCATCACACTCTGTAGGTCGGACGGCCACCTATAGAGAGTGACGATACTAGATGCTGTAAAATACAATTTTGGCGTCCTGATGATGAGCACAGTACTACTCGAAACATGTAGAGGAATATAATAAACTTATTATAAAACAAGAATTTATGCATTAAGTTGGTCATTTACTAAGATTATTCTGAGATGCACGGTCAGCAAAACATCAAAATTTATGATCATATCTCCCTCAATTCTTCCTACAATGAGAAATGTTTCAGAGGAAAGTTGTAGAGAAAATTGAAACATATTTTATTTTCAATAACTTTCTCCCGAAAATCATTCTGTTTTTTGAGTTAATTTGGAAAGTTGTAGTAGAGACAGACGGGCCACTTATGACAATATAATACGGCGCGTGCTCATTGCTTGCTCGATAACTGAGCCTACAGACACGCACTAAAAATATGTAATACTTATTGCTTTTCCACTTCAACAACGCTTGCACGAAAGCGCCTTAATGTTATGCACTAATACACTGTCTATCTTGTTTGTTCTTCCATGAGTTAGCTCGTTGTTTGACTACGAAAAACCTGGAATTGTTTCCCAAAACGAGCGAGCCTGGGAAAGGCAAGCTGAAAAAAATGTGAAAACGTCACACATTACGTCAAAACATTGACGAACTGCTCTTTTCATAACAAACCTACTGACTTCTAGTCCGCATTTATTTCCTACACCTTTGCTTTTTTTTTCCGTCTCCCTGTCTATCTTTCGATCATCCTCTCTGACTCTCTTTGCATCTACGTTGCTTTCAATCTTAGTTCCTTTCTAAAATTCTCTCTTTCCCTCTTTCTGGTACCGGCAGTGAGTGTTATTAATTTTTACGAACATTTATCCGCCTGAAGCAGCTGGTTTGTGTAGTCACAGAACGCAACCACTGGATATCGATGCTACTGAGATCAACAAATCAACATACAATGAATCCGTAATACACCGCTACTCCACCTTTACCTATACTGTAGTTTCAGTGAAGGATGCGCTCTGGTGTGTACAAAGATTGGAATTCCTCTTTACCCAACAATGGCTTTGATCTTTCAGCTCACGGGACCTTAACCTTTGCCGAAACGCATCTATTGTCTGCCTGTCACCTTAAAACAATTTCTTCTGATTTTCCGCCGTCGCCTACTTCCCTCGTTTTCAGCATGCAGCTTCCTAGATTCACTGTCTGTATAAATAATGACAGATCTATGTTTTCGTGTTTTACCTGAGACTTGTACAAAATTTGTAATTTGCTGGTACATTAACCTTCATTATACGGTTTACCTTCACTAACTGCTATGTACCGTTCTTCTACAAGTCTTCAGCAGCCCTGAACGTAATGAGTTATGATATAAGAGAAGGAACTTATCCATATCGGTAACATCTTACATTAGTAAACTCACGTTTTTAGGAAGTAGTATTGAATACTAAAGTAGGCTACTCCTATTACAAGTGTTGGGCAGTTTTATAATCGACAGTTTTTCGACCTACTGAAACAGTGGATTATGAATTTGTGTGGTATCCTCAACAAGGTCAATATCAAGGCTTGCATTTATCGTCTTGGCAGTGTAGGAGGTACGAGGCGGTGCTAAAGAACGAGACCCTGAGCTCTGTAGCAACTTTCATTTACTTTGATTTCTTATTTTGCAGCACGATGCAGATGGTAACCTTAATTCAATACTCGGGAAACAAGCTAGTTTTATGAAAAGTGTACCTTACATTTACGCCTGTCTCTATACATTTTGTTTATTGGTTACCTCTGAGAGAATGGATAACATATTCTAATTAAATGTTCATCACGGCAAGCTTGTAAATTCTGTGAACACAGAAAAGTGAGAGAATGTGAGAAGGGGGCCGTGAAGAAGACATTTTGTCCTAAGAGCATTAAGTTGATGGGGGTAAAATTTAAATGTTTGTTCTTTTCGCTCCATGAGGGTATGTAAGGAGAGCAGAGATATAGCTCGACTAATTCTTAACCTCGGCATTAAATGGAGGTAAATATTTAACTTTAGGCTCCGGCCGCTTTAACCCCGGAAAAATTGATGGGGTGACCATTACGTGGGAGGATTATTTGACCACAGGTCCGGTTTAGAAGTTCTGGAGTGGAGAAAAATCTCCTCCTCTACGGGATTCGAACCCCAAATCGTCCAGCCCCTACCCTAGTTGCCACATCGTCTGTGCTACTCTGACAGAGGAGACTTAAGAAAATTACCTAAAGACCAGCTTCGCGAATTTTACTACAAACCAAATATTATTCAGATCACAGTCTTAAGGAAAATGAGATGGGCGTGGCATGTGGCACTGATGGAGAAAGGAGAGTTACATGCAGGGTTTAAGTTAGGAAACCTGAAGGAAACAGACGACTTAGAAGACCTAGAGGTAGATGGGAGGATAAATTTAAACTGAGTCTTAAATAAGCAGGATGAGAATTCATGGGCGGTGTTCATTTGACTTCGGATAGCGATGAGTGGCGGTTTGTTTTGAACACCGGCACAAACTACCCTTTTCCGTAAAATGCAGGGAATTTCTTTACTAGCGAAGGAACTATTATCTTGTCAAAACGTGCTCCGCCCCATGGAGTTGGTGTTTTAAAATGAGATTACATTAGTTTTAAACAGTATTTCATTAAGTTAAATGAATTCTAACAAATAATTAATTTTCGTAGCATATAATTAAGTTTCATTTTACTCTCTTTCATTGACCTATCTGGTAATGCATTTCATTATGTCACTAATGCCTGTTTTATATTCGAGAAAGATTATCTTCACTTTTTCGCATATTATATTCCGTAAATCTGTTTTTTTTTTAATTTGAATGCTTACCTTTTTAATTCAATAGCTCACAAAAGTTGTGCTTGCACACTGTAATGTTAATACAATGGCGTGTCTGTAGAGATGGAAAAAAATAGTTATGGCAGAAGTTGGATCTGTAATTGGATAAGAGGTGCGTGCAGAAGAGCGCATTTCCACTGTTTTCAAGCTATTTTCTGTGCCATTCTACAGTGTTGGGTGCTAATGGCAAGTTAGCTAATGACTATTGAAATTCTTCCGTCAATTGACGTTGTCTTTCAAGTGTCTACAATTACTGTACGAAACACAAAACGGGAGTAAGTTCGTCTAAGCCTCAAGAATGTGTCTGTCTTTAAAACCTGCTAGTAAATAAGCAGGTTAAAATAGACGACTGCTTTACCTTGCACATTAACGAATGATAAAAGAAAATTAGCTTTAAGATTCGCAAAATAGGTGTGAAGCTGAGACAAAATGGTACCATTCAGAGTGAAAGAAACATAAGGGAATGTGCAAAAAGATTAGGAAAAATGAAGGTATGAGGAAACGTAGGCGTAACGCTCTCATCGTTGAATTCAATTATACTCGTAGCTGTCCTGCATCTTACACCCTTCACGATTTTCACTCATGCATCCCGCAACAATGGAAAGAAGAGTTGCTTCGTGATTATGTACTTCGGTAGACATGGTGCAGAACAACACCCGCGGTGATGGACCATTTTGCTTATGATGGAGAAACAATGTACTGTCAATGCTAACAATTCGCGGGTCTGTATGCTGGTAACTGGAAAATTTCTTACAAATAACGCCTTATATTTTATAAGCATATCTATAGATAGTGACTAGGCTATTGGCCACCAGTGAATGGGTGTCCACTTAGCTAGAAAGGCAGTGATTTTCCTGTTCGCAGCATTGTACTGACCGATTCTCTATCCTATTCCTATCAAAACAGTAAAGGAAGTATACTCGTATTTCCCAAGGTAAAGCGGCCAGGTCTTGAAACCGACCCCTTTATCTTCATCCAGCGCCGAGATTAAAGTGCTTGAAACTACCCAACCACGACCTCATACACCTTCATAACATCATTCTTAACGAAGCGGTGGGACGACCTTTATATTTACCCTACTTTTTGGTGTGGTGTGGCTGGACGGTCCGGGATTCGAATCCCAGTGTTGAGAGACTTCCTGTGCCTTTCAGATCGGTCCGAGGCTCACCCAACCTGCTGTACAATGGGTACCAGTTCTTTCAAGTGCATAAATTTGCCTTGGCGTGGTGCTGACAAACCACATTTTTCTAGTGGCTGGTTGCGGATGGATAGAGGCTCTAAACTTGACTCCACCTCCTCTCTGTGCGTGCATAGGATGTCATGGGATGAACTTCGTTTTTTGGGGGGGGTATGTTGTGTTGTCTCTGTGAATTGCTAAGAACTGGAATGTAGAGTCAAATAAGGAAACTACTAGAGACTAATGAACTGGAAATGATGTAGGGGGAGAATCGAGCGTTTCCCATTCCAAAGAACACATGTCCGAATTCAGAACTTTCGGAATAGTGAGCAAAAGTGCTACTCATTCGGCTTACATATTGCTGTGTTTTAATTATGCACTACTGCGAACACTGATGTTCCAGCCTTATACCTACGTACCTATGTTCCAGGCTTATACCTACTTTCCTATGTTCCAGGCTTATATCTACGTACCTGTGTTCCAGGCTTATACCTACGTACCTATGTTCCAGGCTTATACCTACGTACCTATGTTCCAGGCTTATACCTACGTACCTTGTTCCAGGCTTATACCTGCGTACCTATGTTCCAGGCTTATATCTACTTACCTATGTTCCAGGCTTGTACCTACTTACTTATGTTCCAGCCTTATACCTACGTACCTATTTTCCTGCCTTATACCTACGTACCTATGTTCCAGACTTATACCTACGTACCTATGTTCCAGACTTATACCTATGTACCTATTTTCCAGGCTTTACCTACATACCTGTGGCTTGTGCGGTTTCTAATAGAAATGATTACATTGCTAGGAATACTTCCTGCTTACGCACCACATCTCTGCACGTAGTCGGCCTGCTTGGTTTTGTATAGAATGTCAGTTGCGTTTGTCTGAGACGTGGAGGCTTTCTGACATGCGTGCATTGTGATTGGCGTATAGATCTTAAGTAATTCCCACTTATTTACGAATAATTTATTCCGTTTTAGTGCCTTTATTTTGTAAGGTTACATCAATTACACATTGCCGAAAATAATGACTCAATAACCAAGTTTGCCATAAAAAAATTCTCACCTAGGAATGTAAAGTTTCTTTTTAAAGTTCATTTTATAATAGAAGCGGTTTCTAGTTGCGAGTTGTCAACAAAGAGACTTTCTCTTCAAGCGGGATAAATCTATGTGTTTGTAACGTGGAACCAATCACGCGCAATCAGAGTAGCGCACTGAAGTAAGGGGTGTGGCATTTTATTGTCTCTTGTTAGAAGTTGGCTTCCCGGTAACGCATTAAAATCTCCGACTGTTCAGTAACTTCAGAGGCCTGACACTGCAGGTAAACTTTCGCCAAAGAAAGTTCAGTGATAACAGTAACACGCAATTGATGAAGACGGCACCTTCGTATCATAAAGATGGAAAGCAGTATTCATTACTCTGCCGTCTTACAGCCATCACCATTAAACTGCAGCAAGCAATTTAATCGAGCTTCAGAACGTTTAATTCCATAAGAATTTAAAGACGTAAGTTTAAAACGGCTGTTACCAAAACCTATAGTTGTTTAGCGTATATCGTTGAGCGTTAGTCGAGTGTATAGCAATCCAGATTTATATTATGGATATCCAGAAAAGCGTGTTGTTTTTTTAGCTTCTTGTAGCTTTCCTCGTATCCTCCAAATGCTGAGACAGTATCTTAAAATAAGCCACAAATTTTTCAGTGTCTTTTCCAAATCATTAACACTATCCATTGAATGCTACAAAATCAGCCAGCTGAGAAAGTGTCAGTTATTATATCAAGAAATAGCAGTGTTTTGTTTATTATTAGCAAAACTCCGCGTGTTTTTTTTAATTTTTAAGCATAATTTTTTAATTTTTAAACATAATTTAATTAAAATTATTCTGATTTTATTTAACAAAATTCTTCAAACTACACAGGTTATGCTTTGTCTGATGAGACGTAATATACAAACAGAAATTAGTAAGCAGTTAAGAACTTGTACCGAGGTGGTCGAGACCTGTTTGAAACCAGCTTGCTGTCTTGGCAACAGGCAGGAAAACTCATAAAATTCAGGACATGTTACTGATATCAGAAAGTGAAAATTCTAAAGAGCTAGAGCGATACCTCTCAACCGACCTGCTAGTTAGCTTTTCAAAGAGCTAGAGCGATACCTCTCGACCGGCCTGCTAGTTAGCTTTTTGCAATTGATACGACGTAATTTATAAAATGGAAAATCTAAGTGTGATATAAGGAAAGACTCGGCTGTCGGATTTACTGTATTGTAATACACATTGGCATTCGTCTTTTGTGAACTTTAGTTTCGTGATCCACACCTTTGCCCCGTGTAATAGGTACCGAGAGCTTTTCCGCACGAGTAGAAGCTGCCACAGCGTGAAGCTTAACTCTCCTTTCCAACCAGTACATCAACAGAGTACGGTAGATTCCACTCAACTTGTATTGACAGTACGAAATAACGCAACTGTTCTTCGCTCACGGTGTCCGCGAAGTAGATACAAGTACCCAGATGACATTGTGTGATTAAATTTGGCGATTATCTTTGAAGTACTTATCTTACTGATTCTCAGTATCTTGGCTGCAAGTTTGTGTGGATTCAAATGATAAAAGGGGGTAAGAATTATAAGTGCTGAATTACTGCACAATTGTAATGAGGTGGTCGTAGCCAATTTGAAGGTAAATAAATGGTATTTGTGGGCCAAGAGAACCATCAGTAACGACAGGCTATGCCCCAGCGAGATTCGAACTGACTGTTTCCTAAGTGCAAGTGACAGCATTGCCGCCACAGTACAGTGTGTAGAGGTCTTTCAATTACGAAAACACAAACCAAACTAAGACATACTGTCTTAATCTCATGGGACTGCTAGGGATGAGGGAGGAAGCAATAGAACGTAGATATGCTATATATTTCGTCTAGTACAGGGAATTATTCTCCAGGACTGTAGTGTCAAGAGGGTATTCTAGACTTCCCTGAGATGAGAAATCCATTCACGGCCGCAATATTCAATTTATTTGACAATCGAAATGCTTCTGAAATACAGAAGAGCAATGCGCTATAATATTAGTAACTCTCGGCTTGCAGTAATGAGGTGCTTTTTCCCTACCACAATAATTTCTGTTATCGGTAACTCAGCTGCATCACTTATCAAAACAATTGAGGTTTGTAATGAGGAAATAGAGACGGTTTGTCCTTCCATAGAAGCCCCACCCGACAAAGGATCTTTGTTCTCTCAGGTGGTTTGTAAGTTTTCGTAGAAATGAAGTGTGGTGTAGAATAAATGCCTAATGTACACCACAACAAAGATTCAAAAGCAGAAAGTAATAAATCTTTAATCTATTAGTACCGGAAAACTGGAATAATATGCTTATATTAATATATACTATGTTGAAATACGCCTGGAATTCAGTCAGTAACAGAGTCCCAAGTGGTCACGTTACAATCGAATCTATGTACTATTGAAAATCAGTAGTTCAAATACTCTGAAGCAGAAGGTAATTCGAAATCTTTTAACAGGACACGTGACCTTAAAATATTTGTGAATAAGCATTTAATTTTAATCTGTTAAATTAAGGCTCTTCGGGTGGTATAAACGTACTGTTTCACCGTCACACCTACAAATGAAGGCACTAGTTTCCTCCGAAAAGTTTGTAAATTTTTACCAATTACGCGGCTCTACACACAAATTGTTCAGTGTTCTTTATACCACTTCCGTGATAAATTCGTCTCACATAGGCCTATTTCTTCACATATGACAAAATTTTCGTCTCATTCATTCAATTAGCCTACGTAGGTAACTATTTATTTGTCTGGTTCTTTGTTGGCTTTTTTATTCGTTTGAACGGAAAGGAAATCTGTTGCTTAAGGCTAGCACCAACAGATTGCAGCAGTGAATTTCATCGCAATACAGGCTCCAATTGGTATTATTATGTCGACCATTACCGGAAAATCTACATGTGAATAACATAGCAACAGCACCTGTTCGGTCACACTGTCTCTAAGGTAAACATATTTGAAAGGGGGGGGGGGGACTGGTTTCGTTGTGAATTTAGAAAACAGCGCGAAAGGAGAATCCGATCAAATAGTAATAGAGAACAGTATTGCTGTTTTGCCGAAAGGAGAAGAATTTATATTTTGTTATTACTACTGTTATGCTTATTCCATTAAGTTGTCTTATGGATGAGTTTCCAAGCTCATCGCCTGAATACGTAGAGAAACTGTGATGGCAAAAACGTCCTCCAAAAGTGTAACGTAAAATAGTGGGTCATTGGAAGAGAAAATAATAAACAAATCGTCTTTCACAATTCGGTGTTTATAATCAATCACCATTTAGTGCAGCATGTTTCGGCCTTAATACCGAGCCATTATCAGGTGTGTAAAGGTAAAGGTAAAGTGATCCTGTTACAGGCTCGGTGTGGCCCAGAGGGTGGGTAGAGGTATAGCTCTACTCTTCCATGACCGCGGCACTAGAAGCGGGTGAGTGGTCAGCAGCACGCCCCGGCCGCACTTTACCCCTGGGAAAGACCCGGTACCCATTGTACAGGAGGCTAGGTGGGCCCCAGGGCCGGTCTGGACGGGCAGAAAATCTCGTCCCCACCGGGATTCGATCCGGGACCGTCCAGCCCGTAATCAGTAGCTATGCCGACTGAGCTACCGGGCCCACTCATCACACTACTAAAAACACCTTGAGGAAAAATACTTTTAATTCTTGTTAGCAATGTTAGGATTATTTCCTCCTGACACTAGTTTATTACATGGTTACTAGGGGATTATTGTGTCATACAGGTCACGTTGTTTTTTATGCCATTCACTACACGATATCACCACAGCAATACTATTTTACCAACATCATATCGAGGGTAAAATGAGACCTCATTCTTTACAAATAATATTTAAATTAAAATGCCGACTTACAAAAACGATTTGTGTCGTTAATTTGCAAAAATTATATTCTTTATCAGCGGACTGCTCACTCTAGAGCGGACGACTTCGTTGCTGCGTTGATAATAATTATGCTGCCCGCTCTGCAGTGCTCAGCCAGGCAAAACAAACTTTCTTTTCACTTAGGCGTGCATTTAACTGAAATGATTTGAAATGATTCGGTAGACTGTTTCAACAGGTATCTGCATTATGTACGGCAATATGAAACCGAATCACTCTGTCATTGACATTTATGTGCATCGGAAGTAATTTCACTGGCTGAAACATAACTCCGTGGTTGTTGGAGCAAAGCGAAATTTGCTTTGCAAGTAATATCTGTGTCAACTCTCGCCTTCTGAAAAAGATCTCAGAATAAACCAAATGCGCTCTTCTCTACTAGAAGAGAATCCGTTGCCTTTGACCTACATTCAACACACCTTCATCTGTTTGTGGTCCAGTATCTCTTTTCTGTTTTACCGCACTCTCTCTGTCTCTTCCTTCACTAACGGGAAACTTGATGAACTGGTATTGATTCATGTGCGAAAATGTGGTGGCATTCACAGGCAGGCTGATAGGATTCCTCGGCACTTACATGCGAAACCAAGGCACAGATATCTTGAACAGGAGTTCCTTGTTTGCAATTAAATTATGAGAGACAAAAGTTTGTAATCGAAATTTAGGCGATCGATTAACACAAATTAAGTCGTTAGTTGATTGTCACGTCCTACCTTGTTAACTTGTACTGTATATAGGCCGAGACAAGAGTTTCGCATTTATACAATTAAATGTTCTGTGATAAGCGAAGTGCTGCACAGCGGAATTACGTTGCAAATGTTTGCCGGTGATTGTGTCAATTCAGACAGCAGTTATTAAATAGCGTTTCTTACGAAAGCAGACTAAAGGCAAAGTTAGCCCTTAGAGACTGCATGGCAGAGTATTTCGCCCTTATGCCTTGTATTCAGAAGGTACTTGGTTCAAATTTAGTACACGGTTCCTTAGATCTTTGCATTCAAATTTCAATGTCGCTGCGTTTGAATACCAACTACTTACTAGGATGAAAGACTGTTCTGAAATAGTAATAGGCCTAACCGTGATGTATTCATGAACGTGTAGTGCACCGACGACGGCAGAAAGTGAAGAATTAAAAATATTTGCAGTGTACCGATGTCGGCATTGAAGTTTAAAGTCATCGGTATACTTATACACTACAATACACTGGACTTGTTTGTGGAATTACCTGGTTCGAATTCCAGTTGGCATTTCTGATGCCACTTTTCAACAGTCTCTTGTGACGCATATTAGGATAAAACTTACAGATCATACTATTGTCCTTTCAATTGCTTATTTGTTCGCCATAATTTTATCCAATTCGCCACCATAGGTGGAGGAGAAATGACAACGTTTCTGATAGAATTTTAAAATGAGCCAAAGCCCAATCATTTCAAATATATTCCCCCACATTTCATTACTGACTGGTACAAGAGACCCTTTGGAGTTTGCATTACCAAAGGACCCACTCTCATCCCACTGTACAGTAATCAATCACCGAATTTATCCTGTGCCTAAGAACTGTGCTTCGAATTGTACGGGAAAGAGGAAAGAATTAAGATCGAAATCATCATAATTTCGACTCAAGGCGCAGCCTATATGTGCTTGAATGGTCGCCTTTGTGGCCCGACCTTTTAACTTCCATGGAAGAGCTCCGGTTATGTAAGACTGCGTGAATCCTAGAACACTTCACGACATGCCTGGAAGTCTGCATGTCATTCAGTGATGATATATCAGTTGCAGATTTTATTGAGGGAGAATGGGAAATAAAATTATTTTGGACGGTGAAATGTAACGTTTATTCCTAGTCCATATCTTGTGGACTGTTTCGTAGTATTTTCAGATGGCCAGTTGAAGTGTCTGAGGATAAACAGAAAATGACATGAATCACATTGACCCAGCAAGACTTGAATTATATTTTTTTTTATAAATGTAGGTCAGTGGCATTAATACCGAGCAATGCTGATGAGTTTTTGGATAGGGCAGTAAAGAGAAAAAAATGTTAGTCCTGGAACTCCAAACTTTCTAACGTACTATGAGAATATTTCAGGAACTAATCACTTATTCTATTGAACTGTTACTAGCCAAATGTTTAATGCATTGTCGCTTTGGTAGAGGACTTTGCTGATAACTTAATTTACCCTACGTTAGGTACCGGATATTCAATTTTGCTGTTATAAAAGCTTGTTTTCTTTCAAAGTACTTTCTGTTTTGTAAAAATTTCCCCTTTCTTATTTGAGGCTGTGCTTCACCTTCCCTCTTCGTTCAAACGTTTTGGAATTGCAGCTGTATGTTTGTGTAAGCTTAACTTAATGTGCTCCATAGTATTTTTGGCAAACCGAATGGGACAAGATTAAATAGAATTAAGAAGTAGACGCCAGAAAAACAATAGTAAATGTTACGAAAATTATTTGCGCGAGTCGCGTGAGATCCTGACAACTTCTAATGTGGAAGATCAGAAATCGCCGTAATTTTTTAAACAGATAAATTAATTTTATGTTTAGGGTAATGAAATTTCGGATTTTCTGGAATTTTGTACTCTTTAATGACATTAAGATCCATATTATCTTCTACAACTACCTATTTAAGTTTTTCTGTAAAATCAGATTTTAAAATCTTAATCTAATATTTCCATGAGTTATTCTTCTAGGGTAAATATAGTGACGATGTACGAATTTATGACGGTCCGGGATCGAAACCCGGTGGGGACGAGATATTTCGGCTGTCCAGACCAGCCCTGAGGCCCACCCAACCTCCTGTAAATTGGGTACCGGGTCTTTCCCGGGGGTAAAGTGCGGCCGGGGCGTGCTGCTGACCACCTTCTAGTGCTGCGGTCGTGTAAGATTAGAGCTATACCTCTACCCACACTCTGGGCCACACCGGGCCTGTAACGGGATCACTTTACCTTTGTACGAATTTATACCCTAACCCTCAAAAAATTATATGTAATGGAAGTCAGTTAATGGCAACGAAAGTAGGCAAATCTACTAAAATTCAGGTTCTGTATATTTTCCAAAGGCACCCTTTCCACATGTTGACATCAGCTTACTTCATAACTACATCTATTGCTTTATATTGCTTTATGTGCAGTCATACCTCCAGTGGTTTATTAGCGTTTGTTCTCTGTGTGAATATAACAATTTTTACGGCACAAAAGCTATATAAGCTGGCTAATATTTCGTGGCTTCTGAATATTCACTGCATCAAATCGTCAACTGCGACGACACGGCTCTAAGCTATAGAAATTCATTCTAAGGGAAGGTACGCCTTCATAAGACAGTGAACGTATTAATGGATACTTAATTATTTCAACACGGTTTAAGAAAATCACGAGCAACATGCGAATATTTTCTTTCATCTTCGGTTTCTTCAACGTAAATGCATGCTAAGAAGAATAGTAATAAATGAGCAGCTTTCTCATTGCAACGCAGGTTGTTTTAATTAAACCCCGTATGAAACGGTGGCGCCAATTGAAGTTGTACAACTGCGTGTCGGCTTACAAAAGTCATAAGTAATAAATCCTTTTACTGCGTTAAGTTTTAAAAACCTCATGAGAAGTTTAAGCACAAACCGTAGTCATGGACAAGATATACAAGGGTGCTGATAAGTCCTTAGCCCGACCAGGAAGGAAACAAGCCAATGTTTCTGTCAGAATGGGGTGAATTTCTTTCGGGGCCTTGCCTTGCGGGGGAGGGGGGGGGGGGACTTGATGACAGCTCGCGTCTCGATGTTGTTGAAATCGCGCGCGTCCCTGACATGCTTCCGAGCTTGTTTCCTTCCTGGTCGGGCTAAGGTCTTATCAGCACCCCTGTAT
>Ga0123352_10011125_pt1 | contig 14163 bp, 7 predicted proteins | sample TergutLab28metaG_FD_89700 | JGI IMG/M metagenome (GOLD analysis project Ga0123352, IMG submission 89700) | Labiotermes labralis P1 segment gut microbial communities from Petit-Saut dam, French Guiana - Lab288 P1 | ecosystem: Host-associated > Arthropoda: Insects > Digestive system > Gut ...
TAACCACTGTGCTACCGCGGTCCCCACAATAACCACTGTGCTACCGCGGTCCCCACAATAACCACTGTGCTACCGCGGTCCCCACAATAACCACTGTGCTACCGCGGTCCCCACAATAACCACGAGGGAATTCACCATTTTCTGTAATAACGTCCACAAAACATAACCTTAACCATTTATCTTAATAGTGGTTATGCTCAATAGATCATATTTCATTTTCCGTGGGAAAAACAGGAACAAGATTTACGAATAAAATTACTGTGACCAACATACTGAGAACCCCTCACTGTTCGATGCACCCACAATCTACGTAATAGTTTTGTCTGAAAGTAATAAGCGCATTGCAAGTGACAGTCGTATTCCACCGAATCACTACCATGTGTTGTACAACTATTTTTGAATACTCCTTAACAGGTTTATTCAGTTTGTCTTGGGGTGGGGGAGGAGGGGGACATTTAGCGCTGAAACCATTTAGAATCATAAATAGGCACACTGCATAAGTAAAATGTATAAACAATTAAATATGCATTTCTTTTCTCGCTGATTGCAAAACATGTACGCTTGCTGAGGGCGTTTCAAAAAGTCCATTTTACACATGAAGTATGCAAAATGCACATAATCCTAAGCCTAATCAAAAGATTAAACGTGTGAATGTCGTGTCCGTTAGCACATTTGAATTCAGGATCTGTCCGTCACCGTTCTTACAACCATTATTTGCTACAAAGAGATCTGATAGAAGTTCTATAATATTCCTGAAAAACTGAGCATTGTACAAAGGAATTGATAGCGTGATGACAGCATTTAGGGTACAGATCATTAACAGGTTGTTATTCTTTAAACTTGGTCAGAATTGCGAATAATTAACGAAAAAAAATGAATATGTTCTGAATATGGAGCGCAGTGACAACCAATATTAATGATAAAGTACAATATCACAGAACGCACTGGGAAGGTGAGTTTCCCACACTTCTTAATATTTTCCAGTATCAGCCGTATCGAATTCCACTCAGCTGTCAGGCAGTCCACTACACCAGAATCTCTCCTCACCCCATAATTTTGGAATCATGTCTCGATAGTAGCTGCTCAACGAAAACTCTACGCTGTTAAATTGAGAGATGGGTTATGAGACTAACTACATTAGCATCTTCAAGTTACGCTTTGCTAAAGACTTGGGATAAACTGCAAAGAGGTCTGAACTTCATTAAATGAAGCTCTAATGAACGTCTTGAGTTTGCGGATCTACTTCTCTGCACCACTTCACTTTCATGGCTGGCGCTGCCGATCCAATTCTCGCAGCAATACCGCCTGCTGATTATTATGTGACACAACAAACACACAAACAAACAACCGGCTGTTTCAGGCACACCTACATTCTTTGAACAAATGGCGTCTAAGTCTTCTGTGCCGTACTGATCTCCTCCCCCTCTTTCTGCTTCCCTTAATATTCTCCCCATTCTCCATCTTCCTACTTACATTACAGCCCGCGCTCCTTTACCACCGTCTACTCATCTTCATCTTCCTTTTTTCCTCTTCTTACGTCACTTCCATTTCCTATGTCTCTGCTTCTATCTATTTCTCTTCACATCTCCTCGTTTTTTCTTCTTATATACCACTTTTCCTTCTATAATTTGTTTCTGTTCATCGTCCGTTTTCCTAACTCTTGTTTCTTACCCACTTATCGCCAAATTTCTACATCTTCCTCTCTCCCCTTCTCCCCTTTATCCTCATTTTCTTCTTTCTACTTACCTTTGCAACTGTCGGTTTCGGCTGTAGTTACCCTTACGCCACTCTTAATCTTCGCCTGTGGTGAAGATACCACTGGCACTGTCTGTGCCATATTTTCCTCTTCGCGGTCCTTACCGTTTCTTCACTATTCTCGCCAAAACGAACTGACACTCCATCCTTCGTCCCCTTTCTTCCTTTAACCTTTTGACGCCTAAAGTCAACTATAGTGGTCGTACCGCACCGCTAACCTCTAAAGTTGCATTTTATATATTTATTCAACAAATATAGGTACTGAATATATTAAACATAGTATATACTCTCCATTTATTTCTCTTCAAAATGCAGTTTGTTTCATAATGCTAATGTATTTGGTTCCTGTATTATTCACTTTTATATACAGGGTGTGCTAAAATTTAAAAAAATAATTCCGGCGCCAAAAGGTTAATTAAGCAGTATGTAATATCCGGATCACAGGGTGGGATTTGTGATATTAAAAGGATGTTATGCATTGATGTAAGATTAATTAAGGACGCCAACACTTAGAATAATAATACTTGCGTTCGGAAGAGTTCCTAGTTCTCTTAGTCGTACTGTGCGGTATAAACAACTGTTACACTGATTTTAGGCGCGTTCGCAAAATAGCGAAAGGCGACTATTTGCTTCGTCATGTCTGTCCGCGTGGAACAACTCAGCTCCCAATAAACGGATTTTCATGAAATTTGAGTATTTTTCGTAAATCTGTGGAGAAAATTCAACTATCATTAACATCTGACAAGAATAACTGGCACTTTACATGAAGACCAATACACATTTTTTATCATATCACGTTCAGTTCTTCTCAGAATGAGGAAAGTTTCACATAAAAAGTTGTACAAAAAATCAAAACATATATTTTCCGTTCAATAATTTTATTTTCGAAAATCGTGCTGTACATGCGACAATGTGGAAAAATATTGTAGAGCCGGGCAGGCCACAGACGACATGATGGTGCATGCACTTTGTATACTGGATACCTAAGTCTACAAACACATATACTTTTTATGTAATACTTATTGCTTTTCCACTGCAACGAACGGGCCTCAATTATTACACTATAGTACATTGCCTGTACTGCTACAATTTACTGACGCGAACATCCCTTAATTTATTGCAGGTCGGTGTGAGCTGGTTTTACTTAAGAAGGTTTGATTGGTCGAATAGCTACCAATTAATCCAATAAGATCCCGTGGCGTGCAGTTACATAAATACACCCTCCTTCTAACCCAATACAAGACAGTCAGCTCACCAATTCCTGTAGCCTCTCTCAACGAGCCGTGTGTCAAGACAGTTGCCGGCCGACCAATTGTCCAGCACGTTGATGATGTATCTTCGGCTTGCGTCAGTTGTAACGCTACCGGGAATAAGCAACGGGAGTCAATAATGCCTGGTTATCTAGGATCTGCTTCCCTTCCTCGTTTGATATTTCTGTTGCAAGAATAAAATCTATTTTCTGCCATTCCACCAGAATATGTAAGTGAGTGTGTGCGAACCTCAGGAGCTATAGACTACGACAAATGCTACTTTTAGGGAAATCAGCCCGTAAATTCAGACCTGCCCTACATTCGTTTTGTCTCCCGTTTCTTTCTTTCTTCATTTCATTCAAATAGAATGCGCCACTCTACGGGTTCGCCACAGGTTCCACATTTTCTATTGACAAACGTAAACTATAAAACTTTGTCCTACAATGTTGTTGGTGCGCTGTCGGTTGGGAAGGGGCACCACAGCTACCGCTGCCGAGACTTCTATGGATATCGGTGTAAATTTGGCAAGGTTGACAACTTTGTGCTTCCGTTCAATTGAGTTATTGGCTTAGTTTAGTTTGTAGTAGAGCAGGGAACTCTGGCTGTCCGTACATGAGAGAGGAAAGCCAGAACCCCACTTTGTAAAGTCTCCTTCACATCATATCACAGCTTTGCACATCGCTGTCTATGCACCTGGTAGTTCGGCATTCTTTGCATATACGAAGTTGTTGGATACATTTGCATTACTAGGTTGTACAAAGAGATGGGTGTTAAGTGGTCTCATTACCTAAATATAATATTAATATCACTAGATCTATATAACTGGAAGTATATACAGCAGAAAGTGGGGTGTGCTGAGTAATGTTGAGAACTCCTTGTTATATTTGGCCGACATTGTAAAATAACTCGAATGCTTGAAAATGTAGGCACTTGTTTCCAGTGCGAACATAATCATTGACGAAGGTTAAGCGGTACGTTAATTACTCGAATAGAATTTACTTTCTTTGCTTATGTATTGAATTATAAAACATAGAGCAAAACTCAAAAAGATAGTTGCAAAAACGCAAACAACCAAACCAAATTCAGTTAACCAATCGGAGAACAAAAAAAATTTCCACAAGTACTTAAGAGATTTCAACCGTTAAACTTGGATAACATGAATAGTACTATTTTTTCTCCCCGAAGACATATACTGTATTCCAGGGATTCACAAATATCTTTTATCTACCTTCAGCTATAAAATATGACTCTAAAATGGCCAACAGCGGGCCAAGTGAGCTCGTGACATGGTGTGTCAAATAGAAGTCGTATTTTCACTATCTGTAAAATTAAACTTTTTTACTACCAGTATAAAAGCTTATGGCAGGCGTCTTCAATCAACTCTGTTGCAAGGACGCACCACAACAGGGATATATAATTTTTTGTGTGGTCCGAAAAGTTCTCCCTGAATCAGGAAGAATAAGATTAAATTACCACCACAAAAATTTATAGGAATGACCACGATCATATATTTCCTTGCCATGACGGACCATCAGTTTATGTGGTATCGAGCAGCAGGAAATACAGGATATGGACACAGAGGCTAAAAGAGGTAACCTTCCAAATATTTCGTAAGGACAGCAACAAATGAAACATGGGCTCGCAGAAAAGTGTACAGTACATTAAATTTGAATGTAAGTTTGCCACAATTCACTTCATAACATAAAAGATAGAATTATGACCCAAATGTATCAGTATATCGTATAATATCGTATTCTGAAATACTGGAAAAATTTCTCTTTCGAATAGATCGCAAAATTCTACTTCCGTTTCACATTTCTAATTACGAAAACAACAAGACAATCAACACCACATTTATAAATAAAGCAACTGAATAAAACCCTCAATACCACAGCATGTTTTCTGTTGTGAAGCTGTTATTGTGAGGGGTCCCTTACCAAATTACACAAGCTGGAATTATTATTGTACAGCAGAGATGCCAATAACACTTTATATATAGCTGATGATTCGAAGCATGTCCGGAATGTAACAAATTACCGCTACTGCACAATATGCGTGAATCATAACCACAGGTTGGTCCAAACGACCTTCGTTTCAGCAGCCGCAATGTCGCATCAGGATTTATGGAAATTTCACAGGAAGCTTACGTAATCGTATTGGAAGCTAGCAACACTGTTTTCACAACTGTATTCAAACATAAACGGCATGGAAAAATTAAGTAGAGATATTCATATTTATATTTCACCTGTAGGGCCTGGGGATCAAAATGCAATTCGTTGCATGTCTCTCGTAAGAGATACCGAATACTGCAGTTCGTCTAAATTGGTTGTGTAGTTTCGAAGCTGAAACAAGCGGACATTCACAAACCTGCTGCCCAATGATGAGCTCGATTTTTCCCCCTTTGTAGAAAGAACGTATTTCTCATATGCTTCGAGAACAGACAAAATCCGTACAGATGTAGGCTACACCGCGCGCCGGACAAATTCCGCTCATGGAAAACACTAGCATGGTTTGGAAATGCATCTGCGGAATCTACATTTATGACAACAACTGGGTAGCAAATTAATGTAGTTGAATCTGGCTAGCCTGCAGCATTGTTTAGTTTTTTACTTATGCTCTTTATTGTTATAATGTTCAAGTTTAAAATTTTCATTTTCGAAAGAGAGAGAGAGAGAGAGAGAGAGACAATTTGTGTGTGTGTGTGAACACAGCTTTTATTTCATCGCCTTTTACAATAGCATGCCACAACCTGTAACATACGATCACCAACTCTGACAGATCCTTTGGCTGAGAATAAGATCCGATGAGCAGTGTTGTGAACACGGCGATTTAACCTTGGACTCCACAAGAGAAGAAAATTTCTCTAAACTGAGTGGCTGTCGGCTTCTGTAGAAGAATTCTCCATCACTGACTTGCGAGATGGTTTTTAGTCGCGTTCGCAAAATTGCAAAAGGCCACAATTAGCTTCGTCATGTGTCTGTCTGACCGTCTGTCCATCAGGCCATCCGCCCGTCCGCATGGAAAAACTCGGCTCCCACTGGACGGATTTTCATGAAATTTGATATTTGAGTATTTTTTCGAAAATCTGTCGCGAAAAAAAAATCATGCTTCATTAAAAATCGGACAAGAATAACGGGCACTTTACATAAAATCCAATAAACGTTTTTATCGTATCTCGCTCAATTTTCGACTAAAGTTTTAAAGAAAATCACAACACTAATTGTATGTTCAATATATTTTTCTTCGAAAATCGTGCCATTTGTGAGATAAAGCAGAAAAATATTGTTGAGCCGGACAGGCCACAAATGACGTCAATATGTCGCATGCGCATTGCCTGCTGGATACCTAAGTCTACAAACACACACTCAGAATATGTAATACTTATTGCTTTTCCACGGCAACAATGGTTGCACGAACGTGCCTCAGTGTTACGTTATACGTACACTGCCTATATTTTCTCAATGTAACATCTCATTTAGTACTACTTAAATCTCTGTTTAAGAGTGTATATTGATGGCAGGAATTTTCCTTAGCCGAGAAAGATTAGATTAGATGAACAGCTGAGTTCGAGACCTTGCGGTCCCGATGCACCTAGGCATTAAAACGGGCCCTTTGTGACCCATAATCTGATAACAGGCCAAAGGAGCCCTGTTCCTTTGCTAAAGTTCCAGATCGCCGCCAGACCTAAACTCTTAATATCCTCTGGGTCCAAGAAAAAGGATCCCAGATATTAGTCGAGGAAAGGAATACCAGAATAGGCACAAGAAAAACACCGAATACAAACACACGAAACTTCACATCTCTTAACACTCAATGCTCGTAAATAAACCCTGACAGTGGCAAACCTATACAAGCACAGGGCTCACAATTGGCCGAACCCAGTACAATTAGTTCTTCCAAATATCTAAAAATGCACGGTTTCAGATCTAGTTCTCAATTGGGACAAAGCAGAATGTAATCAGTAAAACTACGAAAAAAAATCACATTGCATACGGAACAGAAGAACGGGGGTCATTTCTCGAAACTAACTTTTCTTGTCTCGTATTCCCGCGATACTAGAGGCGATACCGTGAAACCGATCACCCACCTTCGTCTTGTGTCAAGATTAAGAATACGTGGAGCTCTAACGTCTCTGCTTCCATACGCCTTCAGATGCCATGTTAAAGCACATTGATCACTTCACTTTACCCTCGTCTCGAAATAATTCAATTTTTATTCACGTATTTACACATTCTCCCCCACCCTTTTTTTAAAAGAAATTATACTTCGATCTGCTGTCCCTTATATTAGGCGTTTTTTCTTAATCTTTCTTAATTTACCAAGTACAGTATATGCTGGCCTTTATCAGTATAAAGGTAAATTCTTCCGCAAATTTCATAAACTTCAGCAATAACAAGACAGCTGAACTTCTTAACTGACACATGCCAGGTGGTGTACAGCCGAATTCAGAACTATTCTCACTTACTATTAAATTAGAGTTTTAAACGAAATGATATATCACCGTGTGCCATTTACATAATTCACCACTGCTGAATCACAGAGTGATATGATTTCCAAATACAAAATGAATGTCTGTATACTTTTCAAGACAGACTGTTTCCAAAAGACAGAACAGCGATGGACACATCGTTTTGTATATCAGGTGGCAGTTTGCACGGTCTGCTGCCAGCCACGAGGCAGACGAAACGAAAGGAAGTAAGACAGCCATAAGGGGTTCGTACTGTAAAGAACTAGTGAAAGTGTGCTGTTCGCCCGGAGTATTAAGATAAACTGCAATTAGGAAACGATATTGCTCGCTTATTGTGACAGTTTTATGAATAAATCTGACTCACGTTGCAATGTTCCATTTGCTGTTCACCACGGTACACTGTAAACAGTTTCCGAATCAAGAAAGAGCGACAGACTTTAGCCGAGATCACGTTTTTCACTCTAAAAGTTGGTTATACTCAAGTAGCAACCAGACAGACATAGATGGATGGCCCACAATGAACGGAAAAGTTTTACGGAAGTTAGAGCATTCAAAAAGAAATAACAGAATTTTATTATTTCAAGGAGTAAATGTCTTCGGTTGACAGTAGAAATGCCCTTCTGTTAACACTAAAGATACCATTCGGTAATAATACAAACAACTTCCGGTTAGCAGTAAAAGTGTTCTTCGGTTAGCAGTACGAAGCCCTTACGTTTGAAGTACGAACACCCTTTTGTTACAAGTACAAACAACCTTCGCTTAACGGTAAAAAATATATTTGGGTTAACAGTACAAGCAGCCTTCAGTTAACAGTAAAATTAGACTTGGTTAACAGCACACGTGTGCGTCGGTTCATAGCAGAAATACCCTTCGGTTAACTATGCCACGCCCTTCGTTTAAATGTACAAATAACCTGCGGTTAACGATACAAATACCGTTTGCTTAACAGCACAAAGGCCCTTCGGTTAGTGGCACAAAGGCCCTTCGGTTTGCAGCCAAACACCCTTCGGTTAACTGTTCAATACCCATCGGTTGGCAGCACAAATACTTCTATCACACTAGAAGTAACCGTCGGTTCACAGAACAAATACCCTTCGGTTAACAGAAAAATACCCTTTGATTTACAGTACAAACACACTTCGGATAGCAGTCAGGTTTAAATTCCTGTGGTATTTTTGCAGTCACTTTCACTTTTAATATTCGTACATCCATCACAACTTGTCTTCCACAATAAATAAAAGAAAAAATAAATAAAAGAGGTGCTTTGGCAACGACATTCATTCAGTACACGCATGTAAATAGGACACAGAGCCTGCACCATTTTTAGACAGTGAATGTGAAACACCAACCGTAATGATATGTAATTTAAGGGAGGTCTCTCCGACAAATCCATTCTTCTACCTTATTACATTAAATACAATTCCATAACACTAACATTATACAATCCGTAATTTAATTCATTCCAAGCTTTTAGTAATAATACTTGCCATTATGTCCTTACGTTCATTCTTTGGATACAACCGCGATGACCTACTAGTCCAGTGTTTCATAACACGTGGAAATATTCTTCTGGTCTCTCTACAAAAAAAGGTCCCAACCTTTTACACACATGTGGTAAGTTTATGCACTGTCTGCTGTACAATTGACGAACTGTACGTGTTGCTATAATGGGTATTGTTTCATGCGATTCCCACAAAAACATAAAAGTAAGCAGATTATTTCTCTAAACACTATTAACCGATTGGTATTTGTAATAAACACGGACTATAGCCAGTGTCAGACAGAGAGTAAAATTTTTATACTGAGGTTAGATGAACGTCTGTCTGCCAAGAGTTAATGGCGCTATACTTAAGCAGAGGGACAACCTTCAACTTTCCTTGATGCGTTGAAACTTTAAACTGGGACAGGAAACACGACGAAGCTTGTGAATAGTTGCATGGGCAAATAAAGGAGTTAAGATGCGTGCTATAACAGAAAAGATTAGAATATAGAAGAAGAGTAGAAAGAAGATATAGGTAGAGGGCACGAAGACCGGTGAGTGATCACATCATGGGATTAAAAACCCACAGGTAAAGGTAAAGCAATCCCATTGAAGGCCCGGACAGGCCCTGAGGGTTCCAGGAGGTTGAGGCTGCCGACTTTCAAGACAATCGGCACATGAATGTGGTACGGTTGTCAGCCTAACGCACCGGCCGCCTTTACCCCCAGGGTATACTTCCTGGTACTCATTTATGTTGGAGTCTGAGTCAACCCCAGGACCATAGTGCCTCCGGAAGGATTATGTCAATCAAAGATTCCAATGACACCATCGAGAATCGAACCCGCAACCTTCCAGCTTGTAGCGCATTACCTCAACCAACTGCGCCACAGCGCGCCCCCAAAAACCCACAGGAATGATAGTAAAAGAAGAGCAGAGTTACTCCCGAAAGAGAATTTTGAGGTCGGTACAGGCTAAGAAAGAGAAGCACCGGCACAGTATTTCGTGTGCCGAGAGAGGTGTTGGTATACGAAGTCCGAAACCATTGGTAGACATTTTTCTGGCGGTGATCTGGTCACTTGTGCGAGAACTACAACGAAGCAAGGACTTTCCCGTATAAACAGGAACTTATGATCATTTGTTAAGCTTCAATTGATCGAAAGATATTGCTGAGGACCCGATAAGGGTGGAACCGGTGACCATGTGAAATGGTTATGTCACATCAGCCCGACTTTCCGTAAATGCGGCCATAATATATTCCTTCAATTCCTTCTTTCCGCTACACTAGAGACCTAAGCTGTGTTTCTTCCATTTTACGGGCTTTTCCACGAGGAAAAATAATTTTATGTCTTTTGTGCATGATAGTGGTTTGTTTATATCGTTTTCGGGAGGTCTTTGTCCTTACTGGTTGACACGGAGCACTGATGTGTTTTCGCCTACCCCTGCAGTCCACACGGCAAACACCGCGACCGAATGTGATCCGAGACGCCCCAAGCTGCCAACATCGACAGCGAAAGAGAGAAGGAAGGTGTGTGCGGCCTGTGTGAAAGTTTCAGCACTGAGAAAGAGCCTTAGTTCCTCCGATGTCTCAACTCTCATGCAATTTTGATAGTTGTTGATGTTACACCACCCATAAAGAAAGTTCATGTGTACGTTGGCCCTTCAGAGTGAATTTTGAAAGACGCTGTATATCTGAACAAGAGCTGACATCACTGCATTCTGTTTCTTATAGAAATTTTTACATCTCTGGGATAAAATGTGAATTGCATATTAAAAAGTCAAAGTGTGTAATGAAAGTATGTCCGAGGAAAGTTATTAGAATTAATCTGATGTGTATACACATTTCATATCCACGGTTTTCGTGCTTACTTCTTTACTGCGGACTCATGTGGCTTCTTACATGAGACACATCATTAGCACGTAGGTAGGTCTATCGAGAGATGAAACGTAATTACTGTAAGAAGGACCACACTGACAGTTTTATATAAAAAATATTAATGAATGCCTTTGAGCCGAGTGATTGAGACTCAGTATCTCCAGCGAATCCAACAGGCTAGGTCCCTTCATTTGCCTGAAGAAGAAGGCCTTCAGAATCGTTAAAAATGTAGCAGTTTTAGTACAGAGCTTCAGTAATGGATAATGATGCAAATATTAGAAAAACATACAGCGCGCTGTCGGCAAAAACAATGAAACAAAGTTTGGCAGTTGCACTGAGAACTGAGAAATGTATAGCACGATTGAAAAACAAATTTGAAAATTAAGAACAATTTGGTGACTAGTTGGAAAATAAAAACGTCGTGTTTTCAGCGGAGGACGATTCCTGTGCCCGCGCGGTCTAAGGCGTGGGTCTGCGGCCGCTCGTTTGCTGGGATTGTGGAATCGAATCCCGCTGGGGGGAGGGATGTTTATCTCTTGTGAGTGTTTATGTGTTGTCAGGTAGAGGTCTGTGCGTTGGGCTGACCAATCGTCCAGAGGAGTCCTATGGACTGTTGTACGTCGTTGTGTGTGATCTAGAATCCTCAAAAATGAGGAGGCCATAGGCTCCGTTGGGCCACAGCGCCACAGAAAAGAAACCTAGAGGAGGGGGACGCAAAGCATATATGACTGGAGCATCTAAAGATTAAAACGTGGCAGGAAAATGTTTATGTAACAAGTAGTTGGAAATACATAAAAATTTAAGGTATATTAAAACAAGTTAATAATTTATATTAATAATTGTCCAACGAGATGCAACACAAAGCAGTCTATTTATTATTCTGCAAGTTCACTCTACATGTTTCGGGTGTCAACCACACCCATCATCAGGAGTACACAAAACTGTGCAGCTACATCCCTCCAACGTGGCCAAGCTAGCCAAGTAGGTCGTGTGTATGGTGCGGATGGCGCCGTGCACGGCACCATCCGCACCATACACACGACCTACGCAGCTGCTCTCAAGACCACCACCCATCCAAAAACTCTGTGCAGAAAACCATATGCTGCAACTCAACATCTAATGCTCCTGATTATGGGCGTATGTACCCGAAACATGTCGAGCTAAGAATACATCAATAAAATGACCTAGTCGCATCAAGCTGGCATTTCACTTTATTTTATGTACGCTTATTTGTGCGTCTGTATACGAGTAAATCAGTCTTAAAATGTTTTCCCGTGGGTACCGGATCGTCTTAGGCCATTTTACAAACTCCCTTCATGGAACAGACAACAGTGTCCCTCAAGTGCTGATTATGTACAATGAATTAAGAAGGACGGGTCAAGAGGCAAGATGCTGCCTCTTCTGGGCTTCATAATAAAATTCTCGAAAGCGCACTGCTAACAGGGCAGGTGCATCGATCAAGAATTGAAAAGGACTGCTTGCAGAAACAAGACGACAGTTGCCATAAAAGTGTAGCTTTCAGTTCAGTTTCTAGACGCGTTCTTACAAATGTGAGAAGCGATTATTAGCTACGTAATGTCTGTTCGTCTGTCCGTACGGAACAACCAGGTTCCCAATGGACAGAGTTTCTTGGAATTTTATATTTGGGTATTTTTTGAAAATCTGTCGAGAAAAATTGAAGTTTCATTCATATCAGACAAGAATAACGAGTACTTTACATGAAGACCAATATATATTTTGGGTCATTTTTCGCTCAATCCTTCATGGAGTGAGAAATGTTTCAGAAAAATGTAGAGAAAATCAAAACAAACATTTCATGCTCAATAATATTTTTTTTTTCGAAAATCGGGCGTTTATGTGGTAATGTATGAAAATATTGTACAGCCGGGGAGGCCACAGATGACAACATGGCGCAAGCGCATTGCATGCTGGATAACTAAGGCTACAGATACACACTCGGAATATGTAACACTTACTGCTTTTCCACTACAACAAAAATTGCATGAACGCGTCTCTATGTTGGACCGACACTGTCCTGTTAAATTGTGGTCCGGCTTAATACGATGACAACCAGAAAATATCTGTTAAATTTCGACATATTTTAACCACACAATTATAGCCGACGTAGCTCCTAGGAAATAGTACAGTACAAGCCGCTACTGTCCTCCACTCATTTTCAACAACATGTCACACTGAATCCGACCTTACATAAAGCATAGTCACTTCAAAATACTATCAACCATGCGTCAGGGCTTTTCATTGGATCTGACATCTTTACGTCTCTGTGTAAAACTAAAAAGCCACATCGGCCAAGCAAAGCCACTAGAACACGCGAACTTCTAACGTCTGTCAACCTACCACAACTCTCTCGGACCATGTTAATTAAATTTCACTTGTCTGGCTGTCCCCTTTCGAGCTTTCAGCTGTCCAGATTTTGAAGCCATTATGTGTACATATGCGTCCTTCGGGAATGGAAGCAGGTTGTAAAACAGTTTACTGAACCTGTGCTAGGTAAGAAAACTTAAATTCCATTACCGCATTCACGTAAGGACGCCACTGAATCCAATCGTAAGCCAGCTGATCCCAGCCAGTACCATCGTGGCCTATTTAAAATGCCCATTTTAACGTGGTCCTGGCATCTGCTCTTAGGTCTAGTTCCTTTCTCTCTTCCATCTAAAGTTTTGTATCAATTGTCTATTACTCATATTCGTGCCACGTGTCCCACCAATCTCTTTCTCCTCGACTTGGTCACCCTAGGACTACGAAACAGCGTTCAAATTGTCAGTGACGTCAAAGCAGATATGGATTGAAATCAGTCCCCGCGCTACGCATAAGAGAAAATTATAACGACCGATATGTCATTGAAATAAGAGATAATGAGATGCCTCATTCTTGGGTCACTTCATGTAAGGGAGGATTTTACAGACGAATCGTGAAGCAGTTTGGTAGTAATAAAGAGCAGTTATGTCAAGTTCATGACTGTGCAATAAGGTTAGTACGGAAACATACTTCATTAGAGCCGCTTAAGTGTTCTAGTGCCAGTTCTGTCCCAATTCACTAGCACCTTCATCAACATGTTGCATGCTAACAACAACAAGCCATTATGATGTTGGTGAGTAGAAGCAGAATTGTGTAGCTCTGTCATGAAAAATTTGCAATGAACGAGCCTATCAGAAATGTTCCTATTCTCATTTAAAATTCATAATCATATTCATACCGTGTAGTGGGTCCCTGTCACCACGGCATGGCGCGTCCTCAGGTTGCGGATAGAGGAACGGCCTCCTTTATGGAGGGTAGCTGCGAATAAATTGAATAAGCAGTCGTGGACAGCCGACAA
>Ga0123352_10011126_pt1 | contig 14163 bp, 11 predicted proteins | sample TergutLab28metaG_FD_89700 | JGI IMG/M metagenome (GOLD analysis project Ga0123352, IMG submission 89700) | Labiotermes labralis P1 segment gut microbial communities from Petit-Saut dam, French Guiana - Lab288 P1 | ecosystem: Host-associated > Arthropoda: Insects > Digestive system > Gut ...
AGGTGGTAGGATGATTTGTTTATTTATTTGTTCATCCGTCCAGTCACACATGTAACACTGAATTGGGGTATGATTAACTGAAAAAATCTGAGTGGCCATTTCCTAATTCAGAAACTATCCCAGCAATTGCCTAGAAGGAGTGAAAACTATGAAATACCTCGGTCACCTTTATCCCGGCAACGATGCCAACAGAGAACCTGCCAAATACAGGTCTGCTCTCAGATCACCTTAACACAACATTAATAGAACAATGAATCTTACACGCCTTAATGTAACATATATTTGCAAGGCTTCGTGCTAAGGCGGATACGGGGCAAGTGAAATGCAGCTACTGAAATCTTGTAACTATATTTTTAATGCCGAAGCAACATCGAGTGTAAATTTAAGGTTATGTTCAAGAATGCAGTAACGCAATCATATTCATTTTACCTTCATGCATAAACCGCCGGCACAGAATTACGCTATTTCCACCACAAAATCATCATATCCATGACGCTAGCAACAAACTAACCGAAATGCTGCACTATCAAAAGTATAATTGTCCGCCTGGACAACGATCGAACAACATTGTCATAAAATCTATCAAGAAATGGATTACACCGAATCTTACATTACCCGACATAGAAACAAATTATCGTTGCACACATATGACTTCGTTTTACCTTATACATAGTACAGCGTCCCACAAAAATTATCCATTGCGTGTCACAAAGTGAATTTCTTACCTCTTCCTAGGATTAGCCACGCTTAACGTTCTTCGGAAAGGGAACTATTTTTACGCCATCTAGGAATAAAACAAGCAAAGGCTTGGTGGTCCGTCTGGAAGTTTGCTGTCAATTTCTGAAGACTTTCTATGAAGATTGCGGTATTTAGGATGTGACTGCTTTTATTTTGGTAATGATATGAGGCACTAGCTGCTTCCGTTGTCAGGGTAGACGTATGTTCTTATCTACCTACCAAGCTACACGGCGTCACGCATCAGAACGCAGCGTACATAAATACTAGCGTCGGAATTTCACATCTCATGTAATATTTTCAGTATTTAGAGGCACTCAAATGTTCAACTCTGCCATGTAATTCTTGTCAATACGGCTTTCTCAGATTAGCTGTACATTTGGGGTTTACCAGAATTTTGTGGAGACGTTCTTTCAATATTACGGAAAAGATTAAAACATACTAACCAATTCTGTGGGGCAGACCCCTACTTAAAAGGCTACTAGTTCTTCAGCTAGTCAAATTTCCCACATTTTATATGACTTTAAGTTTCATTTCAGTGTTCATAGGACCCCACTTCTTGTTACAATCCTGAACTTCATTAATCCAATCCATTCCCTCCCATCCTATTTATATAAGATCCATTTTAATATTATCCTTTCATCTACCTTTGTGTCTTCCAAGTCATCTCTTTCCTTCATGTCTGTCCACTAAAATGCTCTTATGTATTTTTCTTCTCTCCTGTACTTGCCACAGCAACTGCCCATCTCCAGTGGCGCACCCAGGAATTTTGTTCGGGGGGGGGTTCAACAGATTCATTTGAGGACAGAGGACAGAGAGAATGGGGATCTGGGGGCGATAGCCCCCTAGTCAGGGGTTCTGGAGGCAGCTGTGATTTGGTACAAGAAATTTCATTTCATGTAGTAAAACTTTCTTAATTTTTGGTGCTTTAAGACTATTTATGATGACAACCAATTTATTTGTCATTGCTAATGTAAAACAATTGTGAACCTAGGTAGTTTTAGAATTTTACTGCCTTTTTTCCAAACATCTTGGGGTGCTGGTATCCTAAATTCATCAATTTTTAACAGTTTTCACAATCGGGTTGAGTTTGACACAATTTTGGGGTGCCTTTGGAATTTCAGGGGGGGGGGTGTTTGAACCCCCTCTCGGTACGCCCCTGCCCATCTCATCCTCCTTCTAACAAACTCTGTGGCTAAAACCTGGAGGCCAAAATTGTAGTCATGGAATGTCCCTAATGTCTGTGTAAGTTGAAGCAATGCAAGAAGTGTCTTCACACATTGCACCTGTTTATGGTACAGGCATGCCCAAACACATTTACATGTTACGGTATTTGCAGGGTTTGATGTTCATTCATTCGTTCATTCATGTACTGAGCATTTGAATAATCCAATTCTGTAATACAACCATAGGATATAGAATTTCTCATGATACAGATCATTCCTAAATATCATAAAATATCATATCATATATCATATCCAATTAAAATAAATAGCAATTGTCATAGTCATGGTTTAGCAATACAATAAAACATCACATACTTTAAGATAACAATTCAAAAACCTCTACATTAAGATTTTCATATAAAATTAAAATATTAGTAGAATATAATACATACAGGCTTAGTCCCTATTATAATTTAAATATTCAGCTAAAGTATAAATTGAATGTAACTGTAAGAATTCCTTAAGAGCTATTTTGAACTGATTAATATTACTTGACAACAGCTTTATTTGAATAGGAAGATTGTTATATATTTTGATGCCAGCATGAAGTGGACCCCTTGATTGTGGCTGAAATAAGTTTTTGTTTTTTCTAGTTTTAATGTTCCATAATTTAGAATTTTCCATGAAGTACTGTCTATTATTGAGAACAAACATGGTTATAGAATATATGTGTTGAGCTGTTAAAGGTAATATTCCCAAAATTTTAAAAAATTCTCAGCAGGAATCTTTGATTCTGGCTCCCATCGTAATTGTTTTTTTTTTTGGTGTAATTGAAGAATTTCTGTGCTATGTGAGGAGTTTCTCCAGAATAACAGTCCATAAGTCATTACTGAATTAAAATAAGCATAATAAATCTTCTGAAGTACATCTTGCAGTAAAAATAGTTTGACTACTCTGATTATGTACCAGGCTTATCTCAATCTAAGTATAATTTTATCTATGTGACCCTTCCAGGATAATGTATTATCTAGCATAATTCCTAGGAATTTGAAATTAGAGGTGTCTGTTATTAATTTATTATTATCTTCAATAATGATCATTAAAAGAATAGTTTTTTATCGAAAATTTTATAATTTTTTTTATTTAACAAGAGCAAGCTAGTATTAAACCATTCATGAATTTTTTTAAAAATCATATTAATATTATTCTCAAATATATTGTGATTAGGGTTATTGACAATTAGACTTGTATTGTCAGCAAATAATGTTATTTTGTCACTTCCATTTCAGTTTATTTTGAGTGGTATCTTAGGCAAATCATTAATACAAATTAGAAACACCAAGGGTGCCAATGACAGAAGTGTTGCAAGGTATTTTGCCATGTAGATCAGCAAATAGGTACCATTTCAGAGGAGTTTTCTGGCTCCATCTACATAGTGGTTAACATCTTGGTCTGTAAGTTACTTGATTATTTGCAAGACAACTTAATGTGTTGTTTCTGCACAGTTTACTTTATAAAACATGTAATGTAAGCACAATAAGACGGTTGCATGGCTGATGAAAAAAATTGTTGTAAATTATAATGTGTATTGGCTGGAGACACATATGGCACCGTTCTGTAGGGCTGTATCATTGATAACATTAGTGTGACTTGAAAGCATTTAATTTCACTATACATGTTTATGATACATAACTGCTGACCAGCAAAGGAACATACAGCTGTGCATCATTTCAAGTCTGTCAGGTATGCAAGTTTATCCGGTTTCTCATCTGAGCTGAATAAATTCTCACATCCAAATTTCCATATTTGGCAAAGAAATTATTTTGTTGCTTGATGCAAGTCAAACACATGTTTTAAAACTTTGACCATGTACAACCATCTGACCTGTGTATGAAGAAACAGTCCTGTAGCTCAGTGCCAATTTTGGAGCTTATCTTGTTGAAAATTATTCTATTTCAAATGCAGTATTTTACTAAATTTATTACCTAACTAATAAGGTATGTCATTTATTGAAAATCTGATGTGTAAGGTTCTTGAAAGGAAACGTGCCGGTGGATCATGCCGTATGTGCATATGGTGTTTGGAGCTACTACTGCCATGAGCAGCTGATACCCAGATCTCCATGGCAGCATACAAGCAATACTCTCAGTGCAAACTCCACATAATGTGAGGTATGAAGTTCTCAGAGCAGTGTTGCTGTACATACAAGGCTTCAGGGATATTGATATTGATACTGATATTGATTTATTGCATCCATATTGTTACATATACAACACTGGACTTGTCCAATTTGCGTAATAAAATTTACAGTACATAGTGTAAGGCAGTTTTCATATGTGGTGATAATAACAATAATGAGAAAATGTTAACAAAACAATACAAACATGAAATACATTACTATATGCATGTCACACTGTGTTGTTGGGCAAGAACTTCACAAAGTTTAAGAGGACTGTAGTACCCTCAGAACACTGGGAAACACTGCCACAACCTAAAAGACTTGAATTTTCAACTGCACATAAGTATCTCCACTCAATCCACTGTTCTCCAAAAATGTCTAATGACTTTTTAGAAATATCTCTTGCACTCATACTTGTCAAAGGTTTGCAGCAATCCAGGACTGAGTTTTTATGTCCCTGTGAGCATACCTGATGTGAAAGTGTACCTGAGTGACATGTACAGTATCTTTAAAGTGTGTGCTGAACGTTCAACTTGGACTTATTGCAAGTCTTGTGCAGTGTGATGTTGTGTAGCTGGGTGCATAGTTCGCAGTGCTTTGAAGGATCTGAGTGCCTCCATCTTCAGGGTCAAGCGGTCCATGAAGAATAGCCAAGCCAGAAAAGTAGAGTGTGCTATATAGGTACAGTGCACGTGGGTAGCAAATGTCCAGAGCATGGCCAGCCAATAGTGAGGTATTGGGAAGGGCCTTGTTTTACTGACAGAGATTGCAAAATGGAAGGAAATGAAATAAAATACTGAACTAAAGATGTGAAATTAAAAGTAATTAGGTAACTTGAAAGTAGAGAAATAAATTTACTGAATGAAAACTTTTGATTTCATCAGTACTTGTGATACAGTAGCACAATTATTAAAGTACAGCTTGAAGTCTTCACCTAACTGTGTTAGTTAAAAATGGTCGTGGCCATAATTTAGTTTAAGGAACTTATGGTAGGCCCTATCATGAGCATCAGGAAGTATCAAATTGTCTGCTACTGTGTGGCAAATGTTTTACCTTTGTAATGCTGGTTGTAGGTAAATACAAAGTTCGAATTTTCCCCGTTGGCAGGACACAGCGCTGTCAGCTGCAGTTCCCTCCGCACCTTCAGCATTGCGCTGAACAAGACTCTCGTGCACAACCAACCAGTCACATTTTCATATGTTGTACGAACTTGCCTTACGGTATTCTGTAACCAGTTATCGCTGGGTAACCTAATGATGATTTTCATTATTTCTGTCCTTGTCAGGTATTTTAGGGTAATTAAATTCACAAGAATAACATGGGCGAAGCGTGTAGCATGCATCGTAGGAAGCGAAGTGTATACAGGATGCACACACGCAAATCTCGAGTGACCGTTTGGAACACCTAGGCCTAGAAGGGAAGAAAGGCCCTTGCTTTCGCCTTGAAGGCATATCGCGGGGTTAGAGGTATAGCTGCATTCATTCTTTCTCTGACCCTGTACGGAGGTGAGTGGCTAGATTCACGCCCGGCCGCTTGCTTAATCGCGGGGTAGACAACCCGAGGCTAAATGTTTGGCGCATGTGAGCCGTTCAACGCATAGTCTTGGCACTGCTCGCACTGCACAAAGAGATGGGACCATAATACTGAAATTGATCGTAAACACTAGGTTGGGACGATGTGGATTAGTCATGGGCCGTTATGAAGACGGTAAGAGAATGTGAGGTTCCACAAACTGCGGGGAATTTCTTGGCCAACAGAGGAACTGCTAGCTTGTCAGTAGGACTCTGCTGAGTGGATTTAGATTGACATAACGAAATGTGGTGTAGATTAAGCGGCTTGAAATAAAAATATGTTCTTTAAAGCTAATGGTTGCCGGTAGTGCTTTCTCTGCGGTTAAAGTGGTCGGGGCGTGAGGCTGATCAATAAGCGCACATAGAGGTGACGGTCAAAATGCGTGGACCTAGATCTGCTCTTTCTTATACGTCCTCATGTCGTGCACAGGTACGATTTTACCTTGCTTTTATGTGTTACGGGAGAACACTATGCTAAATCGAACCAGGGCTAACTGGACTTTCGGCCCATGTTGATGTTGACGTTTTCGGGCAGCAAGAATTAATGCTTTTGCCTCCTCAGTGCTGAACGGTTCTGACAGTTTTCGTTTGTGGTGCAATTAACTGGGTGTAATAGCTGTAGACTGTGCGGCATGTGATTGGCTACAGTAGAGGTAGACTACACGGGATATGATTGGCTAGAATAGCTGTAGATTGCGGGGGATGTGATTAGCTACAACAAACGTAGATTACATGGGATGTGATTAGATACAGCAGCTGTAGTCTACACAAGATGTGATTAGCTACAACAGCTGTAGAGTACACGGGATGTGATTAGCTACAACAGCTGCAGCTTGTACTCGGAACGTTCCGTTCACAGCAGTCCGTGCAGAGTTAATCTTACGAGCGACCGGCAGGTTACTGATTACCGACGTATAAATGAACCTGCCGCGTTGATCTTCAAGGTTCAGGAGTCATTCTTCTAGGGTTCTTGCGACCTTTCCGATGTATGCTGCACGTTCCTTCGAAACGTCATGAATCAGTAACCCTTGCTATGGGCAACATCAACACAAAAGTGCTAAAGCCTCAGCACCGATGCTGTGGAAACGTCAACAACTCGGAGACAGTGAGGCACTTGTCAGACACGAGCAAGAGAAGCAATGGAGCTAAATGAGAAAATAATGCGCTTTCGGTAGTCATTAGGAAAGACGAGACACGGTGTGATGGGACACGTGCTGACGTGCTGTAGAGCGGTGAAAACGCAGCTTGTTTTGTGGCTTTCGGGAGTCGTATGGTGTCGGAGATGGTCTGTCCGGAAGGACTGCATATCTGCTGCAAGATAGCGATTATTTTAATTATCAGTTGCAAGGGTGAGTTTGCACAATGTCGAAAGGACAGCGATGTGTTATGCAGGTTGCAGAACACAGGCTATTGGTGTCCGAGGGTAGGGTGTCTGGGGTAAAAAGGAAGAGGGGACTGAAGAAAACTGCATAATGATGAGCGAATAAGGATGAGATGGACAGGGCATGTGGCGCGTATGGGGGAGAAGAGAAATGTATGCAGGACTTTGGTAGGGAAACCTGAAGGAAAGAGACCATTTGGCAGACAACAGTTGCTTGTCATTTATTTCGTCAGGACAAGTCGGTCGTGTTGACAGCACTCCACTAGCCTGTAGACAGACGGACGGACGGACATCTTGTTCATCTTAACGTTTCAGAGTCGCGTGCTGCTGAGGACTTTGTGTTGCTGAACTCCACCACTTCGCTCAGTATCCTGGAGGTCCACCTCCCTGTGCGACCTCCGAGTGGCAGCCCGGGTCTCCCGGACCCTGACAGGTAGGTCAGTGGCTGGACACAGCAGTCGAGCGCACTGCACACACACACACACACGCACACGCAAGCGCGCACAGCACACGCACAGCACAGCACACACACACACACACAAAACACACACACCACACACACACACACACACACACACACACAATCTCCCTGGTGTGGCGCTTCGGCAGACACACCGACAAGTTCGCAAGCAACAAACAAGACTGCACATTTTGTGCTGCATGACGCAGAGCAAAGGCGTTATTTCACTTTCAAAATGTTGTGCGATTTCACGGTACATGGACTTACCGTCCGTACGTACTTTCACGGTGCAAGGACTTACCGTCCGTACGTACCAAATTCACGGTACATGGACTTACCGTCCGTACATACCAAACTTCACGGTACACGGACTTACCGCCCGTACGTACCAAATTTCACGGTACAAGGTCTTACCGTCCGCACGTACCAAATTTCACGGTACAAAGACTTACCGTCCGAACGTACCAAATTTCAAGGTACATGGACTTACCGTCCGTACGTACCAAACTTCACGGTACATGGACTTACCGTCCGTATATACCAAACTTCACGGTACATGGACTTACCGTCCGTACGTACCAAATTTCACGGTACAAGGTCTTACCGTCCGCACGTACCAAATTTCACGGTACAAAGACTTACCGTCCGCACGTACCAAATTTCACGGTCCATGGACTTACCGTCCGTATGTACCAATTTTATGAACACGTCACTTGGTTCGGACGTTAATGAAAATATAAACATCAAGACTACGCTGACGGAGAAGACGTTGATTTTACAGGCCTATTTACTTTCAAGAAGAGAAACCACAGTAAATTGTAAACGAATGTCTGTGTAGTAAAGTTGGCAAAAATGCTAGAAGAAAAGGATTAGGAAGACACAATCCAAATACGGTAGGTCTACCTGTTAAAGGAACCGAAAGGAAAGTCCCAAACACTCGGAACTTCACAACCGCCATTCAGACAGCCTCCATCTAGATGTCTTGTTATGGTGTGTGTTCTGCTGCCTGCAGCTACAGAGCCACGTGTTGATAAATAATGTTCTGTTTGGACAGTCCTATTGGATATGAGGTGCCCTGTGGAGCCCGCAACCTGAGGACGGACCGCATTGTGGGAGGCTCAAATGTTAGTCCAGGTAAGGAGACTCCTTTATTGTGCAATGTATGATTGCTTTGACGTTTGTGCCGCGGAAAAGGCGCGCTGGTTGCATCGCCGTCGTACGAGCAGCAGCAGCAGCAGCAGGATAGGCCTACTTGCTCGTTCTTCGCTCGGGATATGGTTGTTGTTCTTGCCAGTAGCACAGTGTACAGGGAAACGTCACACAGCACGCGAGCTTCCTGAATTTTGCACTGGGAAAGAGGTGGGAGGTTGGCCGTGAGGCTAAATGTACCGTATGATGGCCTGTAGCAGTCACGTTACACCTGCAACATATCGCTGTGCAGCTGCGTTTGCATACGTGTGAATGTAACACGTGGCGTGACGCACTGGCCGAATTTACATCACGGTGTCTAATGTTACGCGTTGGCTCAAGTTCATCTCAGGTACCCGAAGTGGCTGATTTCGGCTGAAGGGCCAGTCACGTGAAACGTTTGATAATGTGTCAGAGTGTTTCGTGTGACGGCAGGCAGCGCGGCGCTCACCGCTGTTACATTTTGCCGTGATTCGGGGTCCACACGTGTGACATCAGTGTACTGCAGTCGACACGTGCGTACTTGGTGCTGACTTATGTTGAAATAGGAAAGGAAGGAACGTACACTGAGGGTGTTGAGGTGGACATTTGGGGCCGAGTAGGGGGGGGGGGTTATTGTTGCCGCTTGGTGACGTAAGTAGTTGGAAGGTGACAAATGGTGATAGCAGATTTCTCCGAAACGGTAGTCCCTGTGTATCAATGTACACGGCGTCATATTTCAGAAGGCTGCACTCTTATTGACCAATTAAATATCGGTTTTAGTGAACTGCTCGTCACTGCAGTTTAACTGGCAATGCAACTTGTCTGTCTGCAGGGGAGTTCCCATGGCAAGTATCTCTGCAGTTGCTGGCCGGCTGGACGGCGCGCCACATCTGTGGCGGTGCAGTGCTGTCCGCTTACTGGGTGGTTACCGCGGGCCACTGTACCACAGGCCTGGCACCAACAGCCTTGTCCGTTGTGGCGGGCGACCACGATCTGTACGAGGAAGAAGGTAAATTCAGCATGTTCTTTTTACCGTGTCCATGAGCACGGCAAATGTCACCAAGTGTCACCGCGGATGGAGGCTTTCCGTGCAATAAAGCTTCGTGCTCGGAGACAAGATAAAAGAAACACTGTGTTTGTGCACATTCACGTGTAGGCCATTGTGGAGTCGCGTGTGCATGGCGAATACCGCGAAGTGACATGACATGACATGACATACAGTTACACATGTTAAACGATTAGGGAGCAAGTCGTATTATTCCAGCAATCAGCTAGATGCACGGCGTGTCAGAACGGAGGACTTCAGTCGTTTTAATGGACATCCCTGCCGAGACTCTAACTGCTGTCCGTAGAATACAGATGGAAATGTTGAAAGACACCGAAGCGTGTCCCAATGTAGGCGCTTAGTTTGTGAGTGAAGTCACACGGTGTTACGGCTAGAGTGTGCACTGTAACGGTATTATCGACAAGCCTGTGGTGTCGATAGGTATCGCCCGTTCCTAACGTTTCATGCGAGCGTTTCTGAATTTTTGTCACTGTTATGTGAGTTAAGTAAGCTTTATTTAAGTATTAATTATTGATGTTAAGTTGGATGTTACTAGCACGCTTGACAATTGGTATTTCCTGTTGGTTGTAAACAGCTATATATAATGTAATTGTACTTGGTCAAATTGTTTGTTCATTGCCTATCGTAATTGATTCTAAGTTTTTACTTTGTGCCAGTGCATGATTTCTACAAATCGTTTCTGTTATTATAAAAATTCAACCATAATAAATCAATAAATTCCCGATGAAAGACGCAGTGGAGTAATGCGTGAACATGATGCTAACATTACACATGACGCGCCCATCTCTCGTTGCAACATTGCGTCCTTATTTTGTGTGACAACTGTAGCCTGACATTGCTGTCACCACTCCGCTGGGATTGTGGGCGGTCGGTCGGTCGGTCCAGCAGGCTACGCTACTGAGTTGGACGGTAAAACAGAAGCAGTGGCAACTTGTGGTTGTCACATACACCAGTGATTCTTTATAAGGACTTAAAGTTCTTGCATGTGAAACTTTCGGCGGACAGGGCCAATTTCGGACAGATTGATAGGATCGTCCTTTGTAGCATCTATGTAACTGGAACAGCATCATTCGATGACGCATGTGACTAAATTCCAGGACGAGAACAACGAACATACGTGATTCGTGTGGTAACAAACAGCTTATGTGCCAGTAACTTCTCAAACGACATCGCCCTTCTTCAGCTGTATCAGCCACTGCATCTGGATGGGAAGCGCATCGCCCCCGTATGTCTGCCTCAGCCAGGACAGCAGTACAGCAATGGTGAGTCTGCCTCAGCCAGGACAGCAGTACAGCAATGGTGAGTCTGCCTCAGCCAGGACAGCAGTACAGCAATGGTGAGTCTGCCCCAGCCAGGACAGCAGTACAGCAATGGCAAGTCTGCCTCAGCCAGGACAGCAGTACAGCAATGGTGAGTCTGCCTCAGCCAAGACAGCAGTACAACAGTGGTGAGTCTGCCTCAGCTAGGACAGCAGTACAGCAATGGTGAGTCTGCCTCAGCCAGGACAGCAGTACAGCAATGGTGAGTCTGCCACAGCTAGGACAGCAGTACAGCAATGGTGAATCTGCCTCAATCAGAACTTCAGTCAGCAGTGGTGAGTCTTCCCAACCAGAACAGCAGTACAGTAGTGGTCAGTCTTCCACAGCCAGGACAGCAGTACAGCAGTGGTGAGTCTGCCTCAGCCAGGACAACAGACGAGCAATGGTGAGTTAACCTCAGCCAGGACGGCAGTACAGCAATGGTGAGTCTTGCCTCAGTCGGGACAGCATTACAGCAATGGTGAGTCTGCCTCAGTCAGGAGAGCAGTACAGCAGTGGTGAGTCTGCCTCAGCCAGGACAGCAATACAGCAATGGTGAGTCTGCCTCAGCCAGGACAGCAGTACAGCAATGGTGAATCTGCCTCAGCCAGGACAGCAGTACAGCAGTGGTGAGTCTGCCTCAGCCAGGACAGCAGTACAGCAATGGTGAGTCTGCCTCAGCCATGACAGCACTACAGCAGTGGTGAGTCTGCCTCAGCCAGGACAGCAGTACAGCAATGGCGAGTCTGCCTTAGCCAGGACAGCAGTAGAGCAGTGGTCAATCTGCCTCAGCCAGGACAGCAGTACAGCATTGGTGAGTCTGCCTCAGCCAGGACAACAGTACAGCAATGGTGAGTCCAGACAGCACACGCTGCATGTCTTTTTGTTCCACACGCCACAGCAGCAAAGTGTAAGCAACATTTTGAAGCACAATTGATGCTTAAGATTGTTTGTTTCTCGGTCTTTGCTTACCGTGAGGTGTTTTCAAAGTACGTTTCGGGGACAATGTCGGTCCACGCCATCAGGCTAAGGCAGTACGACCCACTCGGTTGTGCCGAGAGCCGTTGCTGCTCTTATGCTCAGTGTCTCATTAGTAACATTCGAACTGTTGACGAAGGTTATGGTATCGTCACTGGGTGGGGTCGCCTGACGGAGAACGGCGCTCTGCCGCACATCCTGCAAATGGTGTCACTGCCCCTCATCGCCTGGTCGCAGTGCCACCTGATGTACCAGCGTCTTGGATACGCCCAGTACCTGAACCAGTGTCAGCTGTGTGGCGGCTTCCAGCAAGGAGGCAGCGATTCTTGTCAGGTGAGCGCGTGCAGCTCTCCTATGAAGGTAACGGCCTTCTGGCATGTGACGCCGTGTCCCATGGTTGTTGGCTACCAACGTTTCTGTAGAACTTAACTGTAACTGTGTTCACGTGATTGCAGGCTTCCGCCGTGGTGTAAATGAGATATTCCGTCTTCGGGGATGTTACGCAGCAATATGTTGTCCCGAAACGTCGCTACGTAACTGCCAATCTGTGCGTGATTTCAGGCTACTCTGTGTGACATACCAGGGAGCTTTAGAGTATCCTGAGGGTGACAGATTGCACCGGGTCATATCAAAACGACCCGTGCCCTCGAAGGGTCTGGGTTCCTTCTGAACTTGTTTACTGGGTCTCATTGTTAGACTGTAGGCTGTAGGCTTAGGCAATTTTGTTTTCCATGCCGAAACAGCCCCCAGTGGGCCAGGGCCTCCTCATTGTCGAGGCTTCACGATCACACTCAGGCACACCACACTCGGTAGCACTTCCCTGGACAAGTGATCAGCCCGACGCAGAGACCTCTACCTGACAACACACAACACTCAGAAGAGAGAGACATCCATACCTCCAGCGGGATTCGAACCCGCAGTCCCAGCAAGTGAGCGGCCGCAGACCGACGCCTTAGACCGCGCGGCCACCGCGATCTGCCCGGCTTTAGGAAACAGCCCTCAGAGAAGTACCGGAAGCGCTGGACCGGGACGCAAAATGGGGCTCTGTTTCGAGCGAGGCGAACCGCCGACCGCAAGCACCGTCGTGCCCGCTCGCTGCTTCCACTATCGAGCTTATGGCGCCTCCGCCTCGAAAAATTGCCAAAATGCGCCTATCAGTTTTGCCATTCGTGTCTGTTCGTATGGATGTTCGCGAAATTTAAAGTTTGTCACAGTTCAAATTTGGTTAAAATCGAACAAAAACAACGAATACTTGCATTGAGACCTACAAGCTTTTGTGCGCACAACTCGAATGCAAATCGCTAAACGTTTGTCGCGGAAATGGGGAGAAACTTTTGATATCTCAAGCCAGTTAAGCCTTATAACGTGGAAAGGAATGGGAAATGAATTTTCCTTGCGCGAGTTTTCGCCTTAGGAGCAGTTTTCGAAAAAGAATTGATAACGTAAACCAAAAGGAAAAACTGTACAGTGAAATAATCGCTGTTTGTTCTCAGATCCACACAAAACACATAAACACACTGTGTGGGCAGAACGTACAGTTTGTGAACGTTAAACTGGCGATACATATAGTGACCACTGGACTGCACACGGTTAACATGCCACACTGCTGTTTCAATGAACATAGAAATGTTACACATTAAAATTGGCCTCATGCCACATCTGCTGCATATGTCCAAGGTCATATCAGCTGTTAACTAAGCTGACAGGCACAGCTGCTAACAGTTGTGCAGCTGCTAAAGCGTTCCGCCCCATTGTATTGAACTTGAAGTTTCATTACCGTGTTCACTGCAGTTCCACTCTGAGCCAGACGCATCCACTCCACATTCCCCCATTCCATTTCTTAAAGATCCAGTTTAATGCTATCTTCCCATCTATGTCTAGGTCTTCTAAGTGGCCCCTTTCCTCCAGGTTTCTCTACCATTTCGCACTTCGCGTCCTCGCCCTACCTGCCGCCTGTCCCAATTCTACTTTCATCTCCAGTATACGTATGAAGGAATCTCTCGTACTAAGTTGCTTAACAGCGCGAAAGTTCGATGTAAACCTGCGGAACCAGAGGAAGATACACGAGATTTTAAGTCGTCTAAAATGATGAATTGGGGGGGGGGGGGGTAAAGGGGAAGACAAACCCCATAGGGGTTTGTGGAAAAAAAAATCCACAA
>Ga0123352_10011127_pt1 | contig 14162 bp, 8 predicted proteins | sample TergutLab28metaG_FD_89700 | JGI IMG/M metagenome (GOLD analysis project Ga0123352, IMG submission 89700) | Labiotermes labralis P1 segment gut microbial communities from Petit-Saut dam, French Guiana - Lab288 P1 | ecosystem: Host-associated > Arthropoda: Insects > Digestive system > Gut ...
CAGTCCAAGTTGTATCCGTAGCACTTTGTATGTTTTCGGATGTCTGATGATATTGCAAGCCATCCAGCGTAGGAAAATCACAAGTTGAATTTGCTTCTTCCTTGAGAAGAGAGATGATGGTTCTAGCAGTTTTCAGTTCTTGTGTAACAGTTTCAAGTTGCTCTTTTAAAACAAAACAATTCGGACAGCTTGTATCGAATATTTCCTTTACTAGTGAACATTGATTTCCTGATAGTAACATCGAGACAACCGAGTCAGTCGCCATCTTCAGACTTTCTTTGTGCTTCACTGTATGATTTAATCTCTCTCTCTCTCTCTTTATTTAGCCATTCCTCTTTAGTTTTCTAATATTCTACCACATTGCATCCCCTGTCCCAGTATTTCTTGCTGCTGTCATTATTTGTAATCCTGAAAGTTTATAAAGTTTCTCCCACGAATTTTCTTTCCATTCAGTGTTTTTATATTCAGTACATATGAAGCATACAAGTATGAAACTTACATAATTGACTGCTGAGAAACTTACCTACAAATGCCCAAACATCACACTTTAGAACGCATATTATTCTCTAAATGCACAGGTTTCATTGTGCATAAAATAGCCAGGGCCTGGACCAATCCTGGGAAAGTAATGTGATGCTGTCTGGTTGTACTTACCTGGCTGTACAAGTTGAGGAAAGAGAGGTAGTTAATTATCTATAATATTTATGCACTGGATCTTCACCTAATGTAAAACACAGCTTTCATTACAAACGCCAAACACATTATGATGTTTATGGAAGTGATTGCTGTTGAGCGTAAGAATGATGTGAAACAGATAATTTCACTGTTGTGTGGGGGATGCAGATTCTGTTCATTCTTAAGGCAGGTAGTGCATACAGTTAACCACTGCTTATAAGGGTTGAGCTACTTGGTAGCTATTTGTTTACATCAGGTAGGTTTATTGTTTCCCCTCATTTATGTACTTCCATTCAGTTGCTGATATTTGAGTGCTTTCATACAGTTGTTGCTCCTTGAATATTTTCATCCAAATTCTGGTTGAATAATACACATACTTCAAGTGATAAAGTAATAACTCTAATTTATTTTATATTTACATTCTAGCATTGAATGAGTATTCAGTAGTGCCCTTCTGCAGTCATCTGTGCTAAGTATGTGAGTAAAAAAAGGTAAAAGTAAATTTCACCCTATGGCAGGCCATGAAGGCCCAGAGGTAGAGGTATAGCTCTTCTCTCTCTTTAACCTTGGCGCTAGATGGGGGTGGGTGGTCAATACCACGCCCTGGCCACTTTACCCCCACGAAAGACCCAGTACCCATTGTACAGGAGGCTGGATGTGCCCCAGATCCGATCTGGACAGATGCAGAAAATCTCTCCCTCACCGGGATTCTTTCCCTGGACCGTCCAGTCTGTAGCGAGTTGCTCTAGCAGCTGTGCTATCCTGACCCAGTTATGTGAGTAAATAATTTCTAATACATTCATATAACACCCCAGTACTTCAAATAGCTTTTGACTGTGTGGTTTAGATAAAATGCCAAAAGATGTTACAGACTGTGAGATATAGCGATTGATGTAAGGATGAAATTTTGTACACATGACAGTGTAGGATTCATACAGTGTTCTTGGTTTGAGGGTGAGATACAACACACAGGAACGTGTTTTGAGCAAGGTATACTGAACTGATGGTGGAGATGGAACTGTTTATTCTTTAACCCATTGTGTTGGAGAGGTAGAGTAAACAGTTACACCTTCCCTTATCAGTTACTGACAGGGCTATAAATGTGCTTGTAATGCTACTGCTAGTTGGTACAGCATGACTGTCATTGAATGTTAATGACTGACCTATATAAGTGTAATTTAAAAGTAATTAACACACAGAACAAATAACAAAACTGTAGGAACTGATTCACTCTTGAGTCACTGCCTCCACTGTACTGCATAGCATGTTTGATATGCTTTGTCAACTATGTATCTCATGCAAGTGAAACTTAAAGGTGGCAACAGCATTGGGGAGCAGAGAGATCACAAGACATTTAGCTAGATGAAAAGCATTTGTGGAGTTTTTTATTTTAATTAATACATGTTTTTGTTGTATCCAACTGATGTCTCTTTTCAAACTATTTACTGTCTTGCTATCTCCAAACACACAGGGTTGGAAAATAACTTGGGGTTGTATTAGAAGACAAGTGACTAATAAAGTGGCAAATTTCAGTGTGTGTATTTTTTTGCATTTGGTAACAGAGACGTTGTATAAATGCTGATTACAGAAATACGTTTGTGAATGTTGCTTGAGTGTCTTTACTGTCAGTTTGGCAGTTGGATATCTTGCTAGTCAGTCAGACCTAGTTGCAACATTATTTGTAAGCTGTCTGCAGAAAATCAGAATAATCATATCCAAACCTCCAGTAAAGTAAAAACGCAATAGAAGAGATGTCATAACTAAAATTCACTGAGTTTCTTTTTGTAAAATCACTATCACCCATGAAATGTTTTTATTATTATGGGGTGTGAGCCAAATGTTCCTGGACTGGTTGCATGGCTCACCAGCTGGATATGATGCAGTCATGCACTGTTAGTGATGTTAAGTTAATTTAATATGATTTTTTTTTTTACTGGCACAACAGCCGCAATTGGAAATAGGCTGCCTCATTGTTGAGGTTTTTAGGTCACGTGCACACACATCCAGTAGGACCCCTCTGAAGAAGTGATCAGCTCATTGCAGAGGCCAATGCCTACACAGCACACAGCCCACACACGAGACTAACATCCAAGCCCACCATGGGTTTCAAACCCACAAACCCGACAGTTGAGTGACTGCACAGCCACTGGGATTGGCTTATTGTGAATTGATGTGGTAATATCACAACAACAGAATGTTGCATTTTTGTGCAACTAACATTTAAGTGTGTTTGTGTTGAGTGCATTCTCTGATAATTGCTGCCCAGTTTAATGTGAGACCTGAAGGCACAGAGTACTTACATAAAATTTTGTTTTAAGATGGAGGAACCAGATTCTGAGACAGAATTCTTTAAATAGCTTTTCATGATGATGATGCCATAAGTAGAACACGAACTGCAAACAGTGTTCATGTTCCAAGGTAGCCAAACTTTGGTTGAGGATTTTGAGAGTTCAGTTTGGCCTTTGTGAAGTTGGTCTGATGAAAATGTGGAAAAATTGTGTCAAGTGATCAGTAAGGACAGATGAAATGTGAGTGACAGTGTTTGTACCATTCTGGGCCTGTTATACAGTACATAAAGAGGCAAAATTTGTGAACTGTCTGCTGAATGATGAACAGAAACAAAACTACCTTTCTGTATGCAAGGACTTGGAAGATAAGGCCAAAAGGACAGTAGCTTCCTTTCTAAGGTATCCTGTTGCCAGAGATGAAAATCCAGTCAGCCTTTGGGAGATGGATGTAAATGGCAGCTGTTTCTCTTGACATCTTGAATGTTTCTAGTTTAGCATGAACATTTAAATTGCTTCCAAGTAAACATGCAGAGACCAGCATAGTATCTCATAAGATGATTAAAGTTGAAGGGGATGATTCAATGAGGATATTGCAGAGGTTGAAGCTCCATCACAGGCAGAACTGGACAGCATCACGAAACATGAGTTCCAGGGATTGTTACAGATATGGCAGTGGTGCTGAGCCTGGTTTATAAACTCTAAAGGCTAATTCATACATAGTATGCTGTGCCCATGCCGTTCCCCTGCCATGCCATGCCACTAATGGTTTAGAATGTGTCTTTCCCATTTGATTTATGCAGTGCAGCCATGTCTAATTCACACTTGCCATGCCCATGCCATGCTCTGACCATGCTGTTCTGAAAGCGACTTTTCAAGGCCATGGTATGGGCAAGTGTGAATTAATATCGGCCATCAAGAGATGGCATGTGGACTACCTGCCTGTTTTCAGCTTCTTTTGGCTACCACACGGAGTTCCACAATCCCAGATGGCAGGTGGCCAGTGTGAAACCAAACAACGTTTGTCATAGACGAGGAAAAACGTATGATTTGGTGCAAGGACCAACAAACAGCCAAGGTTCCCACAGGTTTTTTTTCCCAAGCATTTTCACAAATTCCGGAAAACCTGTCAGCAAACAATCATAACTCAATGTACTCTCGATCAGAATAAACAATTATGCCTCCTATTAACTCATTTATTTCATACGCTTCTAATTTCAGTGTGATGCATTTTACATTTCATCTGAAACAATGAATGTCAAATGAACTTCCATATATGCACAGTGATGTTAATTAAAAAGTAGATTAACATGCTGCTATTGTTAAAAGAGTTGCCACTGACATACAGCACCACATATTAAGTTTTTAACACAATAAAGTGTATAGCAGGTATTGTGAAAATATAAAGAAAAGTTACGCAATTCGTCTATTATTTATAGTCACAGAAGCTCAGATATCATTGCTGCTGGAAACCTCAGATTCTTCATTCTCACTTCCTATCAATCAACACATCCTCCACTCAGTAGTGTGCCACAAATGATAATATGTCTGTTTTGAATTGTCTCACAAATTGCACTTGTTTCTAAGCAGATCTTCTTTCATTATGCATTAAAGTTGTATGGTTCTTCTTTCATTATGCATTAAAGTTGCATGGACACTCATTTCAAGATAAATATGTTATGTTTATTAATAACATTACTCTTGAAATGTCCTTCCTCTTCTTATTGCTTCCAGTTGCCAAGGGACTGATCCAACGTTTACAAAGTACTGTCAGTACTTTTCCCTTACACTCATAACTTCTTCACTAGCACTTCCACCGGAACGGGGAAATGTTGTGACATAAGAGAACTGTTATGGAGCATCTTTATTTTCAATCACACAGTCTTCCACACTGACATCATTTCTTAAGTAATTGTGCAAAACACAAGCAGCCAAGACTACTTTATCTGCATTATCAGGGCTCGGTTGAATTCGGCTATAAAATAACCTAAATTTCTGAGTGTGAATACCAAAAGTATTCTCAACAACTTAGCGTGCCCTTGACAGTCTGTAGTTATAAATTTGCCTGCTCTCATTGTTCTGGGCTGAAATTCCTGGGTAAGGTTGTAGCAAATATTTATTTAGAGGAAATGCTTTGTCACCCACTGTTACAAAGAGCAGGGGTTATTCACTGTTAGGTGGTGGTTTAGAATTGGAAATATTATGCGTATTGCCTTCCAGTGATTTTCCCAAAATTGATCTTGCAAAAAGTCCTCCATCACTGGATTTGCCGTATCCACCAATGTCGTTTATGTTAAACTTATAATTGGCATTGACCAGATCCAAGAGAATGACAGAAAGTGTCTTTTTGTAGTTAAAGAAAAGGGAACCACTGTTATGCATTGCTTGTATCTCAATATGTTTGCCATCAGCAGCTCCAATGCAGTTAGGGAAGTGCCATAGTGGATAAAATTCTTGCCCTTTTTTCTTCCACTCTTCTTCTGTTGGTTGTGGTAATTCTGTTGGAGAAAATGTTTTCCAAATTGCCTTGCAGGTTGATATGGTTATAGAATGCGCAGTTGAGGGTGATATTCTGTAGCTGAAGCTCACTGATATTTGCGAATTCCCTGAAGCCAGAAATCTGAAAATAAACACAACCAAATTTAACAAATAACGTTTACGAACTCCACATTTTTAACAGGGGTACTGGCTTCTGGGGTGTGTTGAATCTGTTTTGATGATCACATAGACAGATTATTTTTAATTATACATTTTTATGAACTAACCTTGAAGTTAAAGCCAATCTTTCTTCTGTTCTTATGCTCCGTCTCCATCTTGTATTCTTCTTTTCAATGTCTGTGTGCAACAACTGTTCCAAGTTTTCAGATTTCAAAAAACTTATTCTAAAGTATTTGAACAATTTTTGCCTGTCATCAGTGTCAAAACAGAGTGGGAAATTCTCCTTCCTCTTCTCTTGCTTGAAACACTTTATGAATCCAATATTTTCGGGGGGGGGATTTCGCTTTTCTTCTTCTGCAGGAAGGTAAAACCCAAAAGCAATGATCACATCCTCCTCACAACGATCCATACCCTTGACTATAAAGAGTGGTAGCAGCACACTACAAAAAAGACGATCTGTTAAACTGTTGGACTAGCAGTTCGGATATTTCCGGCTACCACATGGTCTTTCACGAAGGACACAGCACTGTCGGAGTATGGCAGGGGCACGGCATGGGATGTGTGAATTAACGCGGCATGGCATGGCAGGGGAACTGCATGGGCACGGCACGCTGTGTGTGAATTAACGCGGCATGGCATGGCATGGCAGGGGAACTGCATGGGCACGGCACGCTGTGTGTGAATTAGCCATAAAGGGGACAGTATTGACCTGGAACTAAGGTAGGCCTAAGATCATTCTGCCCCCAGTCCAGAAACCTGAGGCTCGCATCTCATATGTCAAGTAATTGTTCCCACATGTCCATCTGTCATCCAACTTTGTGACTGTGAATGTCTGATCTTTAGCTAATGTTTGCTATTTGTTCGATATGTATGTTAGCAGGTACAGAACATACTGCTGCCATCTGCTGATGAAAAGGCTAAATACTAGCAGAGTTGCAGCACTAACTTCAAAACCTCTTGATTATTGCTAGTAGATTATGTATTAATGTGCCACCATTACTAGGGAAATCAAACCAACACTGTAACTTTCTGTAATTACTTTAAAATGACAGTCTTAATCATGTTACCCAAAATGTTGACAACTTTCTGTATGCATGAGAGTGAGCTACAGTCATAGGAGGGTGAGTGTTCACGCCGTGTGTTTAACCTTTAAACGACCTACATCCACATATGCAAGTGCACATCAAAAGAAAATGCCCATAGAAATTAATTTTATATATTAGCTTTTTCTGTTCAAATTGTACTCATGTTTTTCATAATCACAGTGCTGAAATTGAAATAAAAACCTGATCGTTTAAAGGTTCACGTATCAAATACTGTAAGATGCACAGAACAATATATTGGACAAAAGGTGTGATTCATTTTTTCCTTATAGCTTGTGATTGTAATATTTTTCACTCTGGTAAATTCATAGTGGATGGCACTCACTTTGTGTAGATACGCATGATGGTCTTGCATGTAATATGTCCATTATTGTCTTTTATAACCAAAAACTGTTTGATGTGTTGTCAGATTGTAGAAGAGCTACAGTTACAGTTTTCATGAAAATTGTGTTTATTGGTGCTTGAGTAGTTTTGTGCAACATAAGATAAAGCTAATAAGAGCAAAAAAGGACAAACACATGCACATACATGGTAGGTGCTTAAAATTGTTCAAATATTGTGTTAATGAACTTTATTTTTACGTGCATTCGCAAAATTGCAGAAAGCAAATATTAACTTCAAATTATCTGTCTGTATGGCTCCTACAGTACATGAATATGATGTTTGAGGATTTTTAAAAAATCTGTCAAGAAATTCAAGTTTGGTTAAAATTTTACAAGAATGACAGGTATTTTTTACATGCAGACCTATGTACATTTATGATAGTATCGCAATTATTCCTAGATTGTGAAGTGTTTCAGATAGAATTTGTAGAGAGAATCAAAACACACATATGTACAGTAATTTTTTTTTTTAAATTGTGCCATGTATGAATTAATGTGGAAAAATATGGTGGGATTAGAGAGGCCACGGGTGACAGTATGACACAGTGTGGAAAAATGCAATTTGCATGCATGTTAAGTGAGGCTACAACTGCCCTCTTAGAATATGCAATATATATTGCTTTTCCATGGCAGCAGTGGTTATGGAAACGTGTCACAATGTTTCATTACATACACATTGCCTGTCTTGTCATACATTCTTAACATGTTCACAGAATATGTTGTGTATATTCTTATAATAAAACCAACTAGATGCACTAATTTTTCAAATTTATTTTAGGAATAAGACTCTACATGTTTTGGACAGTTCCTTTGTCCATCATCAGGAGTTTTTCACTGTACACACAGCAATGGTATATGTCATACAGGTTTGCTGACAGCTTGCGAGCAGGATCAGGATGGCACGGTCACGTGAACGTCAAATATTATGTATATTTTATATATAATCTTGTAGCTTCTAATATTGCAACTTATTCTGATTCCAACCATTTGTGTCATTTGCCTACTGTTCCTCTGCACCTCATTTACAGGCTTATAAATGCTACCACAGTAGTTTATATCAGCTTAGCTGCTGGCATAAAGCCCTATATTGAAGTATAGTGGCACATCCTAGTGAAATTGCCTTTTAGAATATTGATTCTTTTGTTGGCAGTTATCTTTGGTGCCAGAAGTTCTACTAAGGAATATTTCAATGAATTCATTTCCTACCTAACAGAACACTGTGTCTCTATGAGAATGATCAATTCTCATTAATGATAATTTTGGACATTGTCCTCCATCTTAGATGTAAAAGACCTACAGTTTTTCAGGTCCTGGATCTGCCTCCATTTTCAGGTGCACAAGGAAAAGAGAACTGGATAAATGATTATGTATTCTGATGGCTCAACTAGACTTAGACTCATTTTCTGTACAGGCCAAAATTTCATTCATTACTATTACCATATACCATCATAAGAATCCTTGAAAGCTGAATAAAGAGCACCTCGTTATTTTTAAGGAAGCAGTTTCTGTTTTTTCTGTGAACATAGAAAACACATATACACACTTTGTGAGAAAAATGCAACTGTTTTTAATGTCAAAACATTGATGCATGTAGTTACCACTGTACTTTGAAAGGTTACATGTTTTCATTTAAGGTTTAGTTGGTGACAAGGACAGGGTATTCACATGTATTTTGTAGCTGTTTTGTTGAGGACTAGTTGCCCGTTGCATGCAAGCAGGAAAGTATTTTCCAATTAACACATTAGTGGTTGTTTGTCCTGTTAAGCACTGCATGCGAGAATATAGTTGATCATTTTCATGGAAGTTCAGCCATTCTCAGGAAAAATAAAATATTTTTATCACATTCAGAACAAAAAGTTATAAAATAGCCTCTCACCTCCTCCTTGCCTGTTCATATGTCTGCATTAAATTATGTGAAAGCTGCTGAACAGATTTTCATGAATTTCAGTATTGAGGGTTTGTAGTTGAATGAATGAATGAAAGGTTTTGTTAAAATGGATCCATAATGGACATTTGCTGTGTTTGAGCATGAAGTGTCTGCAACACAAGTTGTAGAGAAGAATGAAATACATCTTACATCCATTGTACTTTCTGTAAGTATTACGTTTGATGTGATTGAAACTTATGGAGTAAGCATACAACAACTTGTACACTGTTCACATATCCTAATGTTGTCTTCCTTTTGCATTATCAAACATAAGGTTTCTGTTACTGTGTCATTTGCCAATTTTTAACATTGTTAAAGCTGTTGGAAGAATGACAATTTTAGTCCAGGACTGATGGCTCTAACAGTAGAAATCTGTTGTAAATATGAAGACAGATGAGTGTTTCTACTGATAAGTCTGTAGTTAAGGAAACTACCAACATATCTATCAGTAAGCAGTAGGATTACTATATGATAGTACTCCGACATGAAGATGTCCATTTTTCACCACATTTGTGATGGGAAATGAAATTTGCTGACACACTAAAAGGTAGGAGGAAGAATCAGTGGAAGAACATCAGTGCAGTTGAGGAAGAGGATCAGCTCAAGGTGAATTTGAAAATTTTAGTATGTGGTGTTCTTATAGTTTATTGATCCAAAGAGACATCTTAGTTTTGGGTTGGAAAGTTTAGCAACTTGTACAGGAGTGACATGAACGGTCCACAGATTTCTAACTTTAATGCTAGATTGAGGTGACTGCTCTGTACAGTTTGTGTTTAGGAAAGAGCTGCAAGTAATTATTGAATAGGAGACTGGGTGAATTTAGTGTGAGGAACAAACTTCCTCCATACCTCCACCAGGAACATGACTGCATTTCAATCCTCTATTTTGATTAGTGGAGTAGGTTTCGAAGGAAGTGGGTATATAATGCAGGAGTTTCAGTAACCAGGAATATTTCACAGTGAATACTAGGCTTCTGTGAGCAGTAATGAGTGTACCATTTCTGTAAAATGCAGGAAATGTCTTGAGTGTTTGAACTTCCCAAGAATTTCCCGGTGGAGTTGATGTAGAGAATAATTAGGTTTGGAGTTTGGTCCTGGGTAGATATGCAAATACATGTGGCTGATATATGGAGAGGGTGAGGTAAACATGTCAGTATTAAAAATGTACTTAGTGATATATTCTTAGGCATTTCATTGTCATTCATGGTTTCAGTAATGTGTTCATTCTGTGCTGTTGAAGATAATTAATTGTCAACCCCATTTCTAAATGAGCACTGAGACTATTTGGAGGTCAGTATTTGTTGTAAGAACACCACATTCTGGTTTCATGTTTCTATTTGTGTTATAAATTAATACCATCAGAACACAAAATGCATTGATTTAACAGTGTATGTACCCCTCTGTGTTTGGACACCTAAAAGATCATCTTCAGGAGGATTTCCCCCACCATCGACTTTTTACATTCATATGATGTCCTTGTATAAGTCAGTATACTGGGAAATATAATAAAAACTGGTTACGATAAAGTGCAATTAAACAATACAGACACATGTCTTCCATTAACATTTCAAAATTGTGTATGTCAAAAACATGGATATGTGAGGATTTCGTGGAGTCTTCGAAAGCATGAATAACTGCACTCCAGTTGATTGTTGTGTGATTCTGTCTGATAAATTCCTGGAATATAAAAATAAAATAGTGCTCCATAAAATGTTTTTCATACGTGTGTTTTGTAAGTGCATAATGAGTATGTGCTGTGCTACTGTACCGAATGATGGTGCATAAGTGAATAGGGTTGCCATTGTTATGTTCCTACACTGAACTTGGATAGAAAGAGATCTTTATTGTGCAGTAATCAGACTGGATTAAATAGTAGCTTAGTGTGTTTCGCTTCCTGTGCTGTGTTCAGTCTCCCTCATGATAGAGGTGTACAGTGTTTCCATATGTCTTTATATGTATTTCGTCCCCCCCCCCCCCTCCACATCAGTTATACCAAAGATGTGATTATTGTTCAGAATGTGTAGTACATCTTTATCCTTTACTGTATTTAATGTGTGTGCTGTGTGGCAGTGTCCACCTCTTTAGCCAGTATATGGGGATGTTTAAAAAAAAAAAAAATAGGTACCTGCATTTCATGTGCAACAGCATAATCACCATGTAACAGGCAGGCCTGCTGGGGGGATCAGAAATCCAAGTATGCAGTGCAGTTTGATTTAGGTATGTGAAGGGTTTTGCATTCTTGAAAAATCATCACCTTTTGGCAAAGGTACACAAATTACAAATAATAATAATAAAAACAGGTGTGGATGTGGTGTAGTGCTGTCAGTTATGATAGGACAGATGTTGATGACACTATGAATGACATGCACACATCATCTCCAGAGAGGAAAGACGCATGAATATGACCAACTTCATCCAAGAGCTAGACACTTTGTGCTGGGTAAAGCATACAACTAACTGGATTACAGAACAGTATGTGTGAGCTGGGTGTCCAAAGAACCTCACAGATGATCAGAAAACTCATTGTACAGGACTTACTTTTATGCGTCTGACACAGTATGCCATTCTAGGAGAGCAGTTTCTGCAGTACATTGTTACAGGGGATGAAACATGTGCTAAATTGTTAATTTGTTTACTCAAAATCAGTATAGCATCCCTAATGTGAAAACATCCATCGTCTCCAACATGAAAGGAACGCAAAGTAATGCCTTAAGTGAAGAAGTCACAGCATCTGTCTTTTGTAGCCCTAAGGGTGTACTTCGTGTGAATTTACATGTGACGAAACTAGCTGCTCAGCTTTATTCTGTTACTGTGGCTGGCTTTTTCTTGTAATACACTTGCATTATTGCTCCATGGCAGCATCTGACTGGCAAGTGATTTTCAGGTGACCCAGATATGATACAATTCTTGGTGTCTCAGTGGGACTGATGTGTACCATATGCTACCCATTTCCCAAGTTAGAAAACAGTTCTCAGCATCAGAGTGTTAGTGTTCTTATATTAGGGTTTCTGTGTGGTGTGTTAACAGTTATTTCAAAGAATTATTTGTTTTAAAAGTGACTTTCCCTCTAATCTTCTAGAATAGTTTTGTAACTTGTCTGACATATGGCTTTACATGTGAAAGTTACATATTTATAGTTGTGTATTTTTGTACAGGGATGCATGTCAGATTCTTTAGTTATGTGTTTCCAAGTTGCTCACAGGCGAAGTGTGCATACGGTTTATTACATATATGCAGCCAGTTCATGTTCATTGGGGTGATCAAATAAGTTATATATATGTATATATATTCTTGTTGTAGTGATGAATCTAAGAATGCTGTAGGAAGATGTAATGTGCCTGTTACATTAAGCTGTATGATGTCCAGTTTTTATTGTAATTTACTGATATATTCACATGTGCAAGTTTTTGTCACTTCATGAATGACTAGTGCAAAACCTGTTGATTTTCAACAAGTAATATTGGCGTATACAAATTGTTTACACCTATTTCTTTTGTATACATATTTCTTTAGTGCAAAAATCTGGACCTGGGAGGCAGAAAGGTGTACAACCTGTTTTATCATATTTGAGGTAACACATCATTTTTCTTAGACCATTATGTCACCTACTGCCATTGAGTTCTTGTTCCAGCTACACTGGGACAGTATTTTGACTTGCAGTCATCTGCAGTGGACAGAGCTTGAAATTCAAAGAAAAAGGATGTGTCATACCAAATACGATCGAACTGGGCTTTCATCCTTCCGTTTCTCAGAAATGTAGTCCAGAAGTGTGAAGAACATGTTAACAACTTGCTGAACGGAGTTGCTTCAAGCATTAAATATTTCCCTCTATTCATGCATTTTTTGTTAGGAATTGCACCCACCACTAAGTATGTTCACTGTTTTGTGCAGGAAGTGAACAAATTTCCTTTTCTCCTTCATTAGACCCATTCGTAAGAGAGCTTTTGGTGTCCAAATGGCCTGAATTGTAAACATACCTTTTGAGGTATGTTTACAATTGCAAAAATTTATATGTGGCAAGTTTTTGTGTCAGAGAATGAAGCTCATAGTAGCCCCAACTAACGTGTGTGACTTGGTCTTGGAGAAAGTTAAAAACACTACTACAGTCTGTGGACTTTAAGGCCTTGTCTGCTTTTTGAAACAGCCTCTTGGAAGTATCAAAACATACAACCATAACCATCGATGTGTGCTGCATGAAGTACTGTATGAGCACAAACATCCAAACACACTCCACTTTTGTTGACAGAAATCTTTAGATGTTCCTTAGGAAGGCAAAACATGCAGAGGTACACTGTTAAATCAATATGATTTGAATTTATGTCCTGATGGTTTTAGTGTTATGTAGAGCATAACCACATTGTCATTGTCTACCATGAGTGTGGCTAAAGTATAAAGCCCCTGTAATCCAATCCAAGTCCAAATGATTACATAATGTATTACTTGAACTTGTAATAGTTTGTGGATTATGATGTATGTGTATTGTCTTACATTTTCCTCATAGTATTCATTTTTATTTCAAGTGTATTTTCTCTGAATGTTCTTGTTTTGCTGACTTCTGGTTGGTCATGTTTCCTTACACATTTATAAAGTCATTGCTGAAATGTTATCTCAGGTTTTTCACTGCACATTTAGCTGTTGGGTAGCCATCAGAGGCATGCACTAGATTCAGGCAGGTTCATTTAATCTCGTGCGTGGCTAGTGTGAAACATTCTTTATTGTATGTAAATGTGTCTAATGAGTTTACTGAGATTTGTGAGAAAATGGTCCTCTGTAGTACGTAATATCCAATGTATGCTTGCCTCTACTGTACTCTTGGGTAGCAGCTGTTTTGTACAAGTCTTATTTCAATGTAGAATGTGTTTTATATGTTGTTCCTAATTTCTTTTAATAATAGAGGAATTTCTGGCCATAAGCATTTGTATTTTAGTTGTGAGAAGGTGGAAGTATCTTCAAGTACATGTAAGATTTCATGACCAACCTGTTTGATGCAAGTACCATAACTACCGTGTGATGTAGTTCTGTCCACTTTTTGAGCCATACGTTTTTTCATATTGAATTATGTAGGTGTGGTGGTGTGAGGTCATGACGTTACTAGCATCTATTGGCCCGGGGGGGGGGGGGCTGCAGCTAAG
>Ga0123352_10011129_pt1 | contig 14161 bp, 12 predicted proteins | sample TergutLab28metaG_FD_89700 | JGI IMG/M metagenome (GOLD analysis project Ga0123352, IMG submission 89700) | Labiotermes labralis P1 segment gut microbial communities from Petit-Saut dam, French Guiana - Lab288 P1 | ecosystem: Host-associated > Arthropoda: Insects > Digestive system > Gut ...
AACAGGTACAAATTCTACAATCATGTGTGCAACTTCGGCAGGTGTGCCAACAGGATATTCGGGAATATGTGCAATTACACCTCTAATGCCTAAATTGTATGATGCATTTAGCATACCACAATAGGCATCCCCACGGTTACCGCTTAGACCTGCTGTGTTTTCCTCTGCAGCGGCGGCAAACATTACCGGCCCGCAGAATTTTTGGGCAAGCATGGTTTCCGGGCCTTCCGGCCCAAAATTGCCTAGGTACACTACTAATGCGTTGCAGCCTGCGGCATTCAGTTCGGCCAAAGCTTTCATTGCGTCGTTTTCGCTTTCCACTGTGGTTTTAATTTCTGTAATGGAAAGGTTTAGCTTTTTGGCTGCGGCAACAACGGCCGCCCTACGCTGTTCGGACAATGTTATTGGAAAACAATCCCGGCTTACAGCTACAATTCCTAATTTTACTGTTGGTATGTTTTTCATGGGACACACTCCTTTGATTTTAATAGGGCCCTGCCCTCTCTCGTAAGCTCCGCCTTCGCTATGGGTGCACATTGTGTGTACAAATAGTTTTTATATACAGCTTTACATTACCTACGCAAATCTTAGACTGATTCACATTGTAATGTCTTGATATTAGGATTGCAAGCATTGATTTCCTGTGTCATAATGTGAACACTATGGAATTTGGCTAGTCGCCATCTGGGAGTTTGCGTGCCCAAAAAGATTTACAAGATAAATTACTATATAAAAGGAGTATGGTCATCGTGGCAACTTCCCACAAGGTTCTTATGACATTAATGGGCATGGAAATAGGCGGTGCAGAAACCCATGTGCTGGAACTTAGCAAAACCCTAAAACACATGGGCTTGGATGTACATGTCGTAAGTAATGGCGGCGTGTATGTGCGCGAGCTAGAAGAATGTGGTATAAAGCATTACCGGGTACCCCTGCACAACAAACAGTTTATTAATGTATTTTCTTCTTACCGGGCCCTTAAAAAAATTATTTTGGAAAATGATATTCAGCTGGTTCACGCACATGCGCGTATTCCGGCTTTTATTTGTGGCATTTTGCAAAAACGGCTTAAATTTAAGCTTGTTACATCGGCACATTTAGATTTTTCTGTTGCGTTTCCGTTTAATTTGCTAAGCAACTGGGGAGATAAGGTGCTGGCTGTTTCCAGCGATATTAAGGATTACTTGCTGGCAAATTATAAAGTGGAAGAACGTAACATTAGCCTAACGGTTAACGGCATAGATACGCAAAAATTTACCCCAGACATTGATTATAGCAGCATAATTGCAGAATTAGGGCTTGAAAAAGACAGTATTAAGGTGCTCTCTGTAAGCAGGATGGATAAAAGAGAAGACAGTGACCGTAGTTTGCCGGCCAAACTGCTTATACAAATGGCGGATGAACTCCCGGATAATGTACAGGTGGTTTTAGTTGGCGGCGGCGATGCATTGCCGGAAATGCGCCAAATGGCAGATGAAGCAAATACCAGGCTTAACCGCCCTATGTTTTATGTAACAGGCCCAAGGACGGACATTAGCTTATTTATGGCTATGGCAGATATTTTTGTAAACACCAGCCGGTCTGCACTTGAAGCATTATCTGCAGGAACACCGCTTATTTTGGGAGGTAACCAAGGGTATATCGGTATTTTTGATGAAACAAAGCTACCTGCAGCAGTGGAAACCAACTTCACTTGCAGAGGCTGTAAGCCGATGACTAAAGAAACACTCGCAGCAGACTTGAAAATATTACTCGATAGTACCCAGGACGCGCGCAAAGCTTTAGGGGCATATGGGCGCGAAGTCATTGCGGAGCATTATTCCTTAGATATAATGGCGAAAGATGCTATCGCTGTTTATGATAAGGTTTTTGCCCCGGATAACCCGATAAACATAGTAATTTCTGGCTATTATGGCTATAACAATAGCGGCGATGATATTATGCTAAAATCCATCGTACGCAATTTGCGGGCCCTTAGGAATAATCTTAATTTAACGGTACTATCCATAAAACCAAAAGAGACTCGTGCGCAGTTTGGGGTAGATGCGGTGCATCGCTTTAATTTACTTTCTGTGTTTTTGCGGCTGCGCAAAGCCAAACTGCTTATTACCGGTGGCGGCAATCTTATACAAGATGAAACAAGTACACAATCTCTTTTATATTATTTGCTGGTTATTAACACCGCTCGCTTTTTTGGGGTAAAAAATATGTTGTATGCCAAGGGCATTGGTCCAATTAACCGCCGGGGCAATGTGGCACGTGTGCGGCGCTCCATTAACAGGGTAGATCTTATAACCCTACGAGAAAGAAGTTCCTTGGATGTACTAAAAACAATTGGCATAACCAAACCGGAAACCCATGTTACCGCAGATGCAGCATTTGCCTTGCCGCCGTCAGAAGGTGGAGAGGCATATTTATCGGAATTTGGTATAGAAGGACCATTTTTCTGTGTTGCATTACGCCCATGGACCCATAATCCAGCAGATTTAGAAATTCAAGTGGCCCGGTTTTCGGACCATTTGATTGAAACATATGGATATAAGGCGGTTTTTATACAAATGCTTCCGGAGCAAGACAGCGAGATTTCTCGCCGGGTTATGGCACTTATGAAGCATGACGCAATATTTGTAGATTCTAAAGACGATGATATGAGCAGGACAATATTGGGACTGTCGTCCTTTGCACTGTGTATGCGCCTACATGCTTTAATTTTTGCTATGGAAAAGGGCGTTCCGGCCATTGGGCTGGAGTACAACTCTAAAATTCGTGGCTTTATGGATGTAATGAGCCAAAAATGGCATGTGCCTGTAGAAGATACCAATGCAGAAACCCTTATTCAATTTGCAAAAGAAATACATGAAAACAAGGCGGAAATTTCTGCCGAAATATATGACGCCGGCGTTAAATTACGTGACTTAGCTTCACGAAATGCTGAGTTATGTGTTGAGTTGTTGGAGAAATAGTATGCGCAGCAGTGAATAACCTCTGACACAAATCCACCGTCGACCTATTAATTACTTGAAATGTGAGAATTAGGAGTTGTTAAAGAATGAAAATCGACAAAAAAAAACTAGCCCAAGCCGCTGTAGATGCAAGAGAACTGTCATACTCGCCTTATTCTAATTTTAAAGTTGGTGCGGCACTTATTACAAAAAGCGGAAAAATATATACGGGCTGCAACATAGAATCCGCAGCATATACCCCAACAAATTGCGCCGAACGTACCGCGCTTTTTAAAGCTGTATCCGAAGGAGAGCGAGAATTTGCGGCCATAGCTGTAGTAGGCGGCGCAAAAGATGGCGAATTGGATTACTGCTACCCATGCGGCGTATGCCGCCAAGCCTTAAAAGAATTTGTAGAAGATGATATGGCAGTTATAATCGCAAAAACAGCTGCAGATTACCGAGAACACAGTTTTGGCGAGCTGCTTCCACATAGCTTTGGGCCACAGGATTTGTAGGGCTAATAAATAGGAGGCATTGGGAATGCAAAGCATTCGCGCTTGACGCAAGTGTAAAGTTATACATGGAAACTATTTGCGCGCATAGCGCGCACCCACAACGCAGCGAGGAAGCTTTGCCTGGCGAAGTGGCGGAGTTTGGGTTCGTCCTGCAAAGCAGGTGTTGCGCAAGTAACAGGCCACCCGGCCAGCATGTGCCGGCAAGAAGGCCGGCGGTGCTTTAGCACCGTGTTTGCCGTAGGCAAACATACTGAGAGCGTAGCTTGCGACAGGGGCAGAGCCCCATTAAAAAGGAGGCAACAATGCAAATATATGAAATTATAAACAAAAAAAAGCTGGGGCAAGAGTTGACCACATCAGAAATTCGCACGTTGGTATCAAAATTTACTGATGGTGACATACCCAATTATCAAATGGCTGCCCTGCTTATGGCAATATGCCTTAAAGGAATGAGCACGCAGGAAACCGTAGATCTAACCACGGCAATGACAGAATCTGGCGAAACCCTGGATCTTTCGTGCATTAATGGCAAAACCATCGACAAACATTCCACAGGCGGCGTGGGTGACAAAACTACATTAATTGTTGCCCCAATAATGGCAGCACTTGGTTTACCTATGGCAAAAATGAGTGGCCGGGGACTTGGGCATACGGGCGGTACCATTGACAAGCTGGAGTCTATACCCGGCTTCCGTACGGACATTGGCCCTACAGAATTTATTGAAATTGTTAAAAAACATGGGGTGTGTATTACAGGGCAATCCGGTAACTTGGTACCGGCAGACAAGAAAATTTATGCCCTGCGCGACCTTACGGCAACCGTAGACAGTATCCCGCTTATTGCCGCAAGCATAATGAGTAAAAAAATTGCCGCCGGAGCGGAACATATTTTGCTTGACGTAAAAACAGGCAGTGGTGCATTTATGAAAGATTTGGAAGATGCTAAAAAACTAGCAGAATCTATGGTGAATATAGGAAATGCGTGTAACAGAAAAACCGCAGCACTTATAACAGATATGTCTGCACCACTTGGGAATGCAATTGGCAATAGTTTGGAAATAAAGGAAGTTATACAAGTGCTAACTTGCTGTGATGATTCTGACCCTGCTCTTTTGGAGGTGTGTTTAGCACTTTCTGCACATTTGCTGTACTTAACAGAGGGCACGGATTTAGCTGCATGCCGCGCCAAAGTAGAAGATGTGTTAAAAAGCGGTGCTGCATTTAAAAAATTTGCCGATATGGTTGAAGCACAGGGTGGAGACAGATCATATATTGAAAACCCGGATAGATTTGAGAATGCAAAGTATACAAAACAAGTAAAAGCAACACAAAGTGGCTATATAGGCTCTGTAGATACAGAAGGCATAGGCATTGGGGCAATGATTTTAGGCGCAGGCCGCACAACCCACGAAGACGAGATATGTTATAGTGCAGGTATCATTTTACATGCCAACCGTGGCAGCCGCCTTGAGGAAGGGCAGCCGATAGCAACCCTTTATACAAACGATGATACGACCCTAGCTAACGCCGAGGAAAAATTGTTGAACTCCCTGCACTTTACGCAAAGTGCACCATCCAATACCCCATTGGTTTATACAAAAATAGGATTTTAGAAATAACTACAAAATGCCATCCTTTTTAAAAGGATGGCATTTTTGATTTCATTAATTTTAAATTCCGTGTTTTCTTAAAGGCGATAATGGATATAGTATAGGGATTGCCGCAATAAAAAACTGATAACCGTGATTATTGTATCGAACTCAACGTTGTCCAATCGAAGCTGCCTTATCAAGCCTTAATTCTACTATTTTAGCGATTTTGGAACAGAAGCAAAAATCTACATAGTGTATAATAAAATCTGGAGGGCAGATTATGAATTATCGGAAAGACATGGAACGAAGCATTCAGTTTATTGAGGATAATATAAAGTGTGACTTATCCGCAGAATTAATTTCAAAACATGTAGGTTATTCTATGCACCATTTTAGCCGTATTTTCTTTGCTTGCTATGGCATAACCGTGATGGAGTATGTGCGCAGACGACGGTTATCTCTTAGTGTCCGCGCCATTTCCCAGGGCATGAAAATTGTTGATGCTGCACTTTTGTATGGGTTTGAAACAGCAAGCGGATTTTCTAAGGCATTTCGCCGGTACTACAACTGTTCACCTAGCCAATATATTGATTTTCTAAAGCTAGAGCAGATATGTGAGGGCAACGAAAAGCAAAATTCTGGTGACGCTTCCTTAGTAAGAAATGTGAGAATAGAAAAAAAAGAAGCGTTCCTTGTCGTTGGTTATCCAGCGACACTAGAAAACACAGCCGCTTCTAGCACAGGTGATGTGGCTGCCTTTTGGGATAATGTGTGCATGGATGGATTGGAAACAGTGTTATATGAAAAATTGAACCCACACGTTCATGCAGAAATAGGTATTTATATACCTGAAACAAACGGAGACGCTGGATATGTTTTAGGTGTAATTGTAAAGAATTTTGATAATGCAGAAGCGGATATGAAATGTTTGGCTGTGGCAGAGGCAACTTACGCAGTGTTTACGACTTCGGCGGTGGATGAAAAGGCAAACCCAGGCCAGTTTGCAGATATTATAAAGCGAACCTGGAAAAGTATTTTTGAGAACTGGCTAGATGGTAACGATGAATACGAATATGATGAGGAAAAGTTTGATTTTGAATATTACGATGAAAGGTGTCACGCGCAGACAGACGCTATTATGGAAATTTGGGTGCCAGTTAGAAAAGTGTAAAGAAAACCCCTTTACACTTGATTTGAAGAGTCAATGGGAATGCAAGCATTCGCGCTTGCGTCAAAGGAGTTAAAAATGAAAACTAATTTACTGATTAAAAACAAAACATTTCTAAAAATATGGCTAGCAAACCTTTCTGCCGAATTTGGCGGAATTTTTTATGAGGTTATCATTGTTTGGTATCTGGTTGCCACCCGAAATTCAGCCTTGATAGCTGGCGGGGTAGCCATTGCCTCTTTGCTTGGCCGCTTATTAGGCTCCGCTTTAATTAGCGAAAAGGTTGATACCCTCGATACTAAAAAGGTTATGGCAATTATAGACTTCATAAGAACATTAGGATTGTTTGTTGTAACCGTTTTTGTGCATTTTTTTACGCAAAACTTATTTGGCCTTTACGGAATTTCTTTTGCAATGGCGCTTTTAAGTGGTGCTTATACAGTTGTACGACGAAAGAGCATTGCGGAAATTGTGGTAAAAAATAATTTAGTAGAAGCCAATGCTTTAGAAGGTGTATCAGCCTCTATTGTTCGGATTTTGTCATGGGGGCTTGGAGCGATACTAATTAACGATTTAGGGTTAAGGTTTGCGCTAGGACTGAACACACTGCTCTCTCTTGTTTCTTTGGTTTTAATTCTTTGTGCATCATGGGTTTCTGTAAAATCAAATGTGATTAAAAAAACCGAAAAGATGCAGTTTTTACAAGGGATTAAAATAATATACAAATATCCGAATGTAAAACGACTTATAAGTGCCGAGCTGGTTTATTATCTTATGATGGGATTCTTCTGGGTTGCATTTCCATTAAAAGCAGGTACATTTGGCGGCGGTACCACCTATGCGCTACACGGCTCTATCGCCGGTATCGGATGGTTAATTGCTTCGCTATACTTAGGTGCTAAGAAAAATAATGTCAGAGTCGGCTTGATGTATGTGGTAGGAATTGTTATGTATTCGATTGGTAATATCTTTGTTGCATGGGCTGGATTTTCATGGGTTCTTCTCTTAGGTGTATTTATTTGTGGCCTAGGAAGTGCTTATTGGGAAACAGGTAAGCCAACTGTTTTCCATACTACCATTCCAACGGCTGATATCGGAAAAGTTTTTTCCGTTTTCGAAAGTGTCATCAATGTTACTTCCATACCTGCATTTATAATAGGGGGTATTTTGGTAGACCGATTTTCCGCAACAAACATCATGATAGTTATCGCAACTTTGCAAATTATACCCATAGCAATGATTATCACAAAGAAATCGCTTATTAACTTTAGGCTGGAGTCAGATGCCATCTAACCTGTATCCACATTCAGTCAAAACAAAAGTACTTTGCCTTATAACAAAACAACTGGTTCATAAATCGAACCAGTTGTTTTGTTTAATTTCATTATTTTTAGTAACTTTCAAGAGTTTCCACAAGACATTTTAAATCCGCAACGGAATCCAGGTACGCATATTCACCAGAAGCATCCCCATACCTACCCCACTGCTGCAATTGCCAGCCAAATTTCTCAGCAGCAGCCGCAACTTTTTCACCTGTGTTTTTTACACCAAAGGCTATATGGTGTACGCCCTCGCCTTTTTCGTCCAAGAAATCTTGCCAGGTGCTTGGTACGCCATTTGGCTCTATTAACTCAAGCTGTACACCCGGCCCTACATCAAAGAATGCCATTTTACATGCAATATCCGGTGCGGGACTTCCTTTGTATGTGGCTTGTGTTTTTTCATACTCGCCGGAACCCATTGTTGGCGGGGGCTCTATGCCAAAAAACTCTGCCCATTTCACTTTGGTCTTTTCGATATCTTTTACAACTATTGCAACTTGCATAATGTTGTTTGTTCCCATTAAAGGTGCCATGTTAAACTACCTCCTTTATTTTTTTACCGTATCGGCTTAATGTTTAAGTTAACCCCAAGGCTATCCTCGCTGTCAACTATTGTCCAACTACTACCGGGGTAATATCCGACTGTACGCATTACATTACCCATGGCCTCAAGCTCACCAACAACTGCATCGCGCTTATCGCCAACTTCAAAGCCCAAATGGTGAACGCCGTTTCCATGTTTGTTTAAAAATTCGCGGAAGGTGCTTTCGTTTTCGTCCGGCTCTATCAGTTCAATTACAAATGAACCAACGCTAATTACTGCCATTTTTATACCATAGAACGTTGGCTTGCCACGGTAAGTTAAATCAGGGTTTTCCCGGGCAGGGTCAACCATAATTTCCGGCTCGGGAATGTTAAAAATTTTTGCCCATTCTTTGGCCGCCCTTTCGATATCGGCAACAACTAAGCAAATTTGGATAAAGCCGTCAAGGCTTACAGGATTCTTCATATTAAATTCCTTTCAGTCGGGCAAAGCCCTCCTTGCGGAAAGCCTAATTAAGATGATAAAAGAAGAAGTTCACTTCTTTCACATTCTGATTTACCCCTTAACACTGCCAAGCACAAGCCCGGTAGTAAAATATTTTTGTAAAAACGGGTACACAAGCATAATTGGTATCATGGCCAAAATTAATTGTGCCGCCGCTGTGGTACGTGCATTAATAAGCCCTAAAACAATTGCAAGCTGCTCGCCGCCAACCACTGTCATATTACGGAAAAATGCATCCGGCTGTATAATCATTGTGCGCAAATAAGTTTGCAGTGGATACCGGTCTACACTTGTCATAAACAACTGCCCATCAAACCAAGAATTCCAGTGGTGCACAAATGAGAATAGCGCCACAGTTGCTAGGGTCGGTTTACATAGAGGCAAAATTACTTTTACTAATGTAGAAATATGATTTGCCCCATCAATATACGCAGCTTCTTCCAGCTCCTTTGGCAGGCTGCGCATATAGTTCATAACCACAAGCATACTAAACACAGGCAGTGCACCAGGCAGAATAAGCGCCCACAAAGAATCTATAAAACCTGTGTTAAACACAATCATATAAGATGGAATAATGCCAGGATGGAACAAAATTGTAATAACAAAGAACCATGAAAATATTGCACGCGGGCGAAACTCCGCCTTCGTTTTAGAAAGGGGGTACGCCGTTACAATAATTAAAATCAAATTAACAATAAGGCCTATCACCGTGCGCTGTACAGAAATCCAGGTAGCAGTCAAAAATTGCGGGCGGCTAAGCATAAACTCATAAGCGGCAGTGTTAAAACCCATAGGCAAAAATCCAACGCGGTTCTCTGTTACATATTGTTGGTGGGAAAATGATATGGCAATTACATTAACAAATGGTAAAATACAGCTAATTGCCATTATTGCCAGAAAAAGAGAGTTAAACACTACAAAAATCTTACGTGATATTGAACTGGTTTGTACCATGCTAACTCCTCCTTCTTAGTAGATTTTATATCCAGCCAATTTGTCAGCCAGATAATAAGACCCAACAACAAATACGAGTGATATCGCCGACCTAAATAACCCTGCCGCAGTAGCAAGTGCAAATTGCGCATTCATAATACCCAGCCTAAAAACAAAGGTGTCTAAAATATCACCTGTTGCAAATACCGCCGGGGAATATAAATTAACAATCTGGTCAAAGCCGCCATTTAGGATATTACTCATGCTTAAAACAGTTAAAAGCACAATGAGGCTGGTGATACCGGGGATTGTAACATGCAGGGTTTGCTTCCACCTGTTTGCGCCGTCAATTACAGCGGATTCATATAAGGATGGGTCAATACTGGTTAGCCCCGCAAGGTAAATGACCGAACCAAAACCAAAGCCCTTCCAAATATCTGTAACAATCATCGTAATAGGAAACCAAGTTTGATCTCCTAAAAAGAAAATTGGGTCAAACCCTAAACGCATAAGGGTTAGGTTAACAATACCTGTACTTGGGGACAACATATCCCTAAAAATACCGGCAAGTATTATCCATGATATAAAGTGGGGCAGATATACCATTGTTTGAATGCCACGCTTGGCAAACATACTTTTTACTTCGTTTAATAAAAGCGCAAATATTACAGGAACAATAATAAGCCCAATAATTTTACCAAGAGAAATAATAATGGTATTTCTAACCATAGGCCAGAAAGTCGGCATGTTAAACAATGTCCTAAAATTATCAAAACCTATAAAGTCAGAACCCCAAAGTGTCCCTGTGGGGAAAAATCGCTGGAATGCAATGACGGTGTATATCATTGCGCCATAGCTAAAAACTGCGACTATCACAATGGCTGGCAAAAGCATTATATACAAGGGTAATTCCCGCTTGAGCTTATCCCACTGCACATTTCTAGGTTTGGGAGGATGCGTATCCATAACGATTACCTTCCGGCTGCAGCTAAAATAACTTCCAGTTCGTCAATTGTTTGCTGTCCGCCATTTAGTAGCCAGTTGTCTACAAATGTATCAAAAGCTTCAAGAGGTTGGGTTCCTCTTATGATATCTGTAAAAGTGGTTTCCAACATTGTTTGAAGGATAGAGCTGTTTTGTATCCACACATCAGGCCTGTCAACTGCTGACATTACATTTTCAATTAACGCCCCTTGTGGACGGTAAATGTTAAGCGCAATCGCCATGCTGCCGCCTTGGCCTTCTACATGCATTTGTCCCCATGTGCCTAAAGCAGATGGACTTACATCTGTGCGATTACCAAAAGCTTCTGCCCATTGCCATGTGCGGCGTGCAACGCCGGCTATATTTGCGCCGCCATCTTCAAATGCTTGGAATATATGCGGTGCATGCAGCTCTGTTGGAATACCTATCCAAATAGGTGCCAGGCGCATTTGCTCGTTATCCCAATAACGCATGAAGTAGTATTCGTCTTCAAAACCAACTGCAACTTCGTAGTACAGGTTTAAAATTTCGATTAATGCTTCTGGATGCTGGGCGTTTGCACCTATGGCGAAGAATTCGCCACCTACGTTACTTTCAACCCCAACACGTAGCTGGTGTCCGGCAGCAACAGGGTTAGGATATGGCCTAAAAAGTACTTCCATGCTATTCCATGCAGAGTTAAATGGATGCCATGTTCCCCAGTTCATGTGATATGCCATGCCGTAACGGCCTGTTGCAAAACCGGCGGTGATGGTGTCCATGTCTGTTGTTACAAACTCTGGGTTAATTAGGCCTTCTGCGTACATATCGCGCACAAGGGCAAGTGCTTCGCGCACTTCTGGCTGTATGTGTGAAAATGTAATGTTGCCATCGCTGCCACGGAAGAAGATCCCGCCTGCACCCCGGGCAGGTACGCCATAGCCTGCAAATAAGCCAACCAATGTGCCTACATTACCCAAAACTAGATCTTGGTGAAGGGCTAAACCAAAAGTGGTAGAGCCATCGCCATTAGGATCGCCATTAGTGAAAATACGTGCAAGTTCTACCATTTCTTCTATGGTGGTTGGGGCCGGGCGGCCTGCATACTCCAGCCAGTCATCCCTTATCCACAAGTAGGAGCCTTGGTGGAAATTGTCGTTTAAGAATGGGAAACCATACATACGTCCGTTAAAGGTTACGCCTTCAAAAGAAGCAGGATACATATCCCTAAATGCCAGTATTTCAGGCCTTGCATAACGTTCGAACACATCGGTTATGTCCATAAGTAAACCTGCTGCCTGAGCCTGAACAAGCCAGTTGGCGTCTCCGTGACGAACAACATCGGGCACATCGCCTGTAATAAGCATCATGTTCATTTGATTCATAAATGCTTCGGTTGCTGTGTCTGCTGTAAAAACAACGTCTACCTCTACATTTAGGCGATCCATGATCAGACGTGTCCAGCGATTTTCGTAAAATGTGTCCCCATCAAAAAATTGCTGCACTGCAGAAGATTGCAAACCTGTGGTAATACGTCTTGGGGCCCCCGCTTCACCCTGTGTTGCGGTGGCTGTGGTGTCTCCTGTTGTAGTTTCCTGCACATTGTCACCTCTGCAGGCAGTCATTAGCGTTGCCAGTAGAACCAATGCCAATAGGGTGAAAATTGTCTTTTTGTTGAGTTTTTTCATGCAACATTGCCTCCTTATGTTCAATATGAACATGTATTTAACTTACTTAAATTCATGTTAGCATACTAAACACGTATTTACAAGATTTTTTTTATGCAACATGCTCGAAAATTTTTTTATTGACTTTGTTCTGCAATAGGTTTAGTATTCAAGCATGTGTAGAGATGATAATAAGAAATTGACAAGTACAGAAATTGCAAAGTTGGCAGGCGTATCCCGCAGCACAGTTAGCCGCGTAATTAATGGGTACAGCAATGTTCCGCAGCGCACTCGTGACCATGTAATGGCAGTTATACGAGAAAACAACTACTACCCCCATTTGTCGGGGCTGCTTTTGGTTGGGAAAAAAGTTAAAACCCTGGGCTTTTTTTGGATAAAGGGAGGCGATGGCAGCATTGCCCAGGATGATTTGTCCAGCTCCTATCTAGTGCATGTAATAGAGGCCGCCGCCAGGCTTGGGTACCTAACCCTTACCTGTATTTTAGAAAATTTGGACGACCTTACAAATATTGACTGGGTTAAGAAAAATTTTATGCAAGGGCGCATTGATGCCGGAATTTTTATTGGTGTAAATAACGACGAGCCTGTAATAGAGGAATTAATTGCAGGTGGGCAGATTGTGGGTATTTTTGACCACTATCACCATGCTATTGCGCCTAACCGCATTTCTGTTAATTATGAAAAGGATACCGGATACAAAATAATAAAATATTTGCATGGTTTAGGCCATAAAAAAATCGCCATTCTTTATGGAGATGACAATCGCTATAGTTCTGCTACCAGAAAACAGGGCTTTTTACGTGGAATGTATGAATGTGGCATTATTACAAACCCTAAATGGATGTGCCTTGGGGGCATAGATGACCGACAAGGTTACACTGCCGCAAAAAATATGATTACAAAGGCCATAGCTGCTGGCGAATTACCAACTGCAATATGCGCAAATAACGATGCTGTCGCATTTGGTGTATACAGAGCTTTAAAAGAGTTGGGAATTAAAATACCGGATCAAATTTCTGTGGTAGGAATTGATGGGCACAGCCGCATGGTTAGGCCTGCGCTTACCACATATGCCTTTGACTATCATAAAGTTTTCTCCTCATTGGTTGCGCGCACTATTGCAGCAGTAGAGGATGTAGCAGATAATCCGACTACAGAGTTTATAAATGGGTGGTTGTTGGAAGGTGAATCCGTAAAAGATATTAAAGGAGACGATTAAAATGAATTTTATCGTGATTGGAGCAACCCAAGGTTTAGGTTATGAATTAACAAAATTATTACTAGAAAAAGGACATAACGTAGCCGCCGGAACGGTAGAAGCCACACCACCTGCAGATCTTGCTGCTTTAAAAGAAACCGGTAATTTGCATATTTTTCCGGCAGATGTAACCAATGATGCCCAGCTACAGGCAGGTGCTGTGGCTTGTGAAAAATTCTTTGACGGCAAAGCAGACGTTTTATGTAATGTGGCTGGTGTAATATTAAATGGTGACCGCACTCACTTAATACATGAATGTGACTCTGCGGAGTTGCGCCGCACATTTGAAGTAAACACCATTGGCGTTGTTTTGGTAGGCAAATATTTTTACCCGGCAATAAAAAAAGGCGGCAAGCTTTTAAGCGTTACCTCCGAAGGAATGGATTTGATGAGCTGCGGCACATGGATACCATGCTACAGCATGTCAAAACTTGCGGCAACAAAAGCCTGTGGTATATTTAACGCATCCATACCAGATGTAGATTTCTACGCCGTACACCCTGGACGTATGAACACAGAAATGGGGCGCACCACTGCGCAAATCGAAGCATCCGATTCTGCCAAAGGATTTTATGGTCTTATGACTGGCGAAACCCAATTATCCAGAGATAATTGGTATATAGATTATAACGGAAAACCTATGGTGTAATGTCTGTTTGCAGATATCTACAAAAAAAGCAAAGCAGACCAGTTTCCCTTTTGTTATTATCATTTTGGGAGGCGAGATAA
>Ga0123352_10011133_pt1 | contig 14161 bp, 12 predicted proteins | sample TergutLab28metaG_FD_89700 | JGI IMG/M metagenome (GOLD analysis project Ga0123352, IMG submission 89700) | Labiotermes labralis P1 segment gut microbial communities from Petit-Saut dam, French Guiana - Lab288 P1 | ecosystem: Host-associated > Arthropoda: Insects > Digestive system > Gut ...
GCCTTCGTGGACGTGGGAGTAGGATTTGCCGACAGAGCCGCCGTTGTTGTTGCGGTTGGTTTTCTCAGGATTTGTGGGTTTTACATATCAGCATCTGTATAACCCCTGAGACCATGTCGGCCTTTGACTACAATATAAACCAAAAGGACGAAGGAACATAGGACGACCGAAAAAGAGATGGAGGGACCAACTTCATCTTGAGAGTCAAGGAACAGGAAACACGCCTAACCCTTCAGGAACATGGTGATGATGATATTCCTTAAGAAGCTTTTTGTTCTATTATTAAAATCACGCCGAATTATTTCTATGAATGTTACACATTCTTAAAATTGTTGTGCAGACTAACGTTTTGTTCGAAATGTTTGAATATTTAGTTTCCGTGGCACGCACACACACACATATATATATATACACACACATATACATGTGTGGGTGTGTGTGCGTGCGTATGTGCGCGTATGTTCTCTGGAAACTATTTAGTTTAAGCTGTATAATTAATTATTTTCTCTGGTGCTCAGTTGTTATTGGGTTGCACTTTTTTCTGAATTGATTACACTCTGTGTGTATTCATGTTGACTATTCAGCACTTTTCTGTACATGTCGGTTTATGCTATGCACGTTGGTTCGTATGTCATACTGTTTATTGTAAGCCAGGTAAATGAGTATTGCAAAACGAGATGAATTCCATCACAAAAAATCGTATTAAATGTACTATTGTGATTTTATTAATATATTGGGATAACCTTTGGCTACATTTCAGAGAACAGAAATTACAACAGTGTAGTGTATTATGGCAGCGTTACACTTTAGGTCCACTAATACTCCTACACAATAACATGCGTTCTGAGGACAAAAACCTTACTTCAGTGTCAAAGGTTATGTAGTGCCGAATGAGATGTCATCATCACAAATTGTACAAAGGCACAAAACTGAAATGGAGTGATCATGGCCTATTTCAAGACACTATTGGTAAGGGGAAGGGGTGCGTTGTGGTTCAGTTGGTGGAGGCACTGAGCTACAAGCCGGAAGGTCGCGGGTTCGATTCCCGATAGGGTCAATGGGATTTTCCATTGACATAATCCTTAAGCTCTACTATGGCTGTGGGATCGACTCATCCTCTAACAGAAATGAGTACCAGGAATACTTCCTGTCAACAAACTCTGAAAGCCTCAATTTCTTGGAGTCCTAAGTGCCTCTCCAGGCCTGTAGAGGGACTGCTTTACCTTTACCTTCATTGGTAAGGTGAAGCCGAAGAATGTGGCCAGAAATCATAATCAAGATAGTCGATAACCCGTCTGAGACTCGCAACAAGTACTTACCGGTACAGTGTACCCGATACACCACTCTGCTAGGTTATATTTAGAAGGTAACGAAGACGTTTTTAAGCAGTAATGCTGCCGAAGCGTGAATCTGACGAGTCAAATAATGCATATCCGAGGTTTAGGATAAGTTAGCTCTTGCAACCGCGACGGATACCCACATTACATGTCAGTACCAGTAATTGGTAGCAATCTGTGAAACGGGAAGGGAAAGTGGTTCTAAGAACGTTCGAGGTTTTGGGTTCTGCTTTCATGAAAACAAACATTGGAGTCAAGTGGTTCGGCCCTCTGGCGATTCCTGATAAGAACTCGAACCGAAATGTTTTGTTGTCTTATTCAACTCTCCTGTCAAACGGCTGCATACAGCTTAAAGAGCGGTCATGGGCATTTCATTCCATGTTCCTTACAATTAATCTTTCACACAATCACAATAACTGGGCATTCAGCACAGAACAACCATGTAAATAAGGCAGCTTCTTTAAAGAACCGAAGTTTAAACAAGTTCTGAGACACAAAGAGCCCGTTTTGATAAAAATAATTGAACTAATGTTCAGTGGAACAAACTGCCTGATTGTAAGAACCAAATGGAACACATGAGTACACTGTGGACAAATAGCAGGGCTACTGAACGTTAAAACAGAATGTGTATAGCGTTACCGCTGTCTTTTAAAGTCTCAAGCTAAATGAAACTTTGCATTAAACTATTCTGTGTTTACGTTTTTTTAATATAGGGATATATTTATTTCTCTCTATCCATGACAACCAATATTGCCCACTGTTTTAAAAATTAAAAATTACTGGCTTGGATTAGCTAATGAAAGCCGGAAGAGATGTAGCTCTGTAATGTCATGAAGACAAAGCTGTGCACCTCCACGCCCTGAAAGCGTATGGGGGGAGTAAAGGTAAAACTCTATGCGTTCTTGACCTCGGCACTAGGTGGAGCTGATTAGGTCAACTTTAGGTCCCGACAGCTTTAACCGGGGCAAGGACCTCTGTACCCACTGAGGTCTAATATCATGACACACAAGACCCAGTCACAGAATCACACAGCAACATGAAATTGTGACTTACCAACAGGTAGTGCTGAATTCATGTCGGCTGCAGGAGCCTTGTGTAGGTAAGGAAGTTTGGGCGGGTGCAGGTCACACGATGAATGGTTGTGTTTGGACACGTGTACCGAATGTCAGTACAGCACAACTCCCCCTGCAAACCGATAAATCATCAACGTACAAAAATTGATATATCCGTCCACATTAATTCACATCACGCGAGAAACAACGACTTCGAGAATAAAATGCCCGCACTTATCAGCAGGATTTTATGCTAATGTGGGCATTTTTCACACCACATGCATCCTGGAGATTATCCATTACCTCAGACATATTTAATATATATGGCGTTTCCGGACTTGAGTGTGTTTCAAATTTTAGTTGATCGGTTGTTAACTTACAGCAGACATTTGTTTTCACTTTTTCCATTATATAACTAGCGGCATGGGTTGCAATCGAACCCGGAACCTTTCGAACAGAAGTCTTCCTTGCTAACTGCTGCCTGCATCGCATACTGAGCACAAGTCTGCACCCATACCGAGTTCCGTTCTAAGGCAGCGAATCACGTCACAGACATACAAAGGAGACATGTCGATCGCGCACAAGATGCGGGCCGGGAGACCGCAGTCGGTATAGCGATACGCTACAGGGTTAGCGGTTCGGGGGTTCGAACCTCCCTATAGGCAAAAGATTTCATCCTCTCAACACCCGTTCAGACCGGCCCTGGGGCCCACTCAGCCTCCTGTACAAAGGGTAAGGGGGTAAAGCGCCCGGTCCGTGGTGCTGGCCACCCATTCCCTGCTCCCCCTCTGTGCCATCATAGTACGCCAGGCCTAAAGAGTGAAATTTCCATACGTCTAGGAGCCACCTCAAAATCCTATCCGCCAGAAGGACGACACAGCAAGTTCCATACTCACGACCAACTGCACTAGGCGCCACAGTACAACATTTAGTCACCACGGCGAGACTTAGCGTAGCGGCATTTTTGCATCCGTGCTACACAGCACAAGCTAACCGCTCTTTCTGTTGCAAGTACACTGTTCTCTGTAAAGTACGAACTTAATATCTGTAAAAACCCATTTCGGCTCTGAAAACTTGCACGCGTCAAGACGTACACCAAGACAGTGTACACAAGACAACCCCGCTGTTTCGTCAGGCAGGACGCCTCAAGGCAGTGATCAGACACTTCACTGATTGAAATTTGGTCATGAGCCCCAGGGCCGGCTCGACGCCAAGAGGGACTGATGGAGGCCTTGCATACATTGTGCATACTCAAATGTATAAATTCATGTAGTGTTTCATTTGCTTAGTCCTATCAGAACGGAAACATTTAAGTACAAAGACAGTGGGCACAAAGCAGCATCATCTCGTCACAGCAGACCAAAGGCGATTGTGACTCAATGGTCAAACTGGCTGCTTAAATAGATCAGGGCATGAGACCCCCGGAGGATGGGAGACTTGACGCCAGGATGGACTGACTGACTGACTACCAATTGCGAAGTGACTTGGGCTTGAAATGCGTCTGCAAGGGTTACAAAGGGCTCTTACTGCAATACAATGTGATGATGTGGACTGAATTCAGAGGGCTAGCGATGTGGTCCAGAGGAACACGGTTATAATATTCGGGATGGAATTTACTGGCCAGCCGAACAGCCGTCGACTACCCGTAGGGGCCCTACACCATTGAGGCAGTTATTCAAGACCGACTCACTCCAATTCCGTCCTTTGGCACCAGAATACAGGGTGACCAGTGGGACAACATCCCTCAATGCGTCATCTCTCTCTCCCGTCACCAGAGGAATGATCAATGAATACGTAAGGAACGCGAGGAATGCCCCTCCCCCAGGGGGGGGGGCGACGAGCCCACGTCTCTCTCGCTTTTGGTTGAAGAAAAATTCAATATCGTGGAAATGCATTCCATCAAATCAATACATTACTGGCGGGACCAAGCATTGGCTCTCGTATATGAGTGTGCAAGCGATTTGACGATGATAGGGCAAAGATGGTATGTGTTGCTGTGTACAATGGGGCATATTGCATGTTCTCAACTCACAGTGCGTGTACCCAGACAGCATGGTGGGGGGCCAGGAACTGAATGGCACCATGGAGTTAGCTGGTATTCCTGAATATCTTACAAATCGACATACGCACCGCTGTAAGCGTACAAGCCACACGTATTCAGTGCTGAAAAGACTGCACTGTCCACATGCAGTACTGCCTTCATTAGTGCATCAAATTGTAACTAGAATCTATTTTGTAGATTTTTTCTCGCACTTTCGCATTTAACACCAGCTGACATGCTACAATGATTGGCCCCGCAGATTAATCAACTCTCCAACCGATAGCCGCGGTCCAATGAGCAGTAACGCTATTTCTCATTCAGGCAGTCTCGGGTTCAAAGTTCTCGGCTGAGAAACAGCACATTCTGTGGTACCCCGTGGTTTGTTCAGTCACTCCCCACAAAAGACTGTACATAACCTTAAATAGGGCCACGGGTGTTTATTGGAGTTGGAGACCAAACACGTGGACGGACAAACTAACAAATGCGTCCTGTCCGGGACTCGTCCATTTTGCGCCCATTCTGCAAGGAAGGGGCAAACTAAAGGGTTGTTTTCCACGGCTAAGAACATTTCCCTCGCAAAAGTAGTCGAAATCATAAAGAAATGTCCGCCGAACTTCTTTATCAACTTGTTCAAATAATTTTCCGGTCGTCACTTCTTCCCAACTCCCTTCCATTTTTCTATATCTTTCCTTTACTCTGCCATAAAAGCTCTTTCTTGATTTACTCCATTTCTTTTGTGCTACTATTCACTCCACATCCCTTGCACCGCTTTGCTCAGCGTTTTTCAGCTTTTTTATTTTCATATTCTCCCTCTTCCATTCTTTTCTTTTAAATAAACTTTCAAATTTGGACTTCACGCAGCACTTCTATTACCCTCATTCTATCCCCCTCCTCCCTCTGCATGCCAAAATTACATGTCGACACCTATATTAATAACATTCAGTATAATTCTACTGCAGGTCCCTATGGAAAATGCTGGTAATGCTGCGAGGGAGAGGGGCTAAACAGAATGGGTCTTACTTGGGTTCTTTTATTTTTTTCACCACGTATTCCTCGATTATCGTATTAATCTTATAAAATAAAGATTCTCTGCTGAGAAGTGTGCCTCATAATATTCATCACAAGGCCGCGTGACCTACGCCTCGAAGACTCAGAATTATTAGCAAGGAGTGGCTTGCCGGATGGTTACGCTTCCCTAATGCAAAATTGAGCAGGACAGAAAAGAGAAGGGGAAGAAAAGCCCATTACTTTGATTCCGTCTCTGTTCTGCGTCTGGCAAATGAAAATCATTTTGTTACTCTGTATCCAGCATGTTTAACTACCTACCGCGGTAGTTCCTACACTGGGCTTATGGGGTGTATAACAGACAGAGACAAGTGACGTGTTGCCGTGTGAGAAAATGGTTATCCTGGGGTTTGGTTACGTGGGTCTGTAGCCCTGCCCTGCAGCAGTGGCGTAACGTATGCTGGCTAACTGTTTATCGACTTTACAGACCACATATCTTTCAGTCATAACCAGTTCTAACAACAGTAGGCGCTACACACATTTAACAAGTTTCTATTTGTAACTTTGTGTACTTCATTCTCCTTAGTGTTCATTCCCTGATATACAAGTGTACTGCTTGAAGGCCACCTCACTACAGATACGCCCATTTTACTACATAGAATCGTTAAGACTACTCTCAACGCATTTCTACCAAATTTGTCGTTTTGTGTTTACGTTTGAATTTGTCGCCAAATTTAGTTTCACTTCATTCTGATCCAACAGGATACATAAAGCCTGTTTCACCGAGCTTAAATTGACTGTTTTTTTTTGTGGCGCCACAGCCCACCTTGGGCCTGGGCCAATTGTTTTGAGGTTTCTAGATCACATACTCGGTAGGAATCTTCTGATCGTGTGATAAGCCCCGTCGCAGAGGCCGCTGCCTACATAATACACAACACTTACAATAGACGACATCCATACCCGGGCCGAATTCGAACCCGAAGCCCCAGAGATAACGCGACTTCAACTATACGCCTTAGACTGCACATACCACCGGAATATGCGTTGAGAATTATTAGTTCTTCCAAAACATAATCACCTTATCTATCCATCCATAATAAATAATACAGACCCATCTCAAAGTTTAAATTGATGCATCTTTTGGTGTGGTAAGTAATTAATGACCATGTTTGGGCTTCCATTGCAGCAAATTTCTGGAAGGCACTTTGACAAAGATGCGGGTGTCGAACGTGAGTGTGTCTTTGGTCTTTGGTTTGAGGCCAGACAAGACATTAACAAATATTAAAGTGCCCCACCTAAAATCATGACGGTATGTTTTCTGGACCTTACTCTTCTGGCCATCTTCCCGTATGTGACCTTGAAGCTGTCCACTATAATCTAAATGAAGGCAACGGACTTTCCTGTGGCCGTCCTACGGCTTACAAGTAAGGCACTCAGTCGATCTCAACCGATGCTCTGACCTGCATATGAAATTCGAGGGAAATCTTAAACACAAAAAATTCGTTCCTTTAACAGGTTAAATCTTTCTCCCATTTCGTTCTACAGCAAATAAGTTCACAGTCGATAAAGCTTCAGCAAACAGTCCCACAAGTGCGCAGCCAATATACGTTATTAACAAGTGCCTATTCTCCTGCAATGACTGCACGCCTCTGTTTACAAGAGGACGAGGAAGGGGAAATGAATGAAGATCTGCACGCGTTGAATTAGCTTGCTCGGCCCTGAGTGTGGGGTGAGAGATGCATGGCTTTTCTGGCTTGTTAATATACATTCTGTTTTACCCCACCGGGTCTGAAAAACGTCTGGGTTGAAAACTTACTATCGATATCGCCCACGACATATCGACATAGACACTAAAGCCTTTACCACACGACAGAACAAACCGTCATATTTGCTACATTGACAATTACGATTTATATCGCAAGGTGCAGCAAGTGTGCTTAATTTTATTTTATTAAGGACTTTCTTGGTGGTTCCTTAGTTTGGGAGATAAATGTTGGGGTGTCCTCCCTCTGCAGAAGCTCCGCCTGTTCCAGCAACAATTTGTAGCCCTCGATTTATTTCCTAGTCACTGTGGATTCAACCCCCGTTGGAGAATGATTTAATCCGAATGAGAAATTTTCAATCGACCGTTGAGCAACTGGTGACCTAATTATGCTGCTCGGGGTTTAAATTAATTATTAAGTGAATTAATGGTTTTGTCACCGAAATTTGTCTCTTATTTTCATTCTTCCCACCTCTACTTTCTCTTTTTTATTTCTCTTCATGGTTATTTTTTCTCTTTCTCACATTTTCCTTGCCTCTCATCTTCTTCGTTCTATTTCGGTCCCTTATAATTTTTGTTGCCTTTTATTTCCTTCTGTACTCTCACATGTACCTGAAAGCCTAACAATATCCATCTCTCATGCTGATCGACGGACTGATAACTACACAAATACGATGTGAAACCGACGGCAAACAGATGTAACTTATGGTGTTTCATTACTCACTGCTACTGTATTAAGTCCAACCTGCTATTTGTCTCTCAGCACTGCATATGTTCCCGAAGTTACGTCACTAAAGTGCTAAACAAACAAAGCTTTGTCGTCGACAAACATCTCTCTTACGAACTCACCTTCATGCGGTAATTAAGAAATTAATACAACACGGATCGATCCAGTTTATTACCTTATTCAGATATTAAATGGCCGATTATAACAGCCTGGACTCTGCCTTAACAACCGCATACTGAATGTTTCCAAAATGTGTAAGTCAGCATCAGTTTGTTCTTATGACTGTCACATATATTAGTATCATTCTTTAACTTGCACAACGTTCGTATAATTAATCACACACAGCACAATTCTACTGCAGAGACTTATAATTGCCCAGTTAGACAAGATATTTCCCTTCATCTTGGCCCCAGAATAATATTGCCTCTCACAATTCCCCGTCACTGGCGCCAACGTTCAGCCACGCAAGTCCAGTATACACCTTCCGACCTTACTCATTTAAGACCAGTTTTAGTAACATTCTCCCCTCTAATCCCTATTTCCCCCCCCCCACCCCAGGTGCTCTATTCCCTTCAGTTTTTCGACCAAAATTCTGCATGATATTCTCATCGGTGCCACACGTGCCACAAACCCGCCCCCTCTCGTCCCCTTTCCATTGATCATTACAATAATATATGCGTATTTCGTGAGAAGCACAAATTATGAAGCACCTCAATACACAATGTGTTGACCCTCAACTTCATCTTAGGTTCAAATATTCTTCTTAGCAGCCTACATCACCAGCTCCAGCACCCCTCAGTCTACGTTCTTCCACGGGTGTGACAGCAAGATCCACAGCCATCAAACGAGACGTAAAAAAATTGAAATTATGACACTTTGGGTTCAGACAGTAGACATTAAGTAACACGCAAAATACACAAATGTCTCCATCTGCGTTTTTCTAAGACGATATCAAAAATATTAGAGAAAGATGAAAGAACATGGGTAACTGAGTGTTGATACACTGGACATTGCGTTACCATAAATGTTTCAAAATCCTAAGTTTAGAAGCGTAATCTAATTCAAACAGGCTGAAAACGTCTATTATTTCAAAACTTGTTCATTGTCATTGTTTTCACCTCATTGGTCTTACTGCTCACTTATTTGAAGTACAAATGTATTTTTACAAATCAACTGCAACAAACGTACCATAACACATAAAACCCAAAATAGAGTTTTTCAATTTTATGTCCTCAAATATTTATGATATCGAAATTTATTTTCAAATAAATGCTGTTGATCTTAATTACATCTACATTCTGTGTTATGAGCCTACTTCTTTGCATGGTAAGAAGTAAAGGTAAAGGTAAGGTTCACCCTGCAACAAGCCATGAAGGCACAGGGGGGAGTTTAGGTATAGATCTACACTTTCTTTAACCTCGGCGCTAGATGGGGTGGGTGCTCAACGCCATGCCCCGGCTGCTTTACCCCCTGGAAACAGACCCCATGCCCTTGTATAGGAGGCTGGGTTGGCCCCAGGGCCAGTCTGGACGGGTGGGGATAACCTCGCCCCCACCGGGATTCGATCCCCGGATAGTCCAGCCCGTAGCGAATCTCTATACCGACGGCGCTATCCAGGCCCATTTAAATGTATGATGGGTCATATTAGGGGAAACTGATAAAATTCGAACTGTAACGTCATGTCAACTAGATGGTTATATTACACCGATACGGAATAAAACTGGATTTATATTGTGGAAATAATACAAAAAACCTGTCAGCTATCATTCTGAGTAGAGAAATTATGACAATCCATGACTGGTGTTTTGTTGCCCGGACAACCGGGACATCCGCGTCCGTAGGTGCGTAACGCTGAATTGAAACCTTGTTTACTCTCTCTCTCTCCCTGTTTCTCATTCGATTTTATTACAACCATCCCTACTGCAAACACGTATAATCCATGACATACACCCTGTCAAAATATGATGTGAGAAACTTTATTAATTCTCATATTGACTTAAAAAGCGGGAAACAATTTCAGATTTTGTATCGTGTGCAAATAATATGACCAGCTGTCAACGCAATATTATTAATTAACAATGATCGGCGCAATGCTGGCTGCCACGCCGCCTGCATGTGTTTAAACGCGAAACGCAATATATGGCATCAGTGTGTGACAATGCCGGTGTTTTTAATCTGCTAATAAAGTTTCCCAGTGTCCAGACAGACACACGACTGTCAGTCGTCATGAGTGGCACAAGTTCTGCTATCTGCTGAGCATATTTGTATTGTGTATGTAAAGGCCGAGCGTTTGAAGTTGATGACGATGACTATGATGATGATGACGACGTGTCCGACTTCGTTCAGACTTTTATTTTCGGTCAAGCAAAAATTTACAGAAATAGTTCCGAGCCTGGAACTGCTATGTACCTTTATGAAGAAAGTCCCATCACTGGTACACAAAATCAGGCACTCAACCCTACCCACAGCCAATTAAATCCAGTACGTTTTCAACCGTACTTATACAACTGTCTTGAATGGGCCTATTATACTCTCATCGGCGCTTACACGCTTATTTTTTCTCCAGTTTTCGAACAAAAAACTACAAGCACTGCACATTTTCTAAGGATTTTAACCCCCTTAATATGCCTCCCAATACCGCCATGGTGAAAAGTGAAGGACCCCTACCTGAATACTAGTAGAAGACAAACCAATATGAGAAAGAACACAGCTTATTACACGTTACTTAGAGTTATAACTACGCAGTACCAATATCAACAAAACCTACAGCAAATTAAAACAAATTAATGTGTGTCTAATGTTCGAACAATTAAACTAATATTAAAGATGTGTACTCGTAAGACACACTCACGAATTTACGTGTGCAGTATATTGTATACTTATATTTGTATGCATATATGTATGTATGGATGTATGCATGTATCTATGCCTGTACCTATATGTACTCGGTGTGCTTGTACTGGAGAGGTCAGGTGTTCATGTTTTGGCCTCCAGCTCGGCCATTCTGAGGGTAGTTGTGATTGTCTTCAGTCACTTCAGTTAACTGTCCGAATACTACGGCATTTTTATGCAGGAAAAGATCACTTCCTTTCATTTGCTGTCATCATTCACCTATCACCCTATCTAGCAGTGCTAAGGGTCACAATTTAAGAACTCCAAAGCCCGATTAACCAAAGAAGAAATAAATGAAATTAGGTGAGTTTACTGTCTTTATATTTGTATCCACAGCACCGTGTATCAATACGTCGAAATGTTTAAGGTTTCTTCACCATAAAGATACAATACTTCCTTGCGATCGGACTGAAGTCTGCTCTGTTTTGACACCGTGAAATTTCGTAAAGGCGTGCCGACGTTTCGAAGGACCATGCTTATTCTATTCTAGGCTTCAAGAAACAAAGACAAAAATGCAGCTGAAGGGAATAGGGTGGACGTGGTTAAATTGTATATTTAGTTAGCAAGTAATGTGGCCAATCAACACTTCGAAAATGGGGAAGGGACTAGAGCACCATAATCACTCTTAGCTTCACTTTGAGCCAAAATTCTATGACTCTGAACATGGAAACAGCAGGTATCTCCCAAACTTCGGTATAAACGTATACCATTGCTCAACGTCAAAATCCAGATACGTACAGTCTGATAGTGAACGTTGTTACAGCATGTTACAGAAAACTTAAAAATTTAGCACAATATATGTATATAAAAGGCTACAGTTTCTTTTGTTCCCTTGTTGCGCGTATTGGCGGGATGATGATGAACTGTCGGCAGACTCAATATCTGTGAAATACGCGTGCAATCGTATCGATAAGGACTGACTCACTAAGCTATGTCAAACATGTGGTTCGCTGTTATCTCAAGCGAACAGGTAGGCGGCTGGCTGCATTACCTGCAGAAATATTTAAATTGCAGTGTCACACAGATTGTCATCAGCAAATACGAGAGGAAGTTACATTTATTTGTTGAAAACTATATGAACACTGCATGCCCAGTTAGCTATTGCAGCGATGAACAGAGCTGATCAACAGAGCGTTATTGTCTCGCTCCCACAAAAACTCATCTACCAGGCTCAGAACCGGCTGGCTAATTCTTTAACAAATTAACTACGAGTAACTCTCGATTTAACTGATAAAGTAACTAAATAATCAAACACTTCTATGACTTATTGACTGACTGATTCATTTAATGCAGCCGAGCCCTTCGTTAGAAGCCAACATTTTTGCAACTACTCAAGAAATCCCCACTGCTTTATGAAACCCAAAGGTTCATTACTGTGTTCACAGGAGCCCACCATTGTCCCTCTCCTGAACCAAATGAATCAAGCCATGCACCGCCATCCTATTTGTTTAAGATACATTTTAATATTATAGTCCCATTTACGCATAGGTCTTCCAAAAATTCTGTCTTCCAGGCCTCCCCACCAAACTTTTGCACGCATTTTTGTTGTTCGCATACATGCCACAAGCCCCGCCCATCCCGACACCCGAATAATATTTGGCGAAGAGTATAAACTAAGGCTACAGACACACATTTAGAATATGTACTACTTATTGCTTTTCCACAGTAGCAATGGTTACGCGAACGCACCTCGATGTCATGTTTATATGTACATTGCCTGTATTGTGTAGCTACATGTTTGGCCCATCGCATCCTCGCAAAATTCCACTGCCCCAAAACACGCCTAGCAAATTGTCTCACTTCAAATATATCCTGAATTTCCCACTCGTTGTTCACCCTCAGGATTAAATATTTTCTTGAAAATTTTGCAGTTGCCGTGCTTTCCTGAACGTAAGACAACATTCGTCCTTGACAAACGTAGGCCTACACCCACAGCTTCAGGGACACGGAGCGAGGTATCAACTATGGTCCTGCAGTCTCAACGCATAAAGCAAGTGAATACGCTTTCTGAATGTAACCATTTCCTTTCTGCCCTCGTCAAGAACCTTTTCGCTTTTCAAGTAAATGTGCTATTGAAAATTAACTAATTCACTCACTCCCCAGTCCTTCTTGTGACGTAATGGTGCCTCACCTAGTAAAGAAATCTCCGAATTTTAAGAAATCCGGATGTTCATCATGGTGTCCACAAGGGACTGCCATTTTGCAAATGAATATTAAACTTAAATAAGTTTTGCTTGCATAATCATGATTGAATAAACACACAATAAATTCTGTTAGAAAAGCCGTTCGTTGCAACAATTATCTCCCTTCTAAAAGTCATTTCAGTCGATTGAAAAATTTTAAAATACTTTATCTTATTTTACGTCCGTATGTTGGCAGCAGACGTTGCTGTTTCTTCTTCCCATGACAGGAAGCCTTCCATGTCTTGTATCTTGTATCCAATGATGAATTTCTCATCGCAACATTGACAGACTGTCTACATATTCAAAACAAAATTCGTAGCAGACTTGGTCTATTTGTACAGAACGAATTTTCAGAATGTTGACACAGTAGTGGTGTCAAATAACACGACCGACACCTGTTCGGCCCACCCCCACCCCCAATCCTACCCCCACAGGGGGCTCATCCATCACTCTGACTCGCATTTTGACTTGCAACTTCTCGTTTCCATACTTCAGTATCGGGGTTTGTCCCCGGACGTCACAACACGTCGCGCCGTGTTGATTCTCAATGAATGGGTGCTCTAGGAATTCTTCAGAGAGAGCAGGCTAGTCGAAGGGGCGCATTTCGTGTATTATACTTAATGAGCGAAATAACTGACTGTCTGCGGGGGCAGGGAGGGGGGTGGTAATGTGACTGCGGCGTTGCTAATTCAGTCTACTGTTCCAAACTGACAATTTTGAAAAAAAAAACTACATTTTGGTATACAAATTAAATATCTGTCCCAACACAATTAAATTCTATTTAGTTCAAAGAACGACATGTTTCGACCTATCTCAGGTCATCGTCAGTGTCACAGTTGGTCTTTAAAACATAATGAGGAAGCAAAATACATTATGTAGGTCTTACATAATGTGTATTTCTTCCTCAGTATGTTTCACCCAAGACCAACTGTGACATTGAAGATGACTTGAAATAGGTAGAAACATGTAGTTCTTTATACTAAATAGAATTTAATTGTGTTGGGACAGATATTTATTCAATTTGTGTACTACTGACCTAACTGGCTACAGATACAGAGGTCCCGGGTTCGATCCCCGGCGCTACCAGATTTTCTGAGTAGTAGTGGGTCTGGAACGGGGTCCACTCAGCCTCGTGAGCCTCGTGAGGTCAATTGAGGAGCTA
>Ga0123352_10011134_pt1 | contig 14159 bp, 6 predicted proteins | sample TergutLab28metaG_FD_89700 | JGI IMG/M metagenome (GOLD analysis project Ga0123352, IMG submission 89700) | Labiotermes labralis P1 segment gut microbial communities from Petit-Saut dam, French Guiana - Lab288 P1 | ecosystem: Host-associated > Arthropoda: Insects > Digestive system > Gut ...
ACTACAATTGAAACTGAACTGTTATTGAAATACGCAGTGGGATAGCACTACAATTGAAACTGAACTGTTATTGAAATACGCAGTGGGATAGCACTACAATTGAAACTGAACTGTTATTGAAATCCTCGCTCTTCTGGGTTTTACGCAGCGTAGATTCTTTGTTACGAGTACTAACCGACGTTTCGAGACAACCTATCGGTCCCATCTTCAAGGGTCAAGCAGTCCAATGAGGATGCCGGCAACACTTAGTTACGCCGTTATGTAGGGAATGGAGTGGGCGAAGTTTGGTTCCCAGAGAACTAACAATTTACGTTGCGTAATATCCCGGAAGAGTCTAGATCTCAGTTACACCGCGGTGGAAGTCTATCTTCACGCATCAATTATTCTTATTATACATGAAAATAAATAACCCAAAAATACACTCATTGTAGGTTTGCCTTTTGACGGAGAGTTGTATAGAATACTGTAATTTAGATATCAAGCTATATTGTCACATTTCCAAATCAATGTAGCTTGATGTCAAAATATTAGGATGGCGTTATTTTGAGTGGCTGCTTCACAGTAGACATGAATTTATTTTTTATTCACTCTGTACTGAATAAATGAAAGAAAATGTGTATAAAAATGGTGATTTTGAAAATGAACAAACAACCCCCCGGACAATTTCTCTAGTAAAACCAACCAGATGCTTCAATGTCTCAAATTTATTTATTGGAGTAACACTCTACATGTTTCGGACGGTCTTTCCGTCCATCATCAGGAGTTCAAGATTGTATATACAGCAACAGGCGTATGTCTAACAGATAGCACACACTGCTGTCTGCTTGTTAGCGAGCAGACAGCTGTATCTGTTTGATATATAACAGATACTGCTGTCTGTTTGGTAGCAAGCAGACAGCAGTGTCTGTCTGACGTATGCCTATTGCTGTATGTACAGTCTTGAACTCCTGATAATGGACGGAAAGACCGTCCGAAATATGTAGAGTGTCACTTCAAAATAAAATAATTTGATACATTGGTGCATCTAGTTGGTCTTACTATAGAAATATGTTTCGATGCACGGACCTATGAACGTCAAACTCCGGAACAATATATTGACAAAAAAAAAAGACTGTGATATTTTAGCGCCTCTTTGGGCAGTTTCCGCACTTCCGATAGGCAGATGTAGGCACAAAGCATGTTGGATTTCAGTCAAGGGTTTGAAGATAACACCAATGCATTTTGTTCAGATTTATAACACATAAACATAAACACGCTCCCTGTATTATCCATCTCCTCGTTCTAGTAAAAATTAATATTTTTGAGGCAGCCTGTGTTTAAAGAGAGGAGGGCTTCGTACTGTCAAAAGATGATGGCAGATATGGTACCATTTAAAGAAAATGATGTGGCGTAAAATGTCCTGTCAACAGCAGGGAGATTGGTATTTTACTTATGAAATAAATGTGACGCATATTAATAACGATGACATGATACAGCGTAAAAGCTGCGACAACAAATGAAGATTACGTCACAACAGCTGGCTGAGAGAAATCGTTTTCTGCTCAGGAAACGCTGTAAATATCAAGGTAAGACAGTTTGCACGCCTTGCCTTTCAGTGGCAACTACACAGCTATCGGACACGTGAAGGTACAGACCTGGACAGACCCCGAGGCTTCCAGGAGGTTGAGGCTCCCAGATTTCAAGACAGTAGTAAATGAAAGTGGTAAGATTGTTAGCCCTACGCACCGGCCGCCTTTACGCTACAGGAAATATTCCTGGTACTCATTTCTGTTAGAAGCTGAGTCGACCTCAGGGCCTTAGTGCAGTCGGAAGGATTATGTCAATTAACAATTCCAATGGGGTCATCGGGAATCGAACCCGCAACCCTCCAGCGTGTAGCTGCGCTACCGCACATCGGACACGTAGACATCCTTATCTTTCGCATCTAACTTGCTCTTGCGTGCTGAACATTAAAGCAGAATGCTTCTCTATACTATGCGAACAACTACGCCTATATTTATGTGCTTTGTGTGGGTCTAAGAAAGAACAGCGATTATTTATTTTAAAAACAAGTAATCTATTGATACTTGTAACTATAACTTCAGGTGTAATTCCAATCATTTTGGAATATTGCACCATGTCAATTGGTAAAGAGTTACGGGCGTTTCGAAAGGATGTAGTACCGTTATCCGCACGGTCAACTACTCTGCTGCAGAGGCGTACCCAAATGGGGGGGAGGGGGGGCTGGCTGCCGGACTGCATCTTCCCCCAAATCGGAGTTAAAGAATCACAAATTTTGTAGGCATTACGATATGAAACCTCTTACTTAGTTTACCCTTCAGACTAAATCAGGCATTGAAATTAGCTGATGACTAGCACATCAGAATTTAAAAAAGAAAATAAAACAAAGATCTGAGATCTGAGGGTGTCTTAGAGGAAATTAAATAAAATCAAAAAGATCTGACCTTGTGATTTCAACTAGATAAGTCACGGAATGTGTAATTATGTTTGTATGTATATATACGCAGTTGCCAAGGCTCTTATGTTGCAGTTATACTTATGCTGTGACTAAATACGAGAATGGTGGGTCCCGGAGAGCCAATTTGGGAGATTTGGAGAGAGAAAAATCTCTTGCCTTTGCCGGGACTCGAACTCCGGATCGTCCAGGCCGTAACGCTGGGACGGGAACATGTAGAACACAATATGATGGCCGGCAGGAATTCCGCTGGGCGAAATTCTGAGTTGCACGAATCGACGTATCGCATACACGACGCACACTACTTATAATGGACGGTCACTTTAAGTAATCTGATTAATCACAAACAGTACAAACAGCGACTCCACATGAAAGCAAAGCGACACGTGCAGAGTCAATATTGGAGCGCCATGCACGATATGGAACATTGTCTTGTTGTCAGTAGATAGGGTGATATCTCTTGTTTGAGTGTGAAAATTGGTCGCTGACATTGAGGTAAGAACATAGGCTGAGGGTGTTTGAGAATAGGGTGCTGTGGAGAATATTTGGGCCTAGAAGAGACGGCGTAACAGGGGAGTGGAGAAAACTACATAATGAGGAGCTTTATGATCTGTACTGCTCACCCAATACGTGTATTGTGCGGGTAATAAAATCGAGAAGAATGAGATGGGCGGCGCATGTAGCGTGTTTGTGGGAGAGGAGAGGCGTATACAGAATGTTGATGGGGAAACCTGAAGGAAAGACACCACTTGGGAGACCCAGGCGTAGATGGAAGGATAATATTAAGACGGATCATCAACAAGTGGGATGTGGGGGTGTGGACTGGATCGAGCTGGTTCAGGATAGGGACAGGTGGCGGGCACTTGTGACTGTGGTAATGAACCTTCGGGTTCCATAAAGTGCGAGAAATTTCTTGATTAGCTGAGAACAGGTCAGCTTCTCGAATAGGACTCTGCTCCATGGAGTAAGTAAATAAGTAAGTAAGTAAATAGGGTGATAACTTTGACTGTGGATCACCTTCAGACCACCGTCAATTCGCCAACTCCTTTCGTTTCGACCACAGGCGTCCAACCTTCTTTGACAAAGGGCCACAACCATTATTGTGTGCTGGTTCGCAGGCCACATGTGCGTGTAAAGACAACAATAAATTGTCTACCTTATCGCCTAAATTATTGTGTAATTACATAGAATATAAGCACTATGTGGGACAGGAGAGGTGTATACAGGGTTTTGGTGGGGAAAACTAAAGGAAAGAGACCACTTGGGAGACCCAGGGGTAGAGGAGGGATTAATACTAAGAGGGTTCCGTAAAATGTGGAGAATTTCTTGACTAGCTGAGAACCGGTTAACTTCTCAAGAAGGACTCTGCTCCATGGAGTAAATAAATATATAGTATATACAGAACTCACAAATGTGGCCGCCGGCCGCATTATAAAAACCTCGAGCGGGCCCACGTTTGGAGACGCACGGTTTACACCAGTCTTTCCCCAAAATGTTTCTTGCTCTCGGATCCCTTTTGGCTCTGAAAAGTAACCACGAATTCTCACATCCCTGCCCACATAAAAATATACAATATCAGGATAAAGGCACCCAGACTTAAATATTTATACCTGAGAACTTATATAGATGGATACTAACACAACCACTAGCAAATATCACAATGCATTGCATGATTTACCCTTAATTACTGATTGCAGCTCGCTTCGTACGTACAGGGGGTTTGTTACTTAGATATTCTAACGGTCATACGAAATAAAACTGTCGCTAATTAAAGAAGTAGCGCGATTGTTTTAACAAAACATCAAAACTTTAAAGTAGGCATTGCAGAAAAATACCCAAGGATCTTCTGGGCACTGGTCACAGATCCCTTGTCTGCAGGGAGCACACTTTGGGAACCATTGTGATAAAGTGATCCCGTTACAGGCCCGGTGTTGCCCAGAGAGTGGGTAGAGGTATAGCTCTACTCTTCTATGACCGCAGCACTAGAAGGGGGTGAGTGTTCAGCAGCACGCCCCGGCAGCACTTTACCCCCGGGAGAGACACGGTAACCATTTTACAGGAGGCTGGGTGGGCCCCAGGGCCGGTCTGGATGGGCGGAAAAGCTCGTCTCCACCGGGATTCGATCCCGGGCCGTCGAGTCCGTAGTCAGTTGCTGTACTGACTGAGCTACCCGGGCCACTTGGGAACCAATGTTATAGACTAAATTCTGTATAGAGCTAGATGGTGAATGAAATCGTGAAGAGGGTTTTTTTTTTTTGGTGGGTAGTGCGAATGGCTGGGTTGGATTGGGAAAGACGTGGAACTCAGCTGACAAATGGAAAATCTAAATGGCTGCTATGGTTGAGTGCACGTTACGGTAGTTTCGTCTAGTGCTAAACGATAGCAAGTTCTGAGAATTTCGTAACTACATTCACGTTTGAAAATGTTTTGTATATATACCCACCGATTTCCTCTTTGTATTTGTTGTAGTGACTTCGTGTTTTCTCGATGCGTCGTGCTTATAATTTCTACGACAGCGCTAACTTCTCCCACTGTTATTCAAACTTCCATATGAAAGTCATTACATTTCTACCTGTACAGTCTGTCTGGATACAACTGTGTGAGAGCTGACGTTCTCGTGGCGGTGATTATGCAAAAGAACACAAATTATTTGTTGCGAAGATCGAAGCAGCACGAGCCTCTAAAACGTGCATAAATCCTACCAGACCACACGATGTTACAAATAAAAAGACAGGCAAAATAATTTTAGTGTAACAATAAGGCGCGTTCGCTAACAATTGTTGCCTTAGAAAAGCAAAGAGTATTAAATATTATGAGCTTGTGTGTGTGTGTGTGTGTATTCTGGTCTTAGTTATCCGGCTTGCAAATTAATTCTTTCCTGCGCCGTTTTTTATTTTAATATGTAGCCTGCCTGTTTAAACCTTCATTTTTTCACGTAATCTCATATAAAATAGGATTTTCGGGGGGAAAAATATTCTACATAAAATGTGGGTTTTAATTGCGCTACAAATTTGCACGCAACATTTTTCATTCTGAGAAGAATTCAGCGATCTATTATCACAAACGTACATACATAGGTCTTCGTGTAAAGTGTCCGTTATTCTTGTGAAATTTTAATGTCTCTGGAATTTTTTCGACAGTTTTTCAAATCTTCAGACATGAAAAACCATAAAACCCCGTCCAGTGGCGGCCGAGTTCATCCATACGGACACACAGACGGACAGACTGATACGACGAAGCTAATAGTCCCTTTTCATGATTTTGATAAAGCGTCTAGAAGTAACAAGTTTCCATACCTCATGCAAGCAAACAATCTATCGCCATTTATTAAAGGCAAAGTGATCCCGTTACAGGCCCGATGTGGCCCAGAGGGTGGGTAGAGGTATAGCTCTACTCTTCCATGACCGCGGGATTAGAAGGGGGTGAATGGTCAGTAGCACGCCCCGGCCGCACTTTACGCCCGGGAAAGACCCGGTACCCATTGTACATGAGGCTGGGTGGGCCTCAGGGCCGGTCTGGACGGGCGGAAAATCTCGTCACCACCGGGATTCGATCTCGGACCGTCCAGCCCGTAGCTCAGTCGCTACATCGACTGAGCTACCCGGCCCACATCACCATTTATTAACCGACACTTATTCATCACACTATGTGTACTAAATCGCATATGAATTACTGTCATATTCTAGTTTCCTGGATTCTTGGGTGGTAACCCTAGAGTTCTAAAGTTTTTCTCAGGACTAAAGCGAGTCCTTTTATCCAAAATTTTACTAAAAGACTGACAAACATTGAAAATGGAACCACGATTTATGACTTCAACACAGTTCTGACACCAGTCGATGTACCGTAACACTTTATATTTTGAAATGCAAGTGCCACTCTAATCTCCATGGATTTACAGTGGACTTTGTCACACCTGCAAGGATCAATGCGTCGTATATTGCTGACATCGCAAGACAAGGCGAACCAGGCAGAACGCAGCGTCACTGCTTGGTGAAAGTGAAATAGTTTTCGATTCTCGGTGAAGGATATGAAGCTGTATCAGATCACGAGGCACGCAATTCTCACGTTGGTATTTTAAATAGCGTTATTTAATGACACCGTCATTTGCTGAGTTTTACAGCGTCAGTGTGATGAATGAATGATTATGGAGCACTGGTGGAATGATAATGAATAGGAGAAACTGAAGTACTAGAACAAAAACATGTCCCAGTGCTAATTTGTCCACCACAAGTCCCACATGAACAGAGGTGCTGGTGAAGATTCAAGCCATCTGGGTATTACATCATATCAACTGGCAAATACTCACAGTTAAGCAACGTATCACAGTATCGTAGTGTCTTCAAATATAGGGCCTGACAGTCCATGACACGTGACTGCTACAAACTGAAAATGGAGCAGAACGCTTCTCTGAAACGTTGGTAACTAGTTACCAGTCAACATGGCGTTAATATCTCAGAACACTTCAGAGACAAAGAAGTACTCCATTTAATTTGACATTCAGAGGACCGTGCATCATAATATATTCTTATAATAATACCAACGAGATGCACTAAAATGTAAAGTGATCCCGTTACAGGCCCAGTGTGACCCAGAGGGTGGGTAGAAGTACAGCTCTACTCTTCCATGACAGCGGCACTAGAAGGGGGTGAGTGGTCAGCAGCACGCCCCGGCCGCACTTTACCCCCGGGAAAGAGCCGGTGCCCACTGTACAGGAGACTAGGTGGGCCCCAGGGCCGGTCTGGAAGGGCGGAAAATCTCGTCCCCACCGGGATTCGATCCCGGGCCGTTCAGCCCGTAGTCAGTCGCTATACCGACTGAGTTACCTGGCCCACAACGAGATGCACTAATTTCTCAAATTTATTTTTGGAATAGAACTCTACATGTTTCGGACAGTCTCCCTGTCCATTATCAGGCGTCTAGCGCTGTACATGCAGCAATAGGTATATGTCATACAGGTTATGCTGACTACTTGCTAGCAATCAGTCAGCATAACCTGTATGACATATACTCGTACCTTTTGCTGTGTGTACAGTGCTAGACTCCTGATGATGGATAGGAAACTGTCAGAAACACGTAGAATCCTATTCCAAAAACAAATTTGAGAAATTAGTGCATCTCGTTTGTTTTATTACAAGAATATTTCATTTAATGTTGCTGTCCAGTTCTGGGTTTATATTGCACAGCTTATACGGCAGATGAGAGGAACATAAGTTTGCAGCACTTGTGGAATGATACCTAAGCGCCTGAAAAACGTCGCATAACTCGAGTATGCGACAGAGCCAGTCTGGGCTCGGAACCCAGACAGCCAACCAACCAAAGCTTATCCGTCCCATACTTAGTCCAGGACAACCTAGGCCCAAGTCTTTGGCACAATCAGTTAAGGCCCTCAGCCTAACTTCCAAATCGTTAGCGTTAGCTTATTCCCCTGTTGGAGTTTAGCTGTCCGTTACTGAGCCTAGCAATGCGGTCAAAAGCAGGAATGGCTCGGCTCGGCTTGGCTTGGCTTGGCTTGGCTTGAATTGGTTTGAATTGGCTTGGCTTGAATTGGCTTGAATTGGCTAGGCTTGAATTGGCTTGGCTTGGCTTGGCTTAACTTGATACTCACGGGGTAAAACCGAATAACTAGGAGAAAAGCCGACTCAGTGTCACTTTGTCCACCATACATCTCACACTGTCGGGCCTGGGATCATACGAGAGCCCCCGGTTTGGATGGCCGGCGAATAAGCGTCAGGCAGTCTTTATCTCGTACATCATAATATTTAAGTTTGCATATTATCACTTCTTGATTGTTTAGGTTACAGTATCCCTGTTTTAGGTTAACACAGACGTTTCGGAAAATCATATTGCCTCTATCTTTAGGGCAGAAGGAGCTGGGTCCAAGTCTACATTGAGCTGAGGGTCTAATTCTGTTTAAATAAGGCAAGGTAAAAAGAATGTGGCCAATCAGAACCGTCGGAAGATGAATGAAGTGGAGGGAGGGGGGGAAGTAAACTACTGAGAGATTACAATTACATTTACTGATGTTACTGTCGTCTGTAATTAGAAATGATAAATCACGAAATGGGCCGGAATCCGTCCCCAGTAGGTTCAGGACAGTACAACTTAAAGTTTTACGCCACTGTATCTAATTAAATTCTCCATCGGGACACCATTGCATTGCAGTTCATCGCGTGCCTCTGACTCCACAACAATAAACAAATATCGATAAAGGCTGTGTTATTTTGGTGCAAGGGAAATAATAGGAAGTGAGTTGGACCAGTAATTTAATTTCCACTTTGTAACAAAGGGTCCTACTTAACCTCCATAATAGAATTTAGAAAGACTACGTATGTCACGTGACATTACAAGTCAGTACAGCAAACCTGCTGGAAAAGGCTTGTCTTGCCATTTCGGTGAGAAGAGAGGCAGGTTCGTCTAAGGCAGGCCTGTTGAACCCGTAGCTCGCAGGCTACATGTTCCCCGTACACAGCATTATGCTGCTGTCGGAGACATTTGCAATCAGAATAAGTGTCTTGACCCCTTCCCTGGCAAAGCCGAGATAGAAATCAAAAGTTATTTGAAACTTGAGAGCTCTTTATTGACGGAGGCATACATGGTATTGCTAATTCAGTTTATGAATATAAGCTAAAAACTGTACCTTAAACAAACAAAAATATGGCATCCAACTCAACAATTAGTATCATATCACACAATGTTACTTGTTCCAGTTCGCACGAAACATCATCAGGCACTTCTTTTTACAACCATTTAAATAAAAATTAAATTTGAGAGAGGCCATCCCGTTGTGTATTATCAAATTTGTGTAATATATTATGCACCGTCAATACACAACATACATCAAGACAAGATGCAATAATTACAATTAGGTTATATTTGGCTACATGTTTCGCCCATGACCGGCCATCTTCAGGCCAACTAAGTTTAGCTGGCCTGAAGATGGCCGGTCATGGGCGAAACATGTAGCAAAATATAACCTAATTGTAATTATTGCATCTTGTCTTGATGTATGTTGTGTATTGACGGTGCATAATATATTACACGGATAAACTTGCTCTTGTTAGAAATTTATTTAATTTGCATAATATATTACACAAATTAAATAAAAAAAAAGTACATTTGAGCATGGTTTGGTGAAGTGGACAGAGCAACTCGTGCAAAAGGGCTGATCGTTATCAGTGGTGGCCTGGACATAAAACAGCGCAAAGTAAGCTCTATATTGACCTCCCCCACACCCCTCAAACAAGCACTCCATCGGAAACTCAGAAGGGCGCAAGTCCCTTCAAGTCTGGACGACTCATAAAGCCTACATTTACTTCGCGGTTGCATTGCGTTTGGGACAAAAGAAAGCTAATTTGAATACTTTAACGATTATCGATTCTACGCTATTTTATTATCAGTTCCGTTAAGAACCAACAAAGGGACGGTTCGCTCACTTATTCTTGGTTCCATTAACGACAAGGCCTGATATTGAAAAAGGTTCTCCCAAAAGAAAGGTGTCTAAACTCAACACCCCCAGTTCCGATGTCCAAAATTACAAAGGGAGTATATCACATTTGATGTTTGTGTAACCGTGCATCATTGATACAATAATACAAACAGCCAACTAGATGCAACAATAATAATTTTATTAACAATTTCAATCAGCTCAACATGTTTAGGGCGATAATTTCGCCCATCCTCAGGAGCACTAGACTGTGTTTACAGCTTGTGGTATAAAGCACAGACGGTGCTGCAGTATCGTCTGTGCTTTATACCACAAGCTGTAAACACAGTCTAGTGCTCCTGAGGATTGGCGAAATTATCGCCCGAAACATGTTGGGCTGATTGAAATTGTTAATAAAATTATTATTGTTGTATCTAGTTGGCTGTTTATATTATTGCAGTATATCACAATTGGTGTCTCATGACACTGACCTAATTTATATTAATAATTGTCCAACGAGATGCAACACAAAGCGGTCTATTTATTATTCTGCAAGTTCACTTCACATGTTTCGGGTGTCAAACACACCCATCATCAAGAGTACACAAAACTGTAACTAGAGCTTCCGGTACAGGTCATATTGTTTGTGCAGCTACCTCCCTCCAACGTGGCCAAGCTAGCTTGGTCACTTTGGAGGGAGGTAGCTGCAGAGTACCGGAGGCTCTAGTTACAGTTTGGTGTACTCCTGATGATGGGTTTGGTTGACACCCGAAACATGTAGAGTGAACTTGCAGAATAATAAATAGACTGCTTTGTGTTGCATCTCGTTGGACAGTTATTGATATAGATCAGCGACGCACGGAATCATAAACATAAAGCTGACCTAATTTCCTCTCAGACCTCAGAAATATTACCTGAAATCCTCTCAGTAGCAAAACAAAAGCTTCTTCAGAGTTGCGCTTGGGAGTAATAAATGTGTGACTTTAAGGCAAAATGTCACCTTACGGGGCCTCAGACTTTGAAGAATATTTTGGCATGATACAAGCACCGGAAGAACTATTTATTTCTAACTTGCAATGTGGGATCTCTCTACACGGTAGACAGACCAAACAACTAAATGAGCAGCGAGATATTAATCAAAATATGTTAGATTTAGTAAGTACAAAATGTAACAATTTGGGAACAGTTGAAGTACGCTGTTCCCAATTTAATGTCCATGACCCGCTGCACAGGGCGTTTCACGACACTCATCCAAGATCGAGTCCCTACGCAATATTCTATAATACGCTGGTTTTTTTACGATAAGGAGGCGTTCGTCCCCGCCACATTCTTAAGATGGGGGATCGCACCTTGTCGGTTGCCCGCGACTGTTTATTCAGTACAAGAACGACCACCTTCTGTACGTTAGGGGGTGTCGCTTCCAAGCAAAACCTCAGTACATGAAGATAAGTGTGTCTAATTTCGGCAAATAAGAACGCAACGACATAAATATGCCCATCCGCTAGGGCTACCAAGGTAAAATTATTCGTCGCGCGTTGTTTCACGCACTATATTAACAGAGATAAGCCACATATTGCAGTCGGTAGAGCAACTAGGCTACTGGATGGGAGTACCTGAAATCTCTGTTCGACTCCCGGAAGGGGCAAGAGATTTAGATCTTCTCCAGATCGTCCAGACCGACCCTGGGACCCACTCAGCCCCTGTTCATTAGGTAATGGGGGCTTCTCCAAAGGAGGTAAAGCGGCCGGCGACGTGAGGCTAATCACTCGCCTTTATCTACAGTCATAGTTGGTAATGAGTGGATTTATACCTCCATTCCTCCACATGCCTTTTACAAAGTCTTTTGTAACTATGCTTGGAGGTGCACGCAGCACGATAACTTGCAGCCAGATCGTGTAAATGTAACGCAGTATGCAGCACGTGATTTTAGGTTCTTACAGCGGTGTTCATGAAGGTTCGAGTCTTCTGGGATGTTACGCCGTGTCGACTGGTAAATATAAACACTATGTTTCCGGGGGATCGCGGTGCCTTCCTCTACAAGAAAGCTGCTCCTCTCGGACTGCTTGACCACGAAAATGCAAGCATAACTTTCCCTCCGAAATGTCCAAAATAATCAGAAGATGCGAATTTCCATATGTTACAACCATTTATTATTACGTTTGATCGAACCGACTGCCGTAGCGCTAACATGGCCGATTTTCATTCAGGAGTCCCAACACGATCCGAAAATAAAACGAGATATCGATTCATTTCTGAATGTTTTGACGGAGTCGTATCGTCTTTCGCTTTAATACCTTGGACACTATGGATTTTAACAGAAGTGCAATACGCTTTCAATTATGTTCAAAGTAATGGTTAAACATTTGTACAGTTGGGAGCTTCACCACTTGTCCACGCCAAATATTATTTGGGTGCCAAAACTAAAAAGAATATGATGGATTTGGTATGTAGTACGTGTGGAATGAGGACCGCGGTAGCACAGTGGTTAAGGTGCTGCTACAAATCAGAAGGTCGCTGGTTCGATCCCAGCTGGTGTCAGTGGATTTTTCATTGACATAATATTCTTCCGATCGCATTATGTCCCTGGGGTCGGCTCAGCCTCTAACAGAAATGAGTACCAGGAGTATGGGGGCAAAGGCGGCCGGTGCGTAAGACTCACAACCTACCACCATCCTGTGTCGTTATCACGAAATCTGGGAACCTTTAACTTCCGGAAACCCCTCCGGGCCTGTAAGGGGACTGCTTTACCTTTTACATGTGGAATAGAAAAGAACTTACACAATGTTAGTTGATAAACCTGAAAGAGAAAACTTGGAAGACCTATGCGTAAATGGAAGAAAATTACTAATTCGGGACATGAAGAAATATGATGAAAGAACACGAACTATATTCATCTGGTTCAGAATGGCCAGTAGCGGGCTGTTGTGAACACGGTAATGGACCTTCAGGTTAGACTAAAATGCAGGGAAATGTGTGGACTAATTGAGAAACTATCAGCTTGTCAAGAAACACTCTGCCGCCTGAAGGTAGTTAAAGGGTAAAGAGGTCAGGTTGGCAATGTATTTTGTTACGCTCAACGATCGAAAACGCTCATTGAACGGAAAAAACGACCACAAAGCATTGTGGCATTAGAGTAACGGCTACAACGCGAAATTGCGTGTTGTGGCTGTTTTTAAACAACCACAACGCGTTGTGGCATGACAGAAAGAGCCACAACGCGAAATGTCTTTTTTAAATGAACTGTTTATAAGTTTAGTAATTTATTGATAAAAATACATGTAACGTAGGCCTAATGAAGAACAATGGCGAAGCTCATTTATTTTTGCAGGAGCTGTTAGAATGACACATAGAATTACACTTCATATTTTTCGAAAGACATTTACACTTCTTATTGATGCAGTACCTCTTACAATGGCAGCTTACAAATCCCTGCTTACTTCCATACGTTATTATTGAGACTGACCGAAGAGATAGTGAACTTGTGCCTCGATGAAGCTGTTGTCAGCAGTTGTGAATTCATTGCGAGCATACAGCCGCCCAAGTTGGCCTTCCTTCGTGCCCAACAGATAAAGCCCAGAAAATTGACATCAACGACGACTGCTAGGACATTTCTGGGGGCTAGACGTCCTCGATCAAGGTCAGGCACCCTGAACACAACGTTTGTCCGAATATCAACTGCTCGAAGTCTTGAGTTGGAGAGAGAAACCATTCTTTGAGCTTCTTGTTCCTGACCAGATTTTGCACCTTCTCGCTCAGTGTTGATTCGATTCTTCCTTACTCAGATGTTGCAAGTTATTTTCAGTCCGAAACTCTCACTGTCTTCACTGTAACTTCCACAAATAGCATGAACAATCTGGTCATAAAATGAACACTATTGAGGGCCTGATGACTCCTTCTCACAAATCGCTCAGTAAATTTTTTGTTGTCTTTCTTATCTACTCGTTCTTCTGAAATGTCATTGGTTTGATTTTCATCTTCAGCTTTTCTAACCTGTTGGTTGGTCTCTTCCTTGTCTCGACAATTTTTCATTCCTGCATTAAAGAGCTGTTCCAGTTCTTCTTCAGTTTCCTTTGAAGAGTACATGTCTTCAGTGAGCGGAGAATCCCCAAGTCCGATCCTCTGCGCCGTTCCAAACATAGCCTCATAAGGGCTTGTCTCGATGCCTGAATGCAGAGCTTGGTTATTCTTGTTTTGGATAAACCGTAGTCCTTCAGACCAGGTTTTCGTGTTGTTGTCGGACATCCAAGCAACCATGTTTCGGACATCTTGGGTGGATCTTTC
>Ga0123352_10011135_pt1:2500-14159 | contig 14159 bp, 7 predicted proteins | sample TergutLab28metaG_FD_89700 | JGI IMG/M metagenome (GOLD analysis project Ga0123352, IMG submission 89700) | Labiotermes labralis P1 segment gut microbial communities from Petit-Saut dam, French Guiana - Lab288 P1 | ecosystem: Host-associated > Arthropoda: Insects > Digestive system >...
AGATTGTACCGTTTAGACGAGAGGACCGCGGTAGCACAGTGGTTAAGGTGCCGTGCTACAAATCGGGAGGTCGCTGGTTCGATCCCAGTTGGTGTCACTGGAATTTTTCATTGACATAATCTTTCTGATCGCCCTATGGTCCTGGGGTCGACTCAGCCTCTAACAGAAACGAGTACCAGGATAATTTCCTGGGGGTAAAGGCGGCTGGTGCATAAGGCTGACAACCTTACCACCGTCCTGTGCCGTTGTCATGAAATCTGGGAAGTTTAACTTTCTTGAGCCCTCTGGACCACTCCAGGCCTGTAACGGGAATACTTTACATTTACATTTTACCTTCTAGACGACCGTTGTAATCAATTGTCTTCGCTAAACATATGCTGATTATGGTTTCTAGGAGGTGGAATAACTCAGTAATTATAGTTACTAGGTTACAGGATCAACAATAAGGGTTCGATTCCCGGTACGGGGAAGTATTACAATGTTGTCACCGTGTCCAGAACGGCTTTTGGGGGGCCACAAAACCTCTTATCCACAGGGTAAGGGAGGCCATTTCGAGTGCACGATTTACTTTACTGTGCCACGAAAAATTCTTACTTTAGTTTTATAAAAAGTGATCAGTTGCTTTGCAAAATGGAATGCAATTTATTTTCGAGCTATAAGACTGACCCAAAATTGATTAAGGAATAAACGTGGCACGTAAGGAAACAGATTGAAGCTACAATTTGTTAAATTATTAATCATACAGTGGGTATAATTGTGGGCCCGGTAGCTCAGTCGGTATAGCGACTGGGCTACGGGCTGGATGGTCAGGGATCGAATCCCGGTGGGGACGAAATTTTCCGCCCATCCAGATCGGCCCCGGGGTCCACCTAGCCTCCTGTAAAATGGGTACCGGGTCTTTCCCGGGGGTAAAGTGCGGCCGGGGGCGTGCTGCTGACCACTCACCCCCTTCTAGTGCCGCGATCATGGAAGAGTAGAGCTATACCTCTACCCACCTTCTGGGCCACACCGGGCCTGTAACGGGATCACTTTACCTTTACAGTGGGTATAATTCATTTAAGGTTTACATTAAGGGAATCAGAAATCCGGAGTAAAGTTTTATAAGGCCAAGCGGTTTGAGTCTATCATAACCCAAAGAGTTTGATGCCAGTGTAACTTCCGTTTCGAATGTTTAGCTAAAAGCTCTCGAATTTTTATTTGCACATTCTCAGCATGTAAAATAGGCGTATGATATCTTCGCCGTTTTAGAGTGTGCAGCGTCTAACTGGGTCCGGCTTAGTTTTAAGGTCTCCTTTTTTGTCTGTTTTGAATTCCTTTGGTACCGGTTCAGTCGAACCTGGTTCCAGGGCGCACATGCCCCATTTCATAAATGTTTATGTATAGTTTCAAGGCGCGTTCGTAAACGTGAGAAAAGCGACTATTTGCTATGTCATGTCTGTCCGTCCGTCCGTCCGCCCGCATGGAACAATTCGGCTCCCAGTGAAGGGATTTTCATGAGATTTGATATTTAAATATTTTACGAAAATGTGCTGAGAAAATGAAACATTCATTCAAATCTGACAAGAATAATGGGTACTTTATGTGAAGATTAACACACATTTTTTATACTATCGCGCTTATTTCTTCTTATAATGAGAAATGTTTCGGAAAAAAAGATGAAGAGGAAATCAAAACACACATTTTATGCTCAAAAACGTAATCCCGAAAATCGTGCCGTTTATAAGATAATGTGGAAAAATGTGGTACAGCCAGACAGGCCAAAGATGACAATATAATACGTCGCATGCGCATTGCATGCTGGATAACTAAGGCTACAAACACACACTCAGATTATGTAATACTTATTGTCTTTCCACCGCAACAATGGTCACACGAACGCGCCTCATTGTTCCGTACGTACGTAAATTGTTCAGTTTTGTTCAGTTTTAAAAATACGCGTCGTCATAACAGTTTTAGGAGTAACGGATGTAGTCCAATTTTTACATAGTCTCAAAATTTTCATATACGCTTATTATTTTTGCGCAGAATGAATTTTAACATTTGTCTATGAGAAAAGAACTAAAATATATTTGTCAAATTCATCATACAATCGTTAGAGTAGATATTCGGTTGTATTTTGTAACGTACGTAATAAGGGAAGTTCTAGTCAGCAAAACTATATTTGTACCATGTAGTCCTTTGACAATGGTGTCGCACGCGAAACATTACTGACATGATTTTGAATTATTCAAGCGTCACTTCACATAACTATACACCGTTTCAATAGTTCAAAATCACGCCAGTCATATTTCGCAAAACTATACTTTATTATACTCCGAGTTTGACGGATGCCTGCTGGTTATTTACGCATGTAGCACAGTTTGATGAGTCACGCTTGAGCAACCATTGTTGCCATGGAAAAGCAATATGCCTAGAAATTAAATATTATATGAGCATGCGTGTGTATTCTTGGAGCTTTTTGTGGGCTGTATTATATTATCATCTGTGACCCGTCTGGCTGCACCGTATTTTTTCAAATTATCTAACAAATAGCACGATTTTCGGAAAAAAGTGACTGAAGATGAAATGTGTGCTTTGGTTTCCTCTACAAGGTTTGCGGGAAACATGTCTCATTCTAAGAATTATTTCAGCTAGATATCATCATAAATGTGCATGTACGCACGTCTTCATGTAAAGTACTCCTCATTCCTGTCAAATTTTAATCAAACTGAAATTTTCTCCACAGATTTTCGAAAAATCCCTTAATATAAAATTGTATAAAATCCGTCCAGTTGTGGCCGAGTTGTTCCATGCGGACAGAGACACGCGTGCATAGATACATGACGAAGCTATTAGTCACTTTTCGCAGTTTTGCGAACGCGCCTAAAAAGGAAGGATGTGCAGTTATGAATAGAATCACATACACGGTCTAGGATAAGTGGTCCTAGATCAGGGTTGCGCACATTCCGGAAGTCAGTTCGCCGTGATGACTAAATGTTGCACTGTGGCACCTAATATTTGTGAGCCATGAACGTGGTACTTACTTCAAATTACCCTTTTGTTGCCTAGAATTGTGAGGATTTTTAGATTTTTGGAGAATTTGTGCACACCTGTCCTAAAGGAGGGTCCTTTTATTGAACTTTACGACACTGTCAGTGTGTCAGAGTACGTAACATCGAAAGGTAGGATCACTGGTGAATGATAAAACTGAAATGTATGTGGAAGGAAGCGGTCGTGGCCTATTTTAAGGAACTATCTCGGCATTTGTATGGAGGGACTGAAAAAAATTACGACCTCTAGAGGATAACCGGTGTCCCGCTCGTGATTACAACCTGGCACTTCCCGAATGCAAGTCTAGAGCGTTACCGCTTCACTAACCTGCTAAAACTCCACATTTCCTCCAGGTACAAAGAGAAAACCTAGAAATTGAAACAGAATATTGGCACAAGTACATATTTATTAATATTATGAAGTAGTAAATCGTGGTACACAATGTCAGAGGCATTATTTATATGCAAACAAAAAAAAAAAACCTTTGTGAATCTGAAGAATAAAAACCAACTAGATGCCACTTATTATTTTATTGTACTTTTTATAGGCTCAACATGTTTCGGGCACTACTATGCCCATCATCAGGAGCTCGCGACTATAATGTTGATTACCACACTGGTCCTTTCGTTCTTGGTTTGCCGGACACTACTCGAGCCTAACTGCACCTAACCTCCAACCTACAGCAAAACAAGAACGAAATGACCCATATGGTAATCAACATCATAGTCGCGAGCTCCTGATGACGGGCATAGTAGCGCCCGAAACATGTTGAGCCTATAAGAAGTACAATAAAATAGCAAGTGGCATCTAGTTGGTTTTTATTCTTCAGTTATCACAATGGTGCACCGTCCAATAAACATCAAATTCCTTTGTAAATCGTCAAAAGCATTACGGAATGTAGGCAAAAAAAAAAAAAAAAACTAATCAATTCTTCGAGTTGGAAAAATAGTATAGGAAAAGATGTTGTACTTAAATGACGACGACAATGATGATGAAGATGAGGAAAAAGCGATGATCGCGGTGTTTGCTTCTGCAAGCCCATTATGACACAAAGTTCCGAAAATCAGAATAAATCGAATAAATGTAATGATCCTGGGACAGAAGCCGTCACCTTTATTGAGGAATGAAGAGCAGACTGTGACAGAAAAAGAAAAAAAAACAGCTAAAATATCAGCAGCATTACCAATCCAACATAACTTGTTACAACACATTTAAATAGTGAGAATGAGGAATGGGAGACAATGCTCCCTCTGCTCAATACACGGACCAGCATAATGCATATGTATTTTGTACAGTATGCCTAATCAATATTCCGGAGAAGTTTTATGTGAAAAGCAGTGTAGAAATGGAATAACAATGATCTAACTCATACGACAGAACAATTAATTGTTGAAAGACTCGTAGCTGCTCGGCTATACTGCAGCCACCGAGACAAGCCGCGTAGAGGGCGGACTGTGTTCACCATACACGTACACAAAGAGCTAAATGAGTTTTAGGACGTGTCAATGTCGCCAGTACCCGCTCTATTGTGGCATTATTCATTTAAGTTTTATCTACGGGCTAGGTCCAGCCATATAAACATGCAAGTTACCCGAAGATTTTGTTTCTAAATAACGTCGTGACAACGCTGTAGGAATTGCCATTCAGATATTCTAAAACGCAAGAACGAAGACGAGCGACGAAAGCGTTTCACGCAAAAGGCACTTTCTCCTTTCGCAGCGTTGCAAGACTTGCTCTAAGAACGGTAAGGACAATGTGCAGGTTATTACAAGCTTCGGCCGTTCATGCGAGACATTTGGCAACGCTGTCAGATGCGTGGGTCACGACGTTCTTTGCAAGCTTTTAAGCAGACTGACGCTCAATGGCCACCGAACCCGCCACAGTGCATCTTCAGCTACCAGTCGCAGAAGATGCAGGAATGTCGCTCTTGCGACATTGCTTCTGGTCCATCATGACGTCAAATGAGAAGTCCGACGAGTTGGTAGTGTGCCAACCATTCCAGACAGGTGGTGTAGCAGGTGGCAGAAGTCACTATACTGAAGCTACTGGGTTGGGGGGACCATGGATCGTGAAAATGGCGACTCTTAATGCTTCCCATTCTGTCTCCTGTTTTATTCCCATCCGTCCCCACCTGGCCTATGTCAAAAAGCTCAAGGCGCTTTTTGTAACCAAAAACTATCAAGTGGTTATAAACACCAACATTCGCGTGAACGAAATGGGTGGACGACTAGAGTGGAACAGGGGGTGAAATAATGGAGGGGGCGGAAGAGTAAGAGCTTAAGGGAGGTGTGCAGGTGGTCGAATTGTAGGGCATCTTTCCGTGGTCTCAATATTTACGGTCGATTTGCAGCACTTGAGTGCTCGGCGGACTGGTGAGAATACAACAGCTGGCAAAGGGTGGGAATCCCAGGGTGACATCAGCCCAACTATCAGTAGGATATCGTTCTTGCTGTACACATCCGGCTGAATTTTTGTCTCGGGTAAGCCCCTTCTTCTGTGCTGGAAGATGAGGAAAATGGAACGTTCAAACACGAGGAAGAAGGAAAAATAAAACATTTCACAAGGCACTTGTCAGGAGGGGAAAGTGGAGGACAAATGTCAATGTCACAGTAGGAAGGGGTTTCTTGTTACTTGTTATCTATTACAGAAACACAAATCATGTTGCATGACACACGTGTCGCCTCGGTTACAAAGAGATATGACGACGCAATGTCTCGACAAACATTTCCTTTTGTGAAGGACAACAAACTGCATATAAAATAGTAACTCCAAATGCTATGGATAAAAAACAGACTAAAGGCATAAGGCTTGATTCTCAAGGTGACTATGAATAATACCGTCTACTGGTGACGCCGTACTGTTTGGCAGAACTGCACAGGCGTTTCTACATACATGACTTCTCATCAGAAATTGAGGCAGTATGTCCCCCCGAAATGTGTGTAAATTTGTGCCAGACTACACGGCTACCCATCGCAAAGACAGTATACTTAACAGGTGCTGAGGAGTCCAGTAGGTCATTATGGCATGGCATTGTATAGTATGGTATGTGGTAATGTTACGAAAGTGTAGTCTGTTAGGTGGTCATGTGTTATCTTAAATGTACAAGTCAGTGGCCCATACTCTGGATCAAGAATCACCCCTGGAAAAAGTTTGACTAGAGTATGTGAACATAAAGGGCTGTTAAATCATGGAGGATAACAGTTAATCCATGGGACATAATTGGATAGTGTTGCAGTTGTAGTGTGGTGTGAAAAAATTATAAGATCAAAGTTTTATTTATTCACCAACTGATGCACTAGTGAGCTGTCTTAAAAATAATATTAAAATTTACATTAAAACAGCTCCGACATGTTTCGATGTTACAGTTACACCATCATCAGGGAGCACATTAATTCGTGCTTACTGAAGTTACAGTTGTTAAAACAGTCCATTAAGATACATCGGTGTGAACATACGCAGCCACACCACCACTGTATTAACCACACACTGATGCATTTTAACAGCTGTAACTTTAGTAAGGGGACCGCGGTAGCACAGTGTTTAAGGTGCTGTGCTACAAATAGGAAGGTTGCTGGTTCGATTCCAGACGGTGTCATTGGAATTTTTCATTGACATAATCCTTCCTATTGAACTATGGTCCTGGGGTCGACTCAGCCTCTAACAGAGAGTACCGGGAGTATTTTCTGGGGGGTAAAAGCGGCCAGTGCATAAGGCTGACAATCTTACCATCATCCTGGGCCAGTGTCACATAATCTGGGAACCTTAACTTCCTGGAACCCTCTGGGCACCTCGTGCCTGTAATGGGACTGATTTACTTTTTAAATTTAGTAAACACGAATTAATATGCTCCCTGATGTAACACTGTAACACCAAAAGATGTTGGAGCTGTTTTAGTGTCAATTTTAATGTAAATTTTAATATTATTTTTTAAGACAACTCACTACTGCATCAGTTAGTGAATAAATAAAACTTTGATAATATCAAGATGCACAGTACAAATGTGAAAATCATAAGATGATTGATCACATTTTTTAGGAACTGTGCATTCAAAGCAATATATAAAGCATGATCTGACACCACTTTCTGAACACCTGTCTTACTAAAAGACAGCATATAGGCTCTTTCCAACAAGACGGAAAAACAGGTAACACCACAGGCAATTTTCAGCATTTATGTATATGTTGGGTAAAAACCTTATGTGAATTAGGCTCAGTGCATTAATCTAAAACCCATGGACCTTAATTTACAACAAAATGGAACAGCAGTAATTGATACCCTCTCAGCCATCATGTGAAATGTTCTGAGTGTTGAGCGATGAGTAGGATTATCTAAAGAAAATAACAGATAAATATGACTTGTTTACAATTCCATTTGACTTATCTTGTAATGAGTACAATGCAGAGATAAATAAACTCTTAACATAATTTCTCATGATAATGTATTATACATATGAGCTATAAATTACTGTACTGGGACCACTGGGAATAAGTCCCATAGATCAAACAACCACTTCCCCATCCCCCTTTAACCATTACACATCATCGTCCAGGTTAGCACACTATACCCTATTCCCAGTCTAGTCATTCAGTATGCATAATATTTGGTAATGATGACCTTTGCTATAGACCAGCTTTTTAGGCTAGCTGACATATGTCAGAGGAGGCTGGAAAATACAATAGTAAGAGCCACAGAAATTCCTAATGTACCACTATCCTCATCATCTGGTTATGTATGCTAGACATACAGATAATGAAGTCATGCCTTGTTCATTGTAATTTCATGACACTATTTTAGGTATACAAATCACATAGCATCTAATGGTAATGGTGATGACTGTAGTGTGCTGTCAGACTTTGTTTCAGGTACTGACCGTAATGGAATGAGAAAAACCAAAATATGTGAATGAGAGTAAGCCTGACCAGCAGTACCACACAAGTCAGACAAGCTAGAAGGCTTAAAACTGATCGACTATTACATGCTTTTCCAAATGACGCTAGCAGCGAAGCTTGCAGAGTGCAAAATACAGAAAAATAATCATACTTTGAACAGGAAATTTTGTATGAACTTTTGGGTCAAATCTGTAGAACAAATAACCTACAAAGCTGTTTTACTGTCTGCCCAGGTTAGTATTAATTCCAAGGTTTGGTCACACATTCATGAGAAGCTTGATAGCTGGCGAATTAGCACATCAGATTCTCATTATCAGAGGTATACGAGTAGTTCCAATATTTTGAATTTTGCAATGCTTACTCTGCTTTGTATGACATAATGTCATATATACACCTGTATTTAGAAAGAATTTATGCTATGTTGTAATATATTTTATGGTTTACTTTATAAATGTGAAGCAGTATTATTAGACCATAAAAGTCCCATGGAAGGCAGGGATGCTGGCATTCAAGGTTTCCCTTTTTGCCTACCATGTTATTCCCCTCTGACCTCTTCTAGCCTATGTCAACCAAGCCACAGCACTTGTTGCTAACAAGGGTTATCTCTCCCACATTTCTGTGAACAGAATGGCTAGAGAACTGCACAGGAATGTAGAGGAGTATTCTGGAGAAGAAGTGTAAGAACTTGAGGGAAATGTGGAGGGTATCAGTCCATGTTGCCTGCATATGGTTTGGAAGCACTGAAATAAATTAAATACCAAAGATGAAGGCAGAATGATCTGCTTACTTTTGAAAGCAATATTATCCCAGTGTCTAAGTGCCTGGCCTTGAAGAGGTGTATGGAAAGTGAGGTGAAACCTCGGTCTTACATTCTGCATTGGAGCATCATGCTCTGGTTGCATTTTCCTACTGAATGTGCCTGTGGATAGAAGAATGCTGGGTGGGCCCCAAAGCCTGGTCTACATGTGATGGCAGAGAGAAAGATCCTGCCCACAACATGGATAGATCCAGGGTTGTCCTGGAAGTTAACCAATGATACTGAACTGTCCCACTCCATATTATAGCCCAAGATAGATGAATATGTTGCAGTATGGACACGAGAAACTTGGAGTGCTGGATAGGGCAGGAAAGTAGTAGAAACTACAAGTGGATAAAAACATAAATAATATTCAGTGAGCTAGGATTATTGAAAGCCAGGAACTCAACATTTATACAAAAGACTGTATTTGAGAAGGGAGCCTTTTGTCTCTGAACAAAAGGGACCTACCCACCAGGTTTGTCACATATTGTACTGCGTGTCTCCAGTGTACATATAGGTAAACATTATTTACACATACAGTATATTCTTAAATCTAATCCACACCCTTTTTACAGTTTCAGAGGGCTAAAAAATCAGATGTGGATTAGAATCGCGTGCGGATTAGATTCGCAGTTGTGAGCTGGATTTTGGAAAAATGATGGAGCTGCTGTAGGTGCCATAAGAACAATACAAAACAAAAATTTATTTTATTTATCATTTATAATATTATATAATATTTATAATTTATTATTCATCAGACTCACTATCATCATTCATAATTGAATCGTTATCCATCACCCTGTCACTATTATCTTTATCTTCACCATCGTCCTCCCATAGAATGTCATCTTTGGATCCATCCAAAACATTGCTTATGCAAAGGATAACGGTTAAAGCACTGGTAACATCCAATATTATTAAATCAGTCTGCCTTGTAGGCAAGGCGCTGTTGAAGGAAAGGTGTGGATTAGAACCGCGAACTAATTTTTTTTTTCATTTAAGAAATCGGCAAAAACTAGTGCAGATTAGATTCGAGAATATACGGTATATGCAGAATCTAGCTTAATTCAAGTTACTCTGGTGTTGCTAGTCGCAAACTGTGTGACGTAAGTGACACAGTGCTGTATTTTAGAGCAGTGCTGGCACATCAAGGAAGAAAGAGAAGACCTTTGCAGATATTTGCACTACAAAGTACAGCAATATTAACAGCATTCTAGCTAGTTGACCACCTATATAACAACTATGGGGTTGGAAGCGTGCGCCATGAGTATTAGTACAGAACGTTCAATATTGTGTTCTAGTTGTGGCACAAGTATTTTGCATATACTGTACATATTATTCAGTAGATAGTAACCAGAGTGAGAGGGTTTTGCCAGAATGTTCCACCTTGCCATAATTTCCAGCACATGATGCTATAATAAACTTTCTCTAAGTTTTCAGGATTCCATTTTGATCAGTATCAACCTGGTAAATTGTGGCTGACATGTTATACACAAGCAGGGAAGATTAAATCTCATTTACTTTACCACTTCAAATTTATTTCTGAAAATATTTGAAGTAACAACAGCCTCCAGATCTTATGATGAGAGTAAATGTTGATTCATTCAGTTGTCACTTAAATTGTCAGATATTATTTGGTCCACATAAAACTTACGCAAAACAGCCATGTTCATCTCTAACTGTAGCACCAGCCAGTTAATGCATTTTTAACAGACTTCAGTTCCAGTAAACCTGGAAATACAATAATGTTAACAATACAGGAAACATCAATGTCACCAACAGCTGGGAGAAATGGAAATACAGAACTTCACTCCAAGATTTGTGAACAATAATGTGATAGTTGAGTGTAATATTTTGGATTTACTTTTTAAAATATTAACAGTAACAATTTTCAAAAGTAGCTGTCATGATATTCAGGAAAGAATAACATTACAGTACCATGACGCCTACATGTAAAAAATTTGAAGTGATTTTTTCCCCAAATATAGGAATTTGTCATGGCATTATTTACACTAAATACTGCTACATATGGGTCAGAGAATGAACGCATATGGCTGATGTTAGTTCAAGTAGGCTGCCTCCTCCCCTTCCCTGTCTATATTGCCAATACCAATCACAAATAACGAATGTAAAGAGACAGGTCATAAGCAAAAAGCAGCTGTGATACATGTCATGACTGGTGGGAGAATGTGAAAGCCTGCTCAAGAATGTTCATTACTAGGTACACATGTAGGGAGAGTGTGTTCATTTTTGCTCTGACCCAAATGTAATCACATTCCTGTATGCTGTGATTAATGCTCTTTAGTGATGGTCAGTTTTTCAATATGGATCTTATTCATGAAATTATTCATATATATATATATATGTACCATGAACAAACTTAGAATGATAATTGATAAAACACCATCTCTGCATTGCGTTCTATATGATAGTATTAAACTTCTTTTGTGTGTTCACACGGTTGTTTCTGACATGTTTCAGCCTGTGCATGGCCATAATTAAAGAAAACTCATACAAAACATGGGAAATTACTGGTGGATTTACATTTATATTGCACATTCATTAACAAAGTAATATTCTCCAGCACAAACTCCCCAAATTGTAAGAGAATATTTCCATGATGATAGTCAAGCACAGGATGAAACATGAAAGCAATAACATCATAAACAAAGGTAGAAGGCTTAATACAATACTGTAGTGTAGAGAGGAGTTCATATGCATTTTGTGTGTGGAATAACATTACCTTGCATGACAGTTGAAGGTTATCATGGAAATGTATATGAGTATTTTCATGACAGTGAATTATCACAAAAATGTCAATTCACATCTGATGATTGAACATATGCAGTTATAATGTCTTCTACTTTGTTATCTATCACACTTCTTAAACCACCACATTGTGATGTATGTTCCTTTGTAATGTAGGCAATATCCTCATATA
>Ga0123352_10011137_pt1 | contig 14159 bp, 7 predicted proteins | sample TergutLab28metaG_FD_89700 | JGI IMG/M metagenome (GOLD analysis project Ga0123352, IMG submission 89700) | Labiotermes labralis P1 segment gut microbial communities from Petit-Saut dam, French Guiana - Lab288 P1 | ecosystem: Host-associated > Arthropoda: Insects > Digestive system > Gut ...
ACCGGAGGGAAGGAGACCACTGGGGAGACCTAGGCCTAGATGGGTGGATAATATTAGGATGGATCTCCAGGAGGTGGGATGTGGGTATATGGACTGGATTGGGCTGGCCCAGGATAGAGACAGATGGCAGACACTTGTGAATGCGGTAATGAACCTTTGGGTTCCGTGAAACGTGGGGAATTTCTTGACTAGCTGCAAACCAGTTAGCTTCTCAAGAAGGAGTCTGCACCATGGAGTAAGTAAGTATACCTCCCAAATTAGAAACACTTTAGAGTCACTATTTTGCATCACCCATACAAGTGAATATGTTATCTTTACAAAAGTAAAAGAAGCATCATCCCTGTCTGAGCTGTGAAGACATATTGAGGAAGCAGAGGTATTGCTCCACTCCTTAATCCTAGCACTAGAGGGAAGTGAGTGGTCAACATCATGCCCCAGCCACTTTACTCCTGGGACAGAACCCCTGCACCCATTGTACAGTGGGCAACTTTTTATTTGGTGAAACTTTAATTTAAAATGGATTATAAACTGTGACCCTATGTAAAAATAAATGTGACATTTATGGGGGAAGCAATATACAGGAATTTTGACTGGGACAAGAAGGTGACAAATTTTGATAGGGGGAAGGATGTGACATATTTTGAAAAGTAGATGGTAAATCTGATCAACTGAGAACATTTTGGAACACAACTGGCATACAAGGTAATTTTACTGTAATGGAAAACAATAAAGCATCATTTGTTATTTATTTAGATACGTGGTAACTTCATATTGTAAAATCAGCCAGAAATGAAATGTAGCCCATGAAAACCTGACAGTCATTTAGCTCATTAAGAAATTTACAACTTTTATAGAACCTTAATACTTTACCATGTTTGTGAGGGCCCACCACTGTTTGCATTGACATACGTTGTAAAACTTGAAACAGTATATTTTTTAAATTACTTTATGTGGTATCAAACACAAATTTCAATCTTCAAGGCAGCATAAAACATCCAACAGTATTTCTCATACAGCGAACATTTAAAAAATGAATGAGGCAGTGAGACCAAATTAAAACTCGTGCACCATTTTCAGGATTCACAAAAAAGTGTCATTTACTCTCCACTACTTCTGTGGTCTGTGTTGGATTTTGCAGGTCTGGGGCAAGATTAGAAGTGACCATTTATTGTGATTTCATAACCTTAAACCCTCAAAAGTCGATCATTCATAATAAAATGAAATTAATATATTTCTACTGTTGTTGTTGTTGGTGATGGAGTTGCTTTCTTGTGTTATGGATATTGTTGGTTGTGTACCAACCAAGAAAATTATTGACTTATACACTTTTAATATCAGTAATCCAACTAGATGTTCCACTAATACAAACATCATCTGCTGATTTGTAGATGTTTTAGTAGAAACACCATGTCCCCTGAGGACACACTCTCTTTTCTCAATCCCATTTAGTTCTTGTCACTATTACCTTGTTATTTTAATTTTCTTTTAATTTCTACTGTTTATATATATTCCAAATGCCTGCTTGTTGTGGGCCACTTGCTGTTGCCAAGAATGCAAATAATGGAACTGAACTGAATTTTTATTACTACTTAGTCATAGAAAGCCACCTCCCAGGCTGCTTCAACACACTGGGGTCAGAATGAAAATAGCAAGTCTTAAAATAGGCAGGTATTTTTATTTACCATTATAGTAATAGAAAAGCCTACTGCTAATGGAGACATACCTTTTCAACCTTTTCAAAATTTCTTGCCTTCATCTGCAACAAAAGAACACACATGTTACACACAGAAACATAACTCACTAGCCGGTGTGGTAATGCGCCAACTACACAATTTCCCAACCTTTTCCAGGTTCACAGCCAATTGAAAGTATGAACATTTCAGTCAACAACACAATGCTGCTTTCAGGATATTGCATCACATAGAAAATACAGTAAATGTGTAACATATTTTAAAGGCTATTGTATGACACGCATGAAACAGGGATCTATAAAAATTTCAAGTAGCAAGTGTATTTTCAAAATAACTTAATCAAATGAAATACATGCTTCAACATAGAGAATTTAATAACAGCATAAGTGAGTACAAACACAATACAGTAAACACACCATACCACATAAATTTAAACAAGAATGTTAACTGTCCACAATAAACACAAGTACACAGATAACTACCTCCAGTACAAATCTTCTGATATTGCATAAAAACACACTGACAAAACAATCTGAAGACCAAAAAAAAATTTACATTACTGTAAAAATCCACCAAGACCTCTGACCTAAACCAGTAAAATACAATTAAACCTTGATCTCCAAACAAAGTAATATTTTTTAAACATGTGGACACTTTCAGATGCTTCCTTCAGCATCTATTATCAGGAGCTATAAGAGGTGACCTGCATGTTCCTGAAACTGCTCATGTTGCATGCCTCTGCTTTCAAGTACTACATCCTTGTCAAACTTAGACGTTACTACATATAAATGAAACTGGCTATCCAAGAAAAGACAGAATAGGACATAAAAAATGCAGGGACAAATTCTGTAGAAATAAGCCTCACATAACCATATACAAAACCTTAGAGGCTGATACACGATACTAAAATAATGACCTCAAAACATGTTACAATGTTGCCAGCACTGATACAGTTAAGAATATGAAGTCAAAGCCAAATGCCTCCAAGACTGTAAATCAAAAGCATGAAACTTTACATACCTCTTGTTCAATATAGATCTTCCAGTATCTTCCTGCACTGGGAAAGGTTAGCACCAGCTTCTCAAACAATGGCCTCACCTCTCCAATCCATTTGCTCTGAGCCTCACGGATCAAGAGACTCCATGACTCAAGATCATATGGACTGTCCTCTATCTGCTTTTGAGCTTTCTGCAGTTTCTCATTTCCCCAGTCCTACAATAGAAGAAATGCTTTATGTCTACAGATTGAATTACACCATTTTGTAGTATAAGCTAGAAGTAGTAGTAGTAGTAGTGATCAGACTTCAGTGATGCACATAAAAACATCCTTCACAAAATCACATACATTTTTACACACATCACCAAACAAATTCTCAGAGCACTCAGTGCATTTGGTTGAATATGGCAAGTATAACGCCATGATCTTGAGTAAAATATTAAAAACATAAAGAAGAAAAACCATACTAATAACTACAGTCACAGTTAAGATATGACATACTAAATTAGAATGAGCAGCAACTCTAAAATGCCACTGCCACCACCATCAATCATCATCATCCAAAACCTTCCTCCCAATAAACCCGCTGAAAACAATTATTGTTGTATGCACAAACTTCTTCTTCTTCTTCTAAGCATTCAATTGACAGTCTCTCTCCCCCATCCCATATGGGGAGAATTAAAAGAGTATAAATTACTGCTTATCTTAAAATTGTATTGTTGACTACTCCTAGTCTATGTCTGCTATGACATCTCTTCAACTAAATGTGAATATGTGCAAAACTCACAACGACAATAGCCATGGCATTGTTCTCACTGCAAGTTACAAAAAATACGCTTCACATCAATGAGAAGTAAATAACTGGTATTGGATATGTTTAAATTTAACAACTGACCCATACCCCATTGAAGAAGCAGTTCGTTACTTACAGCTCAACCACCACCACCCATGAACAAAGTAATTACCAAAAGCTTTAAATGGCTTTGCCAAGGAAATAAAAAATAAAGGGGAACAGATGTTAAGGGCTTAGTTCAGTTTGCATTTCCATATACACATGTTGTCAGAAAACTCTGCCCTCCAAAAGAGTGGGCCAGGGGTGTTTCTTACATAATTTCATCACTATCAATGAATACCACATTCTGGCCACCCCCTAAGCCGTTTGTTCACCAAACCCCTCAACAACAGTTTTCTGCTCAGTATTTCATCTCAACGCCCTCCCCAACCAGGCAATCAGTACACCCTTCTGAAAGACAAGTACTGTAAATTATCATTCCTTGAAGTTTGGCTGCTTGCAGCTTTAGGCTTGTTGGTGTGTGTGATAATGGACTTCCCAGTGCCTGAACCAGTGGCAAATTTGGACATCATTACTGATGTATGGCACACTTATTATGGCAGACTACATACATACTTTTCAACTTCGTTTGGTTTTTGTACTAATGTTGGATGAGAAGTTTTAATACAGGAACTTTCATTTTGATGCATTCGTAAAAACCGTTAATTTTTCATTTTGACTTTATAAACTTTTTGGCATTTTTATCGAGAGATCGCAAAAAAAAAATGGCAGCACGGAAAAATATCCTCAATGTAACTTCTGTTTTATTAGAAATACACAATACCAGCAACAGCAATAGGCGAGGTCTTGGTTTGTTTTCACGTGTTTTATTTAAAGACGCTGCCAATTACTAAGATGATTTGGCCTTCTTTATTCTATTTTATTTTCAGAAATATCATCTTCGTTATCACTAGGCCTACCTGAATCATCAAAATCACGGCCAACATTGATCGGCAATTCATCAGACGAGTCAACATTAAAAAAAAAATGACAAATTGCTATCATCCAAATTCAACAGGATACTCATTATTGCGCACTTATCGTGGCAACTGTCTATAAATCACAACATAAAAACACGATAAGCAACAGTACGGGGGACGAAAACATTTAAAAACCCCGCTAATGGTTACTTCTCTATAACAAGAGACCTCTTAGAAGACCCAGGCATAGATGGTAGGATAATATTAAGATGGATCTTCAGGATGTGGGGTGTGGGGGTACTACTGACTGGATCAAGCTGGCTCAGAATAGGGACAGGTGGTGGGCACTTGTGTGGTAATGAACATTCGGGTTCCATAAAATGCAGGAATTTCTTGATTAGCTGAACACCAGTTAGCTTCTCAAGATGGACTCTGCTCCATGGCAGTATTATTATTATTATTATTATTATTGTTGTTGTTGTTGTTGTTGTACGATATAGCTGTAACTGTAAAATCTCTCCTCTGTTTCGTCAACCCATTGTTAATTATTAAATGTATGCAGCATACTTGTTCCTTTTATTTAGTTAATGTTTCTTGGGATTGACATGAGGATTAACCATCTGGCTGAGAATAGTGACAAAGAGCAGCCTCTTGTGAATGCAGTAATGAACCTTGTGGTTCTATAAAATGCAGGGAATTTCTTGTCTAGCTGACAGACCTTCTTAGTTCTCAGGGTTAACCATCTCTTTTGTTAACTGCACTGTTACTCAGTCCATTTTATGCTGGTTAAGTGGGGGTCCACTGTATCCAGCAATAATGTATGTACGAATTACATTTTTAATTAATCCCCCCTACAAGAATATCCCTTCCATGCTGTGTGTAATCAGTACAGCATCTGTGCAGAACAGTGTAGGAATAGAAACCACTGTGTCTGAAATATGTTAGCATCTTCATTCTCCTACAGAAATAATTCTTGGCTTTAATATTTAAGTGTCATATTGCTTTTGGACCCTATATTTCACCAAATATATCAGTCTATGCAGCTTTATTGATTACCTTATTCTGCTGCATGTTTTGGTATGGCCATACCATTATCAGGCATGCATGTCAAGTTCACTTACTATAGTGCTCCTGTACATTGCCCTTAAAATTCACTGGTTAAAATTAAGGTTAGAGTAAATTAAATTACATTAGATCTGGGATTTGATAAAATCAAATGCTGCAAGGCATATGTAAGTCTTCTGGCATCTACTGTTTGCAAAGCTCATGTTTCCACCATAATCGCAATGTTATCAGCGTCACTTACTGTACATTATCTACTCAAAGTTTTTGATCTTGCAACTTGTTGTTTCTGAAACATCTATGAGTAACTAGTATATCGCACACTGTTAACTCCAGTACCGACATACAGTATTAAAATGTTCACCAGTATTATGTCCAAGCAGCTTACTAGGTGTGTGCCAATGCCATTTGAATGTCAATTTTACTTATTCTAACCTTAATTTTAACACTAGTGTGCATGAACAATGCCATAAGTCAACTTGACATGCATGTCTTGTTGACGTTAACAGTCATACTAAAATACATAATAAAAGAAGGTAATAAAGTTGCTAAGACAGTAAAATAAGAATCCTTCAAGACATCTCAACAAATCAATGTATAAAGTTTATCTGTACACCCAATCACAAAGTTCCTTCACTTAAAACTATACAACTTTACAGTGGCACGGTAACTCCATGAGGGAAACACTTGTGATAATGCTGTATTGAAACTAGTTCATACAATGTTCGTGCAGTAACTGGGACTTTTTACATAGTGATACAGAAGGTTACACTTTCTTTTGTTACTGGAATATCGAAGTTCTATTCACGTTCTAAACACAGTATTAAATTCATGCAAATGCACCTTATTTACTCGAAAAAGAATGTTCTACATCCCTTGGCTAGGCCCAAAGAAGGATCTATGGCATGGACTGAAATTCCATTCTGTTCTAACTAACAAATGTCTGTTATATCTCTGCGTATGATACATTCTACAGTGACATAGTAAGTTAAAACATAATAAGACACAATCACTCTTACGGTAAAATTGCAACCTTGCGAATACTCAACGACGCGCTTCATAATGAAAACAGAGGGTATATCCATTCTTACCACTTCCATCTTTTCTTCTGCCATTTTGATATGCACTGTGATTCTGACACTACAGAAAACTGTAAAGTTGATTTAATTTAAATTTACAACACTGAAATTATAAAAATATATAATTGTGTACACCTAAGCATAACTGCAGCACGCCGAATCTGGCTTCCGTTCAATCTACCGTCTCTCTTCTCTTCCAAGCTGCTAACATTTGACACCGCATTGGACGATACCAAGTAATCGATTATCAGAAGCACCAACTTAATAGGATAACTACAAATTTCTCCAACATGGAGTGCATTCCTTTGTAATGTCACCATCTGCTGGTAAAGGACGAAACTAATGATGAACGTAGAAATTCAGGCCCGTAAGACTAAAAATGCAAAAATCTAATAAATAATCAGTAGCTGACTTTGAAATTAAAATACTCGCTACAAATTGGATGTTATTTAAAGTATGTTGATTATGAAGGTTATTTTGTTTTTGAACATTGCAATGTTGTGACCCCTGTGGCCAGGTGCCGCGATAGAGCCATGCAAGCGAATTTTTCACTGGCGCGAGAAACAAAACCACAAACATCGGTTAATCCAGACGAGGGCATGAAGAGGGTTGACAGGTCAGCAAGTATTCACACATCTTTCCTGCATTGTAGTTCGCTGCTTATAAATAGCAATGATACCCATACAACCGCACGCTTCCGCCTTCCTCCACCCTTTTCTGATTGCCTGTTTCCACATTCCGTACATGCTTGAACTTACTGGGAACAAGAGCTTTTTCGCTTTATCGACCAAGGTGTTGAAGGAACATGCTGACGGTATTGTTCAAGCTATACCACTCCGACTAGAATAACATTTTATTGACAACGTATAATCATGAAATCATATGTTGATGTGATATTGCAGCATCTTCAGGAAATTTTCTAAGCAGTCGTGTAGGTCATCTGTGCCAATATGGTACAGATGTACTGTGCGTATTACCAGACTGTTATTCGACTTCATGTCTAAATATAACTAATTATCATTTTGTTGTGTTATAACAATTAAAACCCATACAAAGATTCTTCGTTGTGCACGTAAAACAATTCGTAAAAAATGCTGTATTTTATTACTTATGTATGTAAAACTAGTACGTATTTCAAACGAAAAACAATTGTAGAGCCTATGCCATATACAACGGCCATCCTGAAGGTAACGCAGAATGAGAATTCATGAGCAGCAGACGATTTAATTTGTTTTATTTCTGATTTTCATTTCATTCGAAAACAAAGCTTCGAACAGAAGCACAGATATCTGTGTCCTCTTTTTTATTAATGCTACATTTCAACTGGTTTTGAAAATGGATGTTGAAAGTGTCTCGTTTCGGATATCACATCAAGTCATTCTCTCAGAAATTAAAATTCAAAATTTAAATTACCAGAACCCATCCTAGATCTAAAGTGAACTGCAAGAACTTCGTGGAGGTGATACAGAGAATCGACACTCTATTTACGCATCTCTTTTTCGTGTGTATCGCGTGTGCCTCGCGGACGATCCAACAGGCAAGGAACGTTCAACATCAAATGCAGGACGTAACCCTGGCTATATTCAAAAGCCTATTGGCAGAAGATAGCCGAGTGACGTATCTGGAAGAGAATACTTCAACAGCTTCGCTTTCGACTGAAAATTTGCATCATGGAACCCGATGAGTTTGTGATTATCATTGCTGTAAGGTAAGGCTTATTTAACGCCTTTAAATTAATTAATATTGTATTGGTATCAGTGTAGTTACTGCTTCATTCTACAAGTCAGATAAAATCCACACACTGTAGTTAACCTTTTGGCGCCTGAATTATTTTTTTTTATTTTAGCACACCTGTATATAAAATGTGAATAATACAGAACCAAATACGTTAGAATTATGAAACAAACTGCATTTTGAAGAGAAAAAACGGAGAGTATATACCATGTTTAAAATATTCAGTACCAATATTTGTTGAATAAATATATAAAATGAAACTTTAGAGGTTAGCGGTGCGGTACGACCACCATAGTTGACATTAGGCGTCAAAGGGTTAATCTTGTGGGTAACTGAGAGCTTACCCCCTCACCGCCCCCCCCCCCTTCACCGCTCCGTTACAGCCATCAAGAAGACTCCGCTGAATTTCCGCCTGTTCCCAAATGTAAACAACAACTGCAGTGAAAAATGCTTTGATAAAAATACCCGAGGTAGCTCACCTATCAGGAGTGACAGCCAGCCGGCAGGTGTTCAAGTCTTGCCACAACGTATGAAGGAAGTCATCTGGCCGAGTGATGACTCTAAGGAAGGACTCCAGATTTAATTTTTTGGATAAATTTTTCGTTTGGCGGGTAAAACTGATTTGTGCCTTACTTATTTTTACAGTTTCGGAGGTGATGAAGGTTAACGATGTGCAAAGTAAACATACTATACCGAGATGCACTAGACATTGAAGCAGCATTACTATTTATTATAATATGCCGTCGTTACACAACATATATAACAGTTGCACTATTACAACTGGTTACATTCGTCTACATGTTTTGGCCGTTACCCGGCCATCATCAGGCCAACAAGGAGCGTTAATTAAGGTACATTCATTCAATGCAACGCTGATATTTTCTGTAAGCTAATGAATGTACCTTAATTAACACTATTCCTTGTTGGCTTGATGATGGCCAGGTAACGGCCGAAACATGTAGCCGAATGTAACCAGTTGCGATAGTGCAACTGCTATATATCCTGTGTAACGACGGCATAATATAATAAATAACTATACGTACACAACGGGATGGCTTACTTCAAATGAAGCAGCATTAGTTTCACACCATACTTTTATCTGTAATAATTTACATCAAGACCAATGACGAATAAGCAAAACAGCATGTATAAAATTCGCAAACTACGAAGAAACACACCTTTTCTCATTCGAGGATGTTAAGCCTATACGTTTAGAGCACAAGACTATAATCTTCTGAGACTTATTTTCTTATTCTTTCGCGATACTCGTGCTTTGTTTGTTTGTTTGTCTGTGCCGTTTTTCTGTGCATTCTACATACCATTGTGATCAAATGTCTACATCATATAGGAGTATTAGTATTTCTGTCTCAATGACATAGCTCAGTATTTTCTGATTGTGTTGTGAGTTTCAACAGACCTAATTAAAGTATTTTTTTGTGTTTTTTTTGCACCTTGCATTTTGATACAATTATGCCACATAAACCAAAGAAGTGCACACTTTTCAAATTAATGTTTTAATTCGATTTTTGACGTCTTCTGCGTGTTTCGGACTTCATGGGCTCATCATCAAGAAGACGGTTTGTACCCGCATTTTTTGTATGGTGTGTTTTTTGTGCATTTATGTAAGCAGTGTGTATCGAACACTCTCTTCCACCTGCTATACCACGAGTACTTACATAAATGCATAAAAAACATACATTAAAAAACTGCGTGAACTAACTACCTTCCTGATGATGAATCCATGAGGTTCGAAATAAGTAGAATACGTCAAAAATCAAATTAAAACATTAATTTGAAAAGTGTACATTTCGTTGGTTTATGTTGCGTAACTAATTAAAGTAGTTAGAAAAACTGAAGAAATCTGTCGCAGTTAGAAACCAATTTTACCTTTAAAAGACGAACCGTGTCTCTTTTACATAAGAATTAAGTTCCTACCGCACAGTACACTCTCCATCTCGGCTATAAAAATCATATCAATGTGTATAAGGTAAAAGGTAAAGGTAAAGCAATCCCTGTATAGGCCTGGAGAGGCCCTGAGGATTCCAGGAGGTTGAGGCTCCCAGATTAGAAAACAGTCGGCACTTGAAGGTGGTAGGATTGTCAGCCTTACGCACCGGCCTCCTTTACTCCCAGGAAATATTCCTGGTACTCATTTCTGTAAGAGGCGGATTCGACCCCAAAGTCATAGTGCGACCGGAATGATTATATCAATGAAAAATTCCAGTGACACTGTCGGGAATCGAACCCGGTTTGTAGCACGATTCCGCGGTAGTCCACCTCCTAGCTCAGTCACTATTCCGATTTCTTATCAATATAAAATACGCGTTTAATCCTTCATGTTTACAGAATCTACTTGCTGCAATACTAAACTTCTGTTCTGGCCATCGAACCACGATATATATCCATTTGGTTAACTGCATTAAAAAACGAAAGATTCTTTGGTGTTGTCCATCCCGTTACGTTCAGACTTTACGTGTTTTAAGTAATTAATATTACCGTCTACACAATATAATTATAGTTAGATAAGTAACCTGACTATAATTGAGTTGTTTAAACGATAATATTAATTGCTTTAAAAAACTTCTCTTATGAATGTCATTATTTTGTGAAGAACACGATGATGGCTGAACAGCATAGCTATTTTTTTTTCTGCTTTGAACTTCTGCACGTTCTCCGAGTTGGTCGATTTGATCGAACAAACCTGACAATTACATCGACAGCTTGACCACCAGACCCATTTTTAACGAGTTTCTTGCTGTCATTAACTGATTTGTCTTGACGTTAACATTTTTACTGTCTTTGTTGCAAGTCTGATAGACCTGCTCGTTTATAAGTTAACGTAACTTGCTATGTCAGCACTAGAACTATTTACCCGTCATTGTAATAGAATACGCCCTGGAATTGAATTCTCCTTAACATACCACATTTACATGTTAATGCAGGACTTACGAATTTTGATACCGTAATGATTTTGGTCAGTGCAAGACAGGAAGAGCGAAGTTTGCGAATTGTCATTTGTCGCAGCTTCGTTGCTTCTATCTACAGCTGAAGACGTAGTTGGACTTATCGACACAAAGGCAGATCGAGTCATTATAGACTTGTTCAACTTCTAACTAAACCCTTCTATCTTACCCTGAATGCCATAGAGACCTATGTGGTGAGAACGTGAGATAGGAAACACACCCTTAAAACATAGGCTCGCTAGGTGGAATTTGCTTTGCTTTCTGAGTTGCTCTTTATGTAGTCACTGCAGTAACTTCTCGATAAATGATGCAATTTCTAGTAATTTATCAAAGTTGTGCGTTCATCTGATAGCGGGTATACACTGCTTTGGTTTAATTTGGAATTTGAGCTACAAGTTGTATTTCCTGAAAGAACATTCAGAGGGTGCCTTCGGCATCAGAGCAACGGAGCGTATTCAACGTTATTTTCACGAATATGTCAACTGTTGGAATGTTACCTTGCGACACAAAACAACAGAATCTGCCAGCGAAGTCGGAAACAGAGCAAAACAGTGCTGGAAACTTACAAATTGTATATACTAACAAACGACACAAAGTTTACTAAAGCATTGGAACGTTTCATATGTGTTGACGTTACAAATGAATTGCATTGTTTAACGGCGTATTTTAATGCCTTTAAATTAATTGTAACTAAATTTCTCATTTGCTTTGAATAATTAAATTTTCAATCTGAAAAGCACGTAGCAAAACATAACAAACCGAAAGAAAGGGATGGAAATAATGAACAAAAAATTGAATTTTGTTTTCGAAGCAAATAAAATAATAAATCCAATAATAATTTAACTTCACAATAAATTATAACAGACCTATTTTAAAATTAAGGCTTGGAGAAGTAGACTCCATTGTAACAGATCCGAAGAGCTAATCACAAGTAAGGAAACGCCCACACTACTCTGTGTGTTAGAACCTGTTGTCGTAAGCGAGAAAGTAGAATCCCGTGTGGTCGTGTCGTGTCGTGTCGTGTCGTGTCGTAGCTGCATGATAAATGCAAGAAGGCTAGAGGGATTTTTAAAAAAAAATATTTAGGAGTTCTTTATTAAGAAAAGTTTATAAATTGTGATGATTGAAACTATATTTACGCTGTTTACATTAGAAGAACGCCCTAATTTATTTCGCTGATTCTTGAGAAAAGCTGGATGTTTCAAGACAAAATAATGTAGAAAGAATTCATAATAAGTAATGATTCACATAAATAACAAATAATGGTAAAGGTCACCCTGTAACCTGCCATGAATTCACAAAGGGGGAGTAGAGTATAGCTCTATTCTTTCTGTAACCTCTGCGCTAGATGCGGGTGGGTGGTCAACGCCACGCCTTGGCCGATTAACCAGAGGGAATGACCCGGTACCCATTGTATTGCAGGGTGGGTGGACCCCAGGACCTGTCTGGACGGGTGGGGGAAGTCTTGTTCCCTCTGGGATTCGATCCCCAGGCTATACAGCAATAATGAATAATAACTCATATGAATGTTTTTGATAGTAGATGTCATGAACGGCAGATTTATGGATTTTGTGATAGTGTAATCGGTAGCTATAGCAGCTAGACTACGGTTCTCGTGTTCGTAGAAGCAATAGATTTTTCTCCGTTACGTTCAGACCGGCCCTGAGCGCCCGCTCAGCCTCCTTTTCAATGGGTGCCAGAGTCATTCGGAGGGTTAAGGCGACCGGTGTGTACTTATTGCACGTAAGTTCTTGTTTTAGAGGAAAAAAATGATATTGCTGTTTCTAAAAGTATTGAAGGTCACGGTGCGAAGTAGAATGTTCTCTAGGTATACCACATATGGCAAAATTTAAGTTTGTTACCTACATTTATCTAGGCGTTTCCTCCCTTCTTTCTTTCCCCCAGACATATTGAAATGTATTAACCATATAATTTGCTTTCCTAGAGAATATGCAGACCTCCATGCGATATTTTGTCTATTCGATAGTATGCAACTTATAAGTTCAGTTTTACTGCGAAATTTAAGCCCTAATTTAAAATGGATAGTAATGTAATTTTTATACACGTGCCTGGTGTTTTGACGTTGTCCATCGTATCAGGCTAAAAGAAGCTGCAATTTTAAAAAAAGATTCCGTCTCCAAAACTTTGTGTTTTGTTTAGTTGAGACCTAGAAATTGCCGAAAATATTAGTCACTTACGTTAAAACACAATATCTTTAGACACTTTTAAAGTTGGTAAATGTGCACACAGTCATGTGAAGCCAGATGTTATTTTAAGCTTGTCTTTTAGTGCAGAAAATATGAGAAACAAGATGATGAGCGAAATATAAAATTCTGGGAATGAATATACCCCCGTGTTTTAACAAGGGCACAGAGAGTTGCGTCAGAGTTCGATTTCCGCTTTGAGCGCCTCATTACCACATCACAAGTTGGCTACCGCTTTATTTGCGAGTTTCATAGATTGGATTACACAGGTGTATATTTTAACGCAATAAGGGTGGTGGGGATTGCAACCTAACTGTTTGAAATTTTTATATTTTTTCCGACCATAAATAAATTCATCCAAAACACAGAGACACACGACAATACCATAGGATAATGCAGCAAACTGATGTAAAATTTATTCAGTGTCGAAAGGCAAATTCAAGTTCGCCGTACTCTGTGGCAAATCAATGCACGTAACAGTGCAAGTGGTAATACACACAGCAGTCTAATTGATACACTACAAACTACAAGGATTTGGTTTTTGAGTATCCCGTAATAATATTTGAATAAAGGTTGACCAACTAGATGACACTTGCTTTATTATATATTGCTCAACATGTTTCAGACGTTAATACGTCCATCTTCAGGAGCTAGCGAGTACTTGTTGTGTTGTGTAGG
>Ga0123352_10011147_pt1 | contig 14153 bp, 7 predicted proteins | sample TergutLab28metaG_FD_89700 | JGI IMG/M metagenome (GOLD analysis project Ga0123352, IMG submission 89700) | Labiotermes labralis P1 segment gut microbial communities from Petit-Saut dam, French Guiana - Lab288 P1 | ecosystem: Host-associated > Arthropoda: Insects > Digestive system > Gut ...
AGAGCAGCTCGAAAACGCGCGTGTTGGACGTCGTGTAAGAAAACGCAGAAATGCGGGGCCCGTCAACAACGCATGGGTGAGCAATCACGCATTTCTGCGTGAGCCGACGTCAATGTGTTAATACAAGGTACACTGTGACACGATTACTTCTCTATTTCCTCAAAGATTACAACAATACCACACCATCATTCTTAAATTTCAAAGAAATTTGGTACTTTTGTGATTCACAAACCTGTAACTCGCTATCAACTTCCCTCAAAACCACTGAAATCAATTATACTGTGGCCAGCCACTGGTTATAACTCACAGTGGCACAGCTCCAGAGTAAAGGATTATGGATTTTGCCAGTCTGTTTCTACCCTGCATGACGAAGCTTGTGTTTCACTAATCATCTGAAAACACAGCCCAGATAAACCACAGAACACAGCTGCAAGCCCACGCAGGCCAACTGTAGGAAACCTTATAAAACTAAGCAAGCAATTCTGAGCTCATAATAACTAACACAACCAGCCAAGACACAGTTGCAGCCTGAACTTTGAAAGATTCAAGAGAGTATCACTCACAATAAAATCTGGATTTATAAAATTTCATGATTCACAAGGACTTCAATCAAAGTTCTACATTATGTTTTGTAACTATGTGCATTATTTTATAACAATATGAATTGCTAAGATTTTATAGCATCAAAGAATTAATGAATGAGCATGGTGCAATGATGAAATGATGTGACAGAGGAAAACTAAAAGTAATTCCAAAAAAATCTGTTCCAGCACCACTTTATCCATCACAAATGCCACATGGAGTGGCCTCAGATCAAACCTGGGCCTTCCATGGAAAGAAGCCAATAACTAAGATTCTATGCCATGGAATGGCCAATGTGTGTGCATAACTTGCACGATGTGTTTTGAGAAGACATTCTTCCATGAGTCTATTCAATATCTATTATTCTAACTGCCAACCAAAACTCCATCACCCGTTCAAATCAATGCATTCCACAATAAGACCTCACAGCACTACATCTGATATCCTTGAGTGAAAGAGCCATCTGCCACCAAATTAACTTAGTTAAGTCCTACTTCCAAAGTCATCCATTATTACCTGTACATCCTTTAGAATCTTACCTAAAATAATACTTCAGAGATCAATCCTCTTATTGCTGAATGGCACCTAGCTAGAAAAGACTGACAATTCGAGAATGGTAAGGAATATACATGAGGTAATGCAGCAATGTCACCCATTAAAATGGCAAAGAAAGAACACAGAAATAAAGAAAGATGGAGTGGTTGCAGTGCTATGATTTAATATGTTCAGTCACTTTCTTGTGAATTAGACTACCACAAATATATTTCATCATGACTAATATTCAATATACTTGAACCCCTGGTTATTTTTCTTCAAATGAATTTCCCCTCACTAAACATTCAATTGCACCTACCACAAGACAATGATCTCAAAGTTCAGGATTTTCCATTTAAAATTTCTCTCAGCCTAGAGTTCAAATTCACTGCTCCCAGATAAAAACTTAAATGGGAGGGCAGTGTGTTTGTTTTATTGGTCTGAGGATCTGTCATGCTCTTTCAAGACAGAAAGGGCTAACACAATTCTGAAGCCATGCAGCAATTGAAAATTAGTAGGCCCAACAAAAATTGCACAACTGAGGTGGGTGCATTCTTTCATTTAACCATTTCAGGATGGAATTCTTATGCCCAATGCCACCAGATGCAAGCATACAGTGACCACATACCAAGTATCATTTTCTATGGTAGCTATTGCAAGGACACAATGAAAAGTTTTTGCATTCATGGTCTCTCAGTAGGGAAGTACACAAATGAAACCTAACATATCCATGCTCATGTATCAACTCCTAGCCCTTGATAAAATCAGAAAACATATCACTGGGAGTAATTAAATTGAATTTAACAGAGCACAACAGCATTCTTACCTATACCTTCTTTTGACCATTGGTGCAAATCACATTCCTTGATGGTTTTTGTGAGTGGAACAAGCAGGCCATGTTTGGGTTCACAAGTGAAAAGATGCCTACTTCCCCAGTTGCCATCAATGCCTCCATACGGCAAAGGATTATCCTAAACAGAAAGAAAAAAATAATTCCTTTTAGTATTTACCGGATATGTATTTGACAAATCAAATGTAGAAGTAATACAATTATTAATTCAATTGGAAAAATAACCATAACTACAACAGCAAGAAGCTGTATGGAATTCTTCATCTATTCAGTAACAGCACTGCCCTAACAGGTCCAATGAGTACTGTACTTAATGATATATAAGATCACCCCACTTCATAATCTTCAGTTTTCACGAAAATACTTACACAGAATATGTTATCTTGAATGTGACCGTAAAATAGTGCCCCCTGTCCCCTTCCAGACAAAGCAGAAAAAAATTCTTGCCTTATATTTGGGTAAATAAAGTACCAGGAATCAAGGATGCTGAACACTGAGTAACAGTTCACAAGAAAAAAAAAACCTTTAGTGAAGGCACAAGCCGTATAGTGCCTGTAATTAAGTGGTTTTATGTGGTGGGCAATTATTTTTACTTACAGGGCTAGATGGAACCACCACAAAGTTGGCAGAGGTCAGGCACAACCTGCTGCATTTCAAATGCCCTCAACATGAAATATTCTATGCTACGATTCATCACTTGATAAACCAAATGGCAAACAGGAAGACCAGCCCTGAAGCTATCCACAATCCATCACGATCTCATTTAAAATCACAGCTTACAGACTGGCTACCCTGAAGCCACAGTCTCTCATCTTTCCTTTATAATTCCATGATGTAATGCTACATAAACTGAACTGTCGCAAATGCTGCTCAATAATGCATAAGTATGCAGCATGCAGACTGAAACCCATTAAAGGATGCTCATGGCTGAAGTTACTGCAATAGTATAAAAAAGAAATTACAGTCATTTAGACAGGAGTACCACTGACAGTGAAGTCAGTGTACCTGATCCATACAATCCCATGGGCTGCTCCAGAAATCACTGAAAAACTGTTTCCTGCTCCCTACTGCATGATACAAGTGCATGTTCTTTGAGGACTTTGGTCTAAAGACATAAAAATCGAACGACAATATGCCCAGACTATATGCAGAACATAAAGAGTATGTAACAATGCATAACATTCAGCTGGTCCTGAATTCTGGGCCACATGGGAATTGACGGTCATGCGGAAGGATGATGTCGGTGACCTGACCTGAACATTTGTTTTTGATCTTGCTATGCAGCTTTTGGAGCATATGAGTGTAACAGTTTGAATTAACTACATTAAAACATGATTCGAAGTCCAGAAACTCTGGTCCCTCAACGTCAAAAAACATCATCACTTTACTGGCAGATGTTTGTTGGTTTCATTTCTTCGGTTGAGATAAAGTGGGATGTCCCTATTGCATGTCTAATGGTTGTCCTGTTGGTTCGAAATGGTGACACCACTTCTCATCACCTACCACTACCTACTGCAGAAGTGTATGACATGCAGTAAGTATGCTGCATATGTACCACCAATATTAACATACAATGCTCCTTTTGTATGTTGTGTTACAGGACTGACTGGGAACATGCCTGTGACATCCAAGATGCAGTACAAATGCAGGCACATTGCCGACACTCACATTCAGTACCACTGATGGGGAACAGTCTAATGTCTGTCTCACGCATAGCATTCTCAACTGATGAAGTGTTTCCCAGATTACTGAAAATCCGTGCCTGTCCTGGGCCTTGCATGTCCATCATTCACTGCCTGCCTACCATCATCATCTGTGATCCACATGCAGTACATCATACAGCACACATCAGCACATGCATTTCACCAGGTTGACATCACTCTTCAAGAAACTGAATGCGGTTCTGTATGGATGAATTCACCACCTGGTACTTTATGCTGTGTTGTAAGATTGTCCATACTATTTATGCACCCAGTTGACTGTGCCATTCTACACAACCAGTGAGTTTAATGGGTCAAGCAGACAGCTATGCAATAAGCACTGATACAGCACTGTTATGAAAAAGTTTCAGTTGCATGGGCCTTGAAATTAAATATACCTACCAACTCTATACCTACTGTCCAGTCAGCACCCATCTCTGGCAACTTGCCTATCCAGCGAACAATGCCACCCTGAGGCAAACCACTCCCACTGCCCAGCCACACAATTCTTTCTCCAACCAGAACTGGAGGCCGAAAAAGCCAAGTATCCATTCCTGTATCTAGTGTTTTATGGTATTATTACCATAGCCAACATCCTGAAAAGGGAGACAGATAAACTGCCATCAAGCTAATGCACAAGAAAAATCAGAAACATTATATTCTAATTACTTATCCTTTCCACTTCAGTCAAAGGTTTAACTATGGAAGAGTGCCTACTCCAGTACATCCCACATCTGTACATATTACTATATCATTTAATAACTGTTAGTTTAGTGTTGTTAGAAGTCCAGTCACATTTATGGGAAAGGTAAACCCTGCTGGATATTCTTTCTTTCTGTTATGCTATTTTCACCATAATGTTCTCATTGCCCAGAAGTGTGTTTAAAATTAGCACTACTAAACTGTAGTCATATTTCACACGACTGGATAAAGTACTGTAAGCGATAACACTGCCGCACATACCATTTACGTATTTGCATGACACTGCGAACCGAAATCTACGTAAAGTCTGCACATTACTTTTATTAACTTCAAAAAAAAAAACACACACACACAAATTTGCACTCAACAGTACAACTTACCAATTTTCAATTACCAAACTTTTTATGAAGCCACATACACTTTTAGCGTCACAATTCCACAAGCATTCTGATCTCCTGCCGCACTGCCCACATCTAACACCTTGCATCACTTGTGCCATGTGCTAGACCATGTATTTTCGGGGATATGTGTCAGATGGCTCTTATCTGTAACAGTACAGGCAACAAGAATATACACGCTACCCAGACCGTACGCACATACACCAGCTAATCCCACAGGCTAAATGCGGGCTCGCAGTCGTACGACTTCAACATGCGCGCGCGCCCACACAGCAATACACACAAACATTCTCATACGTGCAAATCTGGTAAGTTGAAAAGAGAAAAAGTACATCGACATGGCAGACTTGTACCCTTTTCCCATAATCAGTTGGAGGGCAATAGGACCAACAGCACGAACGGTGCCGTTAAGTGCACTACATAGGAAGATACGAAAACCTGACAACAAATTACATGGTTCAAGGTTATAATTATTTTGTACATTATGAATGTTTGCTGTTACATTTTACTATACACAACCAATTATTCCCATAATTATGTACCGATAGACATAAGACGGATATTTGAAGTTGTGTAGTTGGTGACACTGTCATTGCGCTGTTGAGTCTAAAAAAAGACACCAGTTGAGAGGCCATTACAGTTCTGTGACTGTCAAAACGCTGAATTTGTTAAGTTTTGTGAAGTTGGACATGTAATTTTGTGTCACCTTATTCGGTGATGTGATCTTTGGCGTCCATTAAAAGTATATAGCGAGAGTTTGTTATTAATAACTGTCAAAACTGATTCAGGCGCGACCTTCAGTTCAAAAGGTGTTTTGTTTCGGACGCTGTTTATCTAGTTGCAGTGTTTATAAACAAACACTTAAGCTCGCTTTTCGCTGTTGGAGGAACTTACGCATATACTCAGGCGTATTGTTTTTTTGGAATGTTCCCTATCGAAACGATCGAAAAGGACGTGTACATAGAAATATCGCTAATGATTCCTGCTGTCATTCTCGTACATTCAAGGCGAAAAGGATTTTCACACCATCCAAACAGAATGTTAAGAAACTTTTCAGCAGCGAACTTAAGATGTGTAATGGGTTTGAGTTACTAACTTCGATACCAGTATTTTTGACAGATTTAAGTCCGTTTCAAGCTTAAGAGAAGATTTAATTCTTAAGAAGGTGTTTGACTATTAATATTAATTAGTGGTCCTGTGAAAACTACAACAGCGTTGATTATATATACGGCTGTATAAAAAATACCGTGTTTAGAATGAAGCTCTTGGAAAGCACTCGCTTTGAAGCCATTAATAGTGCGCTGTCAATAAAAACGGGTGACAGTAAAATATTTGGAAGGTAAGGTTTTCAATTTGCAGCTTACAGTCAAGCATGGCAGTGGTGAAAGCAAGCATTGCTTTTTAATTTTTTCTATCTGAATATTATTTCAGGATTGAAAGCTACTCATGCAAAATGGCTGGCAATGACAAACAGCTTTATAAGCGGTTTAATTCTGAGCAAGGTGTCAAACCAAATGATCGTCAAGCCCTATCCCCTCCACAAACAGGTTTGGGAGTTTCACCTGGAAGGTGTCAGTACAGGTATATACCTGCAGATATATGTTTGAATTTATATGGCAAATGATGATGCTGGAAGTGGTGATATAAGAAATGAGACAATCTTTCCTTGTCAATTCATGCACCATTTTTATATACTGTCAGAATGCTGCATAGTGCTGTTTGTGTCAGAAATAAAACCACTGTGAAAGCAGTGTGTTCTAAATTATTTAAAAATGTACTGCCTTATTTTCAAGTGGGGTGAACTAATAAATATAGATCTGAACCTGATAAGTCTGATACAGATAGCTGAAAAATTATAATTCCCCCCCTCACTAAATGCCATAGATATTGGGTATGGGTTACATAGGCATAATTTGGCAAATAACACTGAGGGGGAGGGGTAAAATTGACCATAGGCACTGGGAACTTCAGTTTATGACAGAGTTTTGGTAGAAAGATGTTATTGTTTGGTTTCAACCAGTCCTTTATATACACTCTTTTTTCCCCCCACTCTCACCCCAGTTTTGTTTATTTGCCCCTCTTCAACTCAGTAAACAAAAGTTATAATCTTAGGTAGAAAAAATATTGGTGTAGTGGGCTTCCCCCTCCCACCCAGCTTATGCTTATGAGAGGTTATTTATGTCATCTTTTAAGCATTACACAAGTTTCTGGCAGACTGTTTCTATTCATATTATGAAACCCTCCCAGAAAAAATCATAATGAATTTTGATATGCAATGGAATGCTTGGCAGTAAGGGCAACCTGTCATGTTTCATTGAGTAGGACTACTGCATCTGATCTGAAAAATCAGTTATCCCAACAAGTTTTTCATTTTTTGTAGTCCTTCAGGCAAAGAGCACTGCACTACAAGCTGGAAGGTCGCAGGTTCAATTCCCGATGGTGTCATTGGAATTTTTCATTGACATAATCCTTCTGGTCGCACTGTGGCCATGGGGTCGACTCAGCCTCTAACAGAAATGAGTATCAGGAATATTTCCTGGGGGGCAAAGGTGGCCGGTGCATAGGGCTGACAACCTTAACACCTTCATGTGCTGGACGTCTTGAAATCTGGGAGCCTCGACCTCCTGGAACCCTCAGGGCCTGTTCAGGCCTGTATTCAGGCAAATACCAGGATGGTATAATACAGGGACATTATATTATCTGACAACTTTCCTGACTCATTCAGACCATTCTGCATGCCAGCAGGCAGTGCAGTTCTCACTGTTGTTCCAGTGTGCTATGAATTGGGGTTGGTATGTTGTGGTCAATCTGGTGGAGTGGGTAGTAGGTTCTTACAACATTTAAAGAAGATGCTGAAAGTTTTTTCTCTCAGCTTGCACATTTATTGCACATCGAAGTTTTATGTTAAATAAGCCTACAGGAATTAACTAGTAATGTTTGTCAGATAGTGTCCCTGTATTAGCCCATGACCACTGTGTTTGACATCCTTTTGTTATTCACTGATTACCCTACCACTAGATCCCATATAGTATGAGCTAAAGAAAGATTTGTGAAACTGAATTATAAGAATGAAATCTGAGGTTCTCACATCATTGTTGATGAGGTCTTCTGGGTCAGAATTCTGTGTTAACTGGAAAATATTTGCTTGGGTTTCAAGGGAGTGTAGTACCTTCCAAATGTAAGTAGCTGTTTGCCATCTGACATGGTGTAATATGCCAGAAGGCTTGAATTGTAATAATAAATGAATAAATTTAACAGGATATTAAAGTCATACCAATTTAATATTCTGATTTATGTGTTAATTATTGTCCTCCTTTCCTCAGTCTTTCACTGCGCCAGTTGCTACACTTCCATGAAATAAGACCCTGCTTGTACAACTATGGACCTCTTTCCTATCAGCATGAGTGTGTTTTCCATTTTTATCACTCCACATGATGGGTTTGTCATCTTAGAGTGATTACCCCATCAGTCCTGTTCCTCTGATTAGTTAAGTGGGTTTATCGGAACAGTGACACATGTAAGTTCTGTCTTCTGCATTGTATCATTTGTTTATAGTCGGAGTGTTTCTGGCGATGAGGACGGCCCGCTGTGTGACACCATTAGCCGCAAGACATTATTCTACCTCATTGCCACACTAAATGCAGCATTTCATCCTGACTATGACTTTTCTGATGCAAAAAGTCATGAGTTCAGTAAGGAGCCAAGTTTACAGGTATGCAAGGCTTGAGCAAAAATAACATTCACAAGATATTTCTCATGCTACTTTTTCCAGTCTTCTGTAGTTGTAGCCGTAGAATGTGGGTGTGACTGAGTCCCTTGGTATGTGACCTCCAATGGGTGTATTGTACTAAGCACTGAATAGATATGTATGGAGCATTGATCCCCCTCAGTACCTCCAACTTGTACAAGGCATATTTTCTGCTGGGTAAAGGGGCTTTTGTTCCTCAGTGAATTCTAAAGCTGTGCCAGCAGCAACCAAGGTGGTAGTATGGCAGCCCATGTGGGATAGGTTTCAAATGAGTTGTACCCTGATATTCAAGGTCACTTGGGTGTGGGGTTGATGATCCAATCCCCATAAAAAATAAATACTTGTTGCAGATCCTGAAACTGTGTTGGCAAGGTGGAACCAATTTAACCATGGAGGGAGCGTTGTTTAGGCAGTCAAGGCCGGAATTGGGCCTTAGTGTCAGAGGATAATATGGAGCATTTGGTGATCACAGTGGCTGTATGGTCAAAGGTGTGTTCCACCATTTGGCAATGGGGAATATCTGCATTTTCTCTATGTGTTATTCTGTGTAGGCAAAAGTGTTGTAGCAGGATAATGCTGCATCCAAAATTTCCTACTGTTTGCCTGTAAATAAGATTTCCTGTTATGTCTGAACATAATAACAATAATAAGGAATATTTGTGGAATGACAGTTGGCAGGAAGAAATTGAAGTGCTCAGAGAAAACCCTGCTCCACCACAAACCCTACAGGGATTACGCTGAAAGTGAACCTTGGCATCCAGTGTGAAAAGCCAGTCTGAGCCATGACATGGCCTCCATTCTTCTGTATATAACATTATCTGTCATTTATATATCTGACATGTGTCACTAGAACCCACAAGTTCAGACATATCATTATTACCAGACAAGATGAATAGGCATGCCCTTTAATGCTAGAATGTAAACTAAACATGATGTGTGCATCAGGTATATTAATTGGATGCAGGGTTATAAATATTGTGCATGAATTTGTAAATATGTGAACATCTCAGTAGATACACTGCAGGACAGATCAATGTTTTTTACCATGGAATACCTTTGGCCTAAGAGTACTGATATAACTCCAAACCAGAATTAGGTCACAGCTATAAATGCATGTATAACAGGAAGATTACAGTGTGAGAAAACAAAGAAAGAGGGAATTAAATTAAAAGGCTTTGATTTAATGAGACACATTTCTGCTGTTATCACAAATTAGCCAGTCAATAATGTGGAGAACTGCTAAACTGCTCATAGCAGGCAAATATTGAGGTATCTGGCTTTGGTAGCAACATGTTTTGGAAGTCCATATTCATTGGTAGATTAATATGCCTCCAAGATGACAACATTGGAAATGATCTCTTGATTATGAATTACTTGTTTACTTCTCTGTTGTTAGACATCTTCTAGTGACTGTTAGCCCTTTTTGGAAAAATGAACATATGTTCATACTGTGCGTTTGTAATACAGTCTTGCCCAGTCATACACAAAACCAATTCTTTTTATTGTTACCTTCAAATAAAATCTGCTGAACAGAATAGAGTCTGCTGTCTTCTACACACACTCTATAAGGATTGAATATACTGGTATGTATCACAGTCAGTCTCTGCTTATGCTTTATGTCTATATGCTCATACAGTATTTCAAATTCACTTTTTTTGACTGTACCATGTAGTGACCTTACACTGGGATCATGTTTTTGTGTTAACATTGCTGAAAAATATTTTGTACGCAGGAAATTTCATGAGGAGATGTAATTACTTAAGTTGTCCCCAGGATGGCATAGTTGGTATAGCAACTTGCTCTTGGGATTGAATCCCACTGGGACAAAGGTTTTTTGCTTTATGTGTGTGTGTGTGTATATATATATATTCTACATAATATATATAAAGCAATATAATGGCATTATGCCATCCACCTGTTACTATTTATACACTAACTTCCTATTGGAAGTGTGGATCAGAAAATGTGGAAACAAGTCACTTACATAAGTAAATTTGGAATCAGATACTCGGCCTGGAGCTGATACATTGACACCTTTGGAATAACAGGGAAGTAAAATCCGTAAACAATATTTATAATAGTTCTAGTAGAACATCTGTCCACACATGTTGTTCCTGTTTATGATTTTAACAATTTTTAAGAATTCTAATAATTTTAATTGTGTTTTATGGACTTACATACTGTATATTTCTTCCGCAGTATGTTTCAAAAACCAGTTGTGAACCTGATGATGATCTGAGATAGGTCAAAACATGTAGTTCTATATAATAAATAGAACTTAGTTATGTTTAGGCAGATACTGATTTAATCTTTGTACTGTCAACAACCCACCAGGATGACATTCATTAAAATGAATAACCTAAGTTACAAAACCAGGTTCATTTAAAGGTAATAAGGTGCTGAAAAAGTTCAGAATTGTTACTTCCCATATTAGTACAGAACCCAGCTACGTGTTACTTAGGTACAATGTGCCTTGAAATCTGTAGTTCTAGTAGGAGCTTCCACCCCTTATAAATCAAGATAAAGACAGTGCAGTTTGGTTTCTTCAACAGTGGGTAATGAACACTGTGGACAGCAACCTCAGTGCCACAGCCGGTGAGCAGTACCGCACAATGAGAGCTCAACTCTGGGCTGCTGTGGAGGATGAAATCTCTATGAATGATTGTGACATCTATAGGTATGTACATTGTTTCTGTAGGTTCACTGCACACTGCAAAAATGAGCACAGAATGTGGAGGTCAGGCCTCTCAGTCCATGTTTCATCTGCAAATGTACCCAGTGTATTTTTACGAAATTTTGTAATGGGGTCTGAACAAAACGCTTCGTGCCATATTTCAGTTCTGTCGGTAGTGGTCCACTGTACACTACATTTTATGTGGTGCACAGGTCATACTCAGATTTCTCAAAAGGGCTTATCTTTAAGAAAACAGGAATAATGAATTTGAGCTCTCAACACTGTTACAAATAAATATGTATAACTTTAATGTGAAAAATTTTTACCATATATGTTTTTAGCAGAATTCAGAGAAGCAAATACTACATGTCAGCAAATTGTGGTAGAGCAAAAGAAAATTATCAGTCACATATTTAGGAAATAAGTATTAATCTGAATATTTGCACAGCTGGAAGATTAGAAGGTGTTTATGAGGTAAAGGTTGAGATCATGCCATGCGGGTACACAGGGGAGGTACAGGTATAGCTCCCATTTCCATCCTCTACACTAAAAGAGGGTGAATGGTTATTCGTTGTCATTTCAGACCACGTAATAAGTGGTACGCACATCATATATTTTGCATACAAATGAAAATGCAGGTTGTGTGCTGTGACATTTAACTCATTTGTATAATCATCACACCTGATTTCATTAAAACTAACTTATTTCATAAAGTGGAATGCCGTGTAATTATACATCTGTGAAATTTAATATCTGCAGTGTTCATTAGCCCTGAACAATATATTAGGATCAGTGACACCAGACAAGGGGGATGCAGAATCACAGAGAACACTTCTGATTTGTACACTATGTTGCAACTTGTAAGTTAATGGAAACTTGTATTTTCAGTTACAATCCAGATCTTGCATCAGATCCATTTGGTGAAGATGGGTGCCTTTGGTCCTTTAATTACTTCTTTTATAATAAGAAGATGAAACGTATAGTATTTTTTACCTGCAGAGCTATTAAGTAAGTATAAAGTAATGTAAGAAATAGGAATTACTGTCTTTATTTTAACACAATCTCTGCCTTTATACAGAGAGTATTTTTTAATGCTAGACTGGTCACAGTACAGTGAGTGACACTGCTGCTGCAGAGCAACCGCTCTACACTGCTTAGTCTCGTGCTGCAAGACACTCTCTGTATTATAGGGACAGCCCATTTTTAAACTAAACTATGGGTTTCAGTACAGTGGCATGAAAGGAAAATGTTTTCCTTTGTCTTATGAAGTTGGACCAAATATTCAGTTTAAATTCATTTTTCCACCACAGCAGACACCATGCATTCCACATGGAATATTCTTGATGTTGAAAAAGATATTAAATAAGAGGATGGAAAAATCCTTCACTAATAAAATGAGGTGCATTTACAGGGCTTCAGAAATATAATAAGGTTCTGGAGAACATTGGCAGGTAAAGTATTTTTTGGAGCATCTGCTGGCCTGTGAGCAAGTATATTTTCTTAAGTGGAAAGTAGATTTTAAGTTACATTCTGGTAGGTGCCTGACATGACACAGTTAAGTTGCCATGAATTACGTGGTGAATTGGAGTTCATTTAATGATGTGAAGGATGTTAATTTTTGGCGAGTGCAGTGGTTAATTTTGTTGTCATTATAAAACTGTTCGCCTCACACAGCATCATGCGTTGTATGTTATCTTTAACAAAACTCTATCTGTTGCATTTGTTACATTGGCACTGAATGAGAATTACATAGTGATGATGGATTTAGAGGGGTGGGGGGGTAAGGATATAGAAGGAATCAGTCTTGTCTTACAGGACTGAGAGATATATAGCACAAATTCATATCAGGAGTCGGTCTCCTAGTCATGACTCAAACATATACAGAGCTGGGGTGCTAACTGCACACTGTAATGCTGATACTGATACCTTCGTACCATTATTGGAGTAATGAAAACAGTTCTTCTTGAAACATGTCAGAAGATGGGGGGGGTAATTCATGAGCTTCCCTAGTATCAATATTAGAAAAGGATGTCACCTTCATGCTTTGTCTACCTTATTGTTGGGAAAAACCTTGGTGTATACTGGGTGGGCCTCAGCTGTTACTCAAGTGGAAGTAAGAAAAGAAATCCCCAGACTCCTGCAATGATAGGGGCATCTGTAGCCAACTGCCTTCATTAGTGAGCCATCATACCTCATAGTTTGTACAATTTCAAGTAATCTACCATGCATAATAGAGAATTTATTCTAGTTTTACTTTTACTTCTGCAGTCACAACTATGTCATACAAAAATATTAAGTCCTGATCAGTTTTCAAACTTTCATTTGTATTGTTCTAAGTTTTGCAGGTGTAGAAAATGGATATACAAGCAGTTCAGTAATATACTAGATTACCAGTTGTGTGGGTGGCCTCCAGTTTTATATCAGTGCTGCAATTACAAATCATATGTTTCAGTTGGAGGCTTTGTATCATAATATCAGTGTGGAATGATTCTGAATTCATTTCATACTGTAGCACAGAATTTTTGTAAGCATTTGAACTCTGAATATCGTTTGACAATTTAATGTTCCTGTTTTTTAATGTGGGATTCAACTTTACTTTAGAATATGCCATTGGGATGGTTCAGGTAAACCAGGAAGGCTTGAAATTAAATGGTACACATCAGCTTCTAGTTTATGGTGATTGTGTTAATATATTTGATGGAAGCATACGTATTATTAAGAAACTGTTCCACCCTTTGCATGGGTGGAACAGTTCACCTTTTAGGAACAACCCTAAACTAAACTCCGTGGCCTTAGCCCGCACGCGAACTATACCGACAGAGCGGCCGCTGCCGGTCAGCGAAGTTAGTGCCAATTTTTGCAGATAGAGGGGTGTCACGTGGTCAGCGCAACGGGTCCCCACAGCCGTTAACCTCTGTTTTCTAGACCTGGAGCCGCTACTTTTTTCATTCAAGTAGCTCCTCAA
>Ga0123352_10011148_pt1 | contig 14152 bp, 11 predicted proteins | sample TergutLab28metaG_FD_89700 | JGI IMG/M metagenome (GOLD analysis project Ga0123352, IMG submission 89700) | Labiotermes labralis P1 segment gut microbial communities from Petit-Saut dam, French Guiana - Lab288 P1 | ecosystem: Host-associated > Arthropoda: Insects > Digestive system > Gut ...
ACTCTCGTGTCAAAAAAATGTGTTTATATGGTCGCCCCCCCCCCCCCCCCCTTGTTCTCTTGCTCTCATTTGATGACTTACACTTCCCCAAGGTTTAATAACTTTTTTAACTGTTCAGAAATATTTCTACATGACCACTATGAGAGTATGGTGCTGATTATTACAATACATATGTTAACAACACATTAAAGAATGTACCTTATGTCGATTGCGCATGGAGGGAGGGTAATTGCTGTCATTTCCATCAGCAGAGGGTGGAAGACTATTTGTGGAGCTACTCTGTGATGAAGCACTAACACCAACTGAATGTAAAGAGTGCTCAGATGTGATGCTGTTGCTCTTACTGCTGTCACCCCCAGTCTGCTCATCAGGGGTGTCTGTAAAACAATAAAGTACTAAGACCTAAAAGAAGGAACAGAAAAGTAACAAAGCAATTACTATTTGTTAGCATTCACCACAAAACCCCAATACAATACAATGTCAGTTATCCAGACGGAATTACTGGCAAACAGACCTCTTTCATACACTAGCTGCTGGTATAAGGGAATGGAAGTATGTGTTTCAGATACACAGATGGAATCTACAAATGAAAAAGTTTAGATAATAAATTAGGTTGAATACAATTATGAATGCAGTGTATTTCATCTCTTCTGTTATCATTTTATGGGTTAATTAATAAGAAAACCAACAGAGAGACGTACGAACATTAAAATTAAAAATGTTACCTCTGCCCCATCAAGAGTACTCACCATCTGCATCACCTACTGTACTCTCATTTTCAAATGCTTCTATCATAAGAATTTTCTTCATTTTGCGATAATTCAAATTGTCTAATTCTCGCACTGCAGCCTTTGTACGTTGGATCAGGTCAATGAGAACATGTGGTGAGCGGGCACGGGTCACCATCTGATGCTGAACAAACAAACATCACATATTACATGAAATTTGTAAATTAGCCCTTGAAATGTTAGCTTTACTATGTCAATACATCCACCATATATTCCACTTAATTCATTTCTCAAAACAGGTAATGAAAAAATGAAGGAACTTTATAAATGAAGGGCCTCCCAGGAATCTCAACATCATTTCTTTTCCAGTAGAGTTACATCACAGGGACAGTGCATACACATAAGACTGCAATGTGAAAAGACTCATATAACAATAGAACACCTTTTTTATTTATTTTACAGTCCAAAGCTTTATCTCCCACAACACCAAAATTATGAACACAACAGTTTTATTGCACTCTGTATTAATTAAATTAAAGATGGGCAAAGCTAGAAACCATGACAGAAGAATGTCACAATGTGCTGTTACACTACAAACTTCTTCAGTGAAAGAATGAGGAGAGCAGCAAACATGTTAATGTTTATGAACTTTCCAAATGTCTCACCATCTCCTTTTATTCCTTCTCTGATTAAGTGAAGCATGAATTATGTATCTGATTTTATTACCTAAACAAAACAAATCTTGCTGTGAGAAGTTCTAGTACTTGGTAAACTTATATTCTGGGACAAAATCAAGCAGAAGTAAAATATGTCTCAGCATGGTGTCTACAGTTACAGACAATGAAGACATGTATGGGCTAACACCAATCACACAGACACATACTACTGCTTCTTCTAAATGGAGGTTTCTATTGTAATTCATTAGTTCATTTGTGAACAAGTAAAGCATACAGTACTGCACACTACATACCATAACAACACAAAGAACATTGGCCTAATTACGAATATTCTTGTTTTCATTGGGTTTTAATTTGTGCATTCTCAGGCAAAACTTTACTTCCATCTTTCCGTAAGTTAAGAGTCAATGAAGCCTCACTTTTTATTCCCCTGGCTATGTTCAGCTTTCAGTCCAAACAATGACTCTCTTTACATGCTGATCTGTTTAAGTACAGACTTCAGTTTCTCCAACATCTTGTAACTTCTCACCGTTTTCTTTCTGTTGCTGTATTCTTTCTTCCACTCACGCAAAGATCTCTCACTGTCCAGAAGTATCTCATAATAATTAAAGTCAGTGATAGGTGGCTATAATCAGGAGGGTAGTGAACAGTACATAATTGAGCACTATGACTTAAAAATATGGCCAACTGTAAGCAAAACAGACACTTTCAACACAATGGATGTGCTAAAATCATTTGCAGAAACGAAAAACAACCTATTTTATAACATAAGAAATCAGTGTAACTTACTGACAGGAGCTTTCCTGATGTGGGCCTTTCATTGGGATTCTTTTGAAGACATGATTCAACAAAATGCCGAAACACATCAGTCCATTCTGGGGAACTCAGGGTGGGTGTGTCGTTCTGAGCTATGTGATAGAGGGCACTCATTGCATTCATGTTGAAATAGGGAGGTTTACGTTCAGCTGTAAGGAATACACATTAAATTATGTCTCTGATACACCTGCAGCAACTAAAGGTGGGTCCACACTTGTAACGTTACCGTGTAACGTAACACCGTATAGTGACAGTGTGGATGGGACTCGTGACCGCGTAACGTATCAAAAGTTGGTTACGCAGTCACGATACGGGCTTGTTCGGTGCGCTGTTGGTATTTGGCCGTCACATCAAAGGGATGATACGGTTACAGCTGGAGCAAGTGTGGACGTGCAGCGTGACACGTCGCCACCATCTGCTCCTCTGCTCTTCTTTTCACTCCTGATGCTTCTGTCTTGAAGAGTGGTGCGAATCTGTAGTGCTGTGTGGTTTCTTGAGCATTTTGGTAATTGTGAAATGGAGTGGACTCAGGAAAGTGCCAAAGAATTAATCAAACTTTATAAAAGAAAAGAAATAATATGGGACCCAAAGCACCCAATGCATTTTAACAAAATTAGAAAGCAAGATGCATGGGAGGAACTGGGAAAAGAAATGAACAGACCCGTCGATGAGTACAAAAAGAAAATGGAAAACTTACTGTCATCTCTCTGATGGGAGAAAGTGAAGATGAGGAAAAGCAGTGGAACAGGAAAAGGTGTGTACTTCTAATTGAACTATTTATGTACTGTGGAAATGCCTATATTTTATTGTGACATGAAACAACTGCATTCTACATGCTGTTGGGCACACTCAACCTTTCTTGAACAGAAATGGCTTTCCTAAACGCTGTGTCCTTTTTCGAGATTTTTTCTCCTATCAAATTAATTAAAAATTCAAATTCACTGGGAGACATTCTGGTGAAATTCTTATATAACCCACTGACCGGCTGAAAATTCAAGTCTGCCAGCAAACTTGAACTGCTCTACACTTCCCTACCTGTGTACAGTTGCCTTTGCTACCACCGCCGCTCTTTTCTCTTTTGCTTTAAAGCATGATGTATATAAATGCACGAAGCCACTGCTAGCTGCAAAGACATCGCTCAGGCTCCCGTAAGAAATTGGGAACCCCAATGCGTAACGCTCGCAGGATACGGTTACGCCGTGAAGCACGGGATGAAAGTTCAGCACGTAACTCCGTATCGTGTAAGTTACTTGCAATGTTATGGTGTTACGATATGCAGTAATGTTACAGGTGTGCACCCACCCTAAAACAGGCTGCTTTACAAATGTTACTTCATGATAGGACTACATTTCCTAACACTTTCAAATAAATATAGTGTGGCACAAAAGTCACTTGACACTCAAAATTAGATATGTGGCCTCCAGTGTCACATAACTTTTGCACCAGCAGCATGAATTTTCTTTGGGAGTCAGTCCTTCCAATGAACACATAAGTGTTCACATGAACATATTTTAAATATTGCATACCTGTGATATATCAGTGTCTGGCATGCTTTTCTTAAAGATTTATTACTTTCATTTTGAATGATAAATTGTTATTTTTTTCTGTTTTGTTCTTGACATAGTACGTCTCCTGGTACTGTAAATTAGTACTTACACAGGTACAGCAAATTCTAAAGTATCATGTACATAATTCTGAACCTAAACTCACCCAACTCTATACATGTGATTCCCAAAGACCACACATCCACCTTGCCATCATACTGCCCCTCATCCATAGCCAGAATTACTTCAGGTGCCATCCAGTATGGTGTTCCTACAAAACTGTTGGCAGGACACTTGATGCTTGCTGAACCAAAATCCGCTGCAATTTCAAATACAGGACAAAATAATAAACAATAAAAATATGGTGTATGTAACGTGGAAAAATTTTACACTTGTCAGCCACAATTTTTTCATTAGTGACAAAAGTGTAGTCAAGGTACAACAATGAAAACAAACGTCCTAGCACTTTTTCTTAGATCCCATAATTCAAACCAGCTGTTTGACCATGCCAAAACTTAACTATATTTAGATATATAATAAATCATTTTAAAAACATGCTTTTAACCTTCTGGTGCCAAACATCAGGTATACCCACCACACAGTGTGATGCAGCTCTCATTTAAATTCCATTCTCTTGCACATCACAACAAGCAGGTTAATTCTGGCACCAAAGGATTACTTCACATTCCAAAATCTGGAAAATGCTTGTGCAGAATTATATGGGCAAGAGATAAAAGGGCAGAAACATAAAGTCAAGTAGCAAAGAGGACGGTAAAAATAACTTAGTCCTTTGGTGCCAGAAGATGAATAGAGCTGACATGCAGCATGATGATGAGAAAACCAAATATCACCTTAAATAGTCAGCCAAAAACATGCAAAGTAAGGGGCAGCCATTTAAATCATGGGTGTTTTGCAGAGAACAGTTGGCACTTAATTCCAGTGACCAAGGGTTAATATGTATCAGGAATGGTCTGGTACATTGAATCACATGGAAGCAGTATTCTACAACAGAAACCTGGGAATTTCTTTTTAACTAAACAGATGATCTAATAAACAGACTATTGTTCTAAAGGGGATTTAAGGTATTTTGTACACAGTGACAGTACCAAAGTGCAAATGTCCAGTGTTTAGCATTTATAATGTATCCTACAGACTATTCCAAATAAATACTCCATTATGAAAACAAAGTGCATGGGCAGCTCTGTCTTACCCAGTTTGACGGTGCCATTTTCTGTAAGCAGGATATTGCCTGCCTTTACATCGCGGTGTATACGTCCCAGGGCATGCAGATAACTCAAGCCACGCAACACACCGTCACATATGGCTGCAATTTCCTCTTCTTTCAATGGCCTCTTGTGCACCTCAATAATGTCAGATGCAGATCCAAGACAATATTCCATCACAAGCTGCAGGAAATAGAATGTTAAGTGGCCAGCAAAATGGAAAGGGTGTCTTCCCTGGGCAGCTACTAGTTCATCACATGATCAAGAAATTATGGAATTCAGAGATTCTGCACTATGAATACACAAGCCTGTCATCAGAAAGTCTACAACCATTTAAATCCAACACATAATTTCACATCCCACTCTAAAAGATGCACATTAAACTTGTGAGAATGGATTTTTTAAAATTAAATATGTCATCTTTTAATTCTTAACAAGATGCCATCTAATGTAACTGAAACCTACTGCTACCAGTAAACCACATTCTAGTGACAGCCGATACAAATTTAGTTAACTTGGCACAAAAACAACAATATGTTTTAATTCATAATTACTATTTGTCCAGGAACCCCTTGTGAATATACTTGTAAGTGGTTAATAAATTTGCACAAATGAGCCAGCTTGTAAGAGAGTAGGCATGTAAAAAAGGTAAAGCAGTCCCGTTACAGGCCCAGGAAGTTAAGGTTCCCAGATTTCGTGACAACGGCACAGGGTGGTGGTAGGATGTCAGCCTTACGCACCGGCCGCCTTTACCCCCAGGAAATACTCCTGGTACTCATTTCTGTTAGAGGCTGAGTCAACCCCAGGGCCATAGTGTGATCAGAAGCATTTTATGTCAATGAAAAATCCACTGACACCTGGGATTGAACCAGCGACCTTCCGATTTGTAACACAGCACCTTAACCACTGTGCTACTGCGGTCCCCGAGTAGGCATGTATTTAACCAAAAACAAAAATATTTATAAATAACAAAATGCAGTTTAATCTCAATACAATTGCAGTATCTGACTCACCCATGCTGTGTGATCTCGAAGGAAGCAGCCCTTATACTCAATCGTGTTGGGGTGGTTCAGTTGCCTCAGGAAGCGGATTTCTTTCAGGATATCCTGCCACTTCTCCAAACTCTGCTTCCCAAGGTAGGACATCTTTTTAATGGCAACAATTTCCTTTGTGACCATGCAACGTGCATAGTACACTGCTCCAAAACTTCCATGTCCAATCTCACGCAAATCCTCAAATCTCTTCTCAGGATCATCTCTATCAAAAAGCTCAGCTATCTCTGGGTCCTTCAAGCTACCAGGTCTGTTTAACAAAAATTGAAAAGTGAACTGAATTTCTGTAAAACTAAAAGTCTACTGTTTGGTGGAGCAGCTGAGTGCAGTAACTGCTATGGGCTGAATGTCTAGGGTTTGATTCCTAATACAGGCAGGGATTTCCGTGTTCACCACCAAGTGAAGACCAACTCTATGGTCTTCTATGTACAAGCGACAGTTCTTTCCCTGGAGGTAATGCAGCGGGGCTTATGATGCTGATGTAGTAACTGCCTCTAATGCCAAAGTTACAAATATCTACACCTCTATCACACACCAAACAGGTTCATTTCTGTGTGATTTCCTTCTTAAAAATAGATTTAAAAAATTAGCCTTACAAGATCACCATACTGCACATGTGTTTCCATTTCAACTTCTGAACCAGCTGACTGATCTCCACACAGCTTGGTGTAAAAATTATGCCATCTGAGGCCATCCAAATGGCATAATTTTTTAATTCCAGCACTTGGTCATGACAAGACAGCAAATGTGTAACCAGTGAGGTGAGATCATTAAAAACATTGCTTACTGTTGAGTCTTTAAATCATGTATGGTAATGGACCAAGAAAAAATATTAAACTTTTCCAGAATGAGAAATGTCATGGAAGTTTGTGAAATTTTTCTTTAGCTTTTGGTGTGATGTAAATAACTAATCAACCACTGAAGTAAGGTGTGTGAAACACAGTATGGTGATAGATCATAAACATACCTACACCAGTTTTTAAGCCAACATTACAAACATTGGCACAGGTTACACAGAAATTAATGTCATTGCTCCAACACTCTATTAGCTTACAGTATCACAATGAAAACTTAATTTAAAAAGTCACCATTACAGAAGTAGCACATATTTTGAAGATGACTCCACACATCACATACCCCCATATGTTGCATTTAAACCTGCACATTTTAAATTCTTATGTCACACACAAATTACACTTTATTTCTTTATGATCCACTTCCATATGCTCCTTCCGAGTGATTTTATCACAGTGCCCAACTAAAATCCTATACATATTTCTCATAACCACGAGCAACAAGATATTACATTTAATCCTGCAAATATTAAGTTATGTCACATGCTAAGTGTATTAACATAAGCAACACTGGCAACAAGAACATCTGGTATCATTATGACAGTACCCAGATTGAATCTGAATGGCATGGCAGATGTTCTGGTTACCCTCTTTCTAGGCACATTTTCACACCCTTTGTGTGGTTTTTCAGATTCATGACAGTACTTGAGTATCATTATGGGAATTATCTTTGTATGTCATCCACTGTGTGGTAAAAAGATACATGTGATATTATAGAGACTAACTTCTGCAAAAAGCATGACATTTTCTTGGACCATGTGAATAGTGTACACCAGAATACTGAATTCACCATGGTGACTGAAAAGAAGGGCCATCCACCTCCCCTTCCTTGACACTAATAATTACAGCGGACCTGATGGCATAGTTGGCAACAAGTTTTGCCACAAACTCACCCACAGAAACTCCTACCATTACTTTAGTTCAAACAATCACCCTTCCAACAGGTAGACCATGTTCTCTAGCCTGGTTTACAGGTTCAGAGCTCTGTGTCACAACAAAAGTATCCAGGATGAGTTGAAACTTTCTCAAGGTTACTTGCAGAGAAAAATGATACTGAAAGATTTGTTGCACTCTCCATCTACAGCACAGGGTTACCCGGTGCAAGGAGAATCTGACCTGTCAACTTCCTGACTGACATCTACATGACCTTACAACTGCATCTAGGCACAACTTTACATGTGATGACCTGCTGCCTAGCAAGATCTCCATTTCCTTTCTTCTGAATTATAACCTGAGACTGATGATTCCAGGTGTGTACGGTATTCCCCATGAATGCAGTCAGGTGTAAATTGGGCAGACTCATTAGTCTGTGGGCCAGGATGGCATAGTTGGTATAGCAACTTGCTACGTGCTGGACAGGATCATATCCCAGAGGGGTCTATATTTTCTGCACCCGTCCAGACCGGCCCTGGGGTCCACACAGCCTACTGTATAATGGGTACTGGGTCCCTTTCCCAAGGAGAAAGCTGCTGGGGCATGGTGTTGACAACCCACCCCATCTACTTCCAAAGTTACAGAAGTTACTACCCCCTTGAGCCCTCACGGCCTGTTCTGGGGTGAACTTTACCTTTACCTGGTTAGTCTACTCAAAATGGGGTGAGTCAGCCAGTCAGAGCACAGCTTTAACAGGGAGAATCACACTGCAATCCAGAACAATACAACCCTCTCCACAAAATCCTGATGCATGGACCACATCATCTCAGGAAGGAATGGCCTTTTCTTGGGCAGGTCCCTGAAACCTCAGACCCACTTCCTGAAGGGGTGGATAAAGCTTCTTGCTTATACATTTATTTATTTATTCAAATGGTGCGAATGTTGACAGCAACGTTTACTCATTAGACCTCTTGCCACCCAGTATATTTGGCTTTCAGCTGTCCAAGATAAAACAGTACATCTCAACACAAACAGTCCTGGTCCATATCTTCTCGTACATCACAATGTGTGCAGTAGTAAGGATGGGGATATAATCCTATGTGATACTGATGTTACTCATGGTGATCATATGCTGAAAGTAGGTGAAAGTTTGCAAGGGCCTCACACCTTGCCTAGCAAGGTGTGTTTGCAAATAAGTCTTTCCAAGGTATTTGCGATGTTTTTATTGCAAGTCTCTGGGCACTCATCATCTTCAAAATCCTTTGGATTGTGGTTTTGACAGTATGGTATGATATTTCCCTACATGTGGTTTATGTGATCAAGTGGCTGACTTTTAAGTTCCAAGTCCCTTTTCTGGACCAACACCTGGCTACCCTCTAAAACACCGTCTGCACCAAACAGGTTAGCCATCTCCTTCCACCTTTCTCATCCTTGGGTATCCTAACCTCCCTTCATAAGCATTGTGGTATAATTCACCCCCAGTCTGTCAACTTTACTCCAGATTCTTTTCTCTCCCACACAACTTTGCTAGCATTAGCCCTTACCTGGGCCCATACAACTGACTACCCTTCAGGAAACTGGTTGTCTTGAATGGGCTAATTGTCTCCTGCCATTGTCCACTTTTGTTTCCTACTACACATTTGCTCACTGTGCATAAGCAACTACTTCCTCATCACCTTACCACTCTAACTAACTACCCTGTTCTTTCCCCTGCACAACACTCACTCTTTACATATAGCTTAGTTCTCGGACTACCCTGAAGATCCAGGAAGCAAACTCCCCAAAAATGCTGGGACCTTAACAGCAATCTACACAATGTCACATCCAGAAGATGAAATTCTTCAAAATTTATTTTGTTTGTCCGATAATTATACAAATTAATATTTACCATTTTGAATGTTACACTTAACAGCCTAAAGGTCTTTCTAAACAGTCTCTCATGTTTTAATGGCATATTTACCCAACCATACAGCACACATCAATGCATTTTGTGTGTGTGGGTTCAACAGTCTTGTAAGATTTTGGTGGCAATGTCATGAATCTGCAGTGATCAAAAGGGAATAAACAACATGACAGCATATGTTTTCAGTGAGAAGACTTGACCAGACTACTAGTGTTACCACAGTTCAGCATAAATTATGAATGAAATCTGCATGTGGAGAAGAACAAAGCAAGTCAGCATTGAACATACTAGTCAGCAAGTGGCAGCATACTAAACAACATGGGGGCTGTTGCTAAGGAGTTCGTCAGAACACCAGAAAATATACACAGTGTTTAGCAGATGTTACTAAACAGTCCCTGAAAATCCACAAAATGTCTTTCCCACTGAAAACATTGTAAACATACACGATAACTCGAGTCAATATGAAACTGTTTCCATACAAGTTTTCAAATGCACCAAACCCTCTGTCAGGCAAGTATACTCAGCACACCTTGAAAGTAAACACAGCAGTACTCCAAGGCATATGGTCACATCACCTGGGTGATTAAATTTTGTATGGTGGGTCCTCAGTATGGAACTTGATTTATGTCACCATTCTGGTGCCTAGAAATTTTAGGTAGCTCCCATATTTTTCGAAAATTTGTCCACCTCTGCTTGATATGATTATATCTGATGCTATGAAAAGGTTCTGAACTTAAATTCTTATTCCTGATGTAACCCTAGATTAATCTACAAGCAATTAAAAATTTTGCAGTATATATCTCTTTCCTGTAACATAGCAAGCAAAGTGCTAATTATAATTACCATCATTACATCACAAATTATTTCGAAGTCCCCTACTACTACTGATGCATACTAATTGCCATGCAACATTCATCATTAAACCTAGTAAGCTGTCAGCAACAGACACATACAAAGGCTGCTATGAGTAAGGTAGGAAATTAAGCCCATATCTTCACATGTCATATAATATAAAAAAAAACTGCTTACTTCAAGTCAATAAAACGAAATAAGACTTTGCACTCACAAGTCAGTGGACCACACATCTTTCCCACATAGTGAATAACCTTCATAAAAACTGTAATACCCAAAGTTTACACATATTGCAAAAGAACTACTTACATATTACCTTGTTCCTTAGATTGTTAACCCACCTGGGTACAGCTGGCATAATATTCCACTTATATAAAAACACCCAGAAGTTCTGCTCCTGATGGGTCCCAAAAGTGGGAGTTGCTTGAAGCACTCAATGGTACGAAATATTCGTTCAACTTGCATACACTCTCACACCAGATTACATGACGCCATGGTCCACTCATATAGCACACGACCTGAAATAACACGCAAATTCATATTTTGGTTTAGATAAAACAAATACACCCATGACATATTGAGCGTGATTCTGCTCGGTACAAAATGTATGCACACCTATTTACAATTCATATGAACGACTGTAACTACAAAACACTACAGATGAAAATGAACATTACACTAATTTCAGTGACAAGCTCTCAAAATTCACATTTGTGCCAAATTTATTACAGGTAGGGTACAGAGAAGGAACAAGGGAACTAATTGATGAACCATTTACTAGAACGCCACAATGATAAATAACAGATCTGGAAATTTGCATCACCTTCCCCACACACAATTCAAACATTCGAAGCTAACTTTAAAAAATATTTACACTACTTGTAATTGAAAATACAGATAAAAATTGTCACAGTTTCTGCCACTTAACCATCAAAGTTTCACCTTCAAAATGGCGTCTTCTAGGCATGCGCAAGAGTACATATACGTCCGGATGATCCGGATTTTTCAGGAAATATGCTGTCCTGGGACATACTGGAATATATTTCTCATCAGCTTGAACCAAATACTAAGCTGTAATTAATGATACTTTCTTGTCATATATTTTGTGTCAAATCCTTAGATTACGTCAAAAATGATCCAAGACCTCACCTCTAGCAAAACTCAACGTTGATTACGCGTCCTCGTAGATACAAAACAAACACAACTTCTCATACAACTGGGGAATAATTCTCTACCATGCACGCAAGATGTCACCATTGCATGGCGATGAATATTTACGGATGTTTCGAAACGAAAAGATACGATCACCGGCGGAAGTTTAATCTTGGGTCGTCGTGTGGCGAAACTGTATGCTGCAGCGCACGGATAAGCATGACTGTAATCCGTATGGGACTGTGTGGGACTGTTCGTAATGCATGAATCGTAGGAAATGTTTTGCAAGGATCGTACATAGTGTGCTTTCTTTCTTTCAAATTCACCTATTCCCAAGAAGGAGTTGGCTGGATGATCCGGGGTTCGATATGTATTTATATTCCAAAACGTCCAGACCGGCTCTGGAGCTCACCCAGCCTAATGTCAGTTAGGTTCTTACAATAAAAACCAACGAGATGCACACTTTCTCAACTGTATTTGGTAAAGAACTGTACTTGTTTCGGACAGATTTACTGTCCATCTTCAGGAGTCTTCACAGCAACTGGTATTTGTCATACTAGTTATGTTGCCGTCTGCTTCACCTCGCTAGCAGACGGCAACATAACTAGTACGACGAATACCTATCGCTGCAAATACAGTCTTAAGACTCCTGATAATGGACAGTAAATCTTCCCGAAACATGTGGAGATCTTTACCAAATAAAGTGGGAAATAGTGCATCTCGTTGACTTTTATTATAGGAATATATCACGCTGCATGGTTCTCTGAATGCCAAATTCAATGAGGACGTGGGGGGGGGGGGCTTTTTCACCACGAATAAGACGGCCAGTGCGTGAGGGTGACCACTCACCGCTATTTAGTGCTAGGCTTAAGAATGAGTAGAGCTATCCTTCAGAATGAGTACAGCTATACCTTCACACCCGCTATGCGCCTTGATGGCATGTATAGGAACTACTTTACTTTTTAATGCTTGATACAACTACTTCAAAATATTTGTGTGAAAGCACAACCACTGATGAATAAAATAAAAGATTAACCCTTCCAGTCCCATAATAAAACGTGAAGCTACTAGTCTGTCTATGAACTCCAACAAAACAGAGCTAGTGAGAGAAAAATCATTTCTAACTACAGGCCCATATCTGTACTGACTTTATTTTCAAAAGTCTTGGAAAATTTTATGCATAATAGACTCCTTGGACACTTAAATAATAACAACATATTAGTTGAAGAACAATTTGGATTTATAAAAAATCTAAGAACCATAAAAGAAACCTATGAGTTAATTGATGAAATTTTAGTGCCTTTAGTGATAAATTAATTGTGGGAGGGATTTTCTATGATTTAGCAAAAGCTTTTGATTGTGTAGACCATGATATTGTAGAGTCCAAATTAAATTTTTATGGAATAATTGGTAAATCTAATAAATGGATTAAAACATACCGTAGGGAAAGGTATCAAGAGTGTACATGAAAACTAAACAATTAAATCGTAACACATTTTTAAAGTGGTGAGCTACAAAACATGGTGTTCCACAAGGACCAATTTAGGTCTTTTTACTTTTATTATCAGTAACCATAAATATAAAATCTAAACCAATTTTATTTACAGATGGTACTAGTATAATATTTATCATTTTTAATCTTGAAGATTTTAAAAATGATATCAAAATTAAATTTGAATCATTAAATAAATGGTTGAGGACCAGTAAGACTCTTATTACATTTTGATAAAACCATTTCATACAATTCACAACTAAAAATAGTCCTCAAATTGATCTGGACATTAGATGTGCTAACAAATTAATCTCCAAATCACACAACACAGAACTTCTTGGGATATATGCAGACAGTACACTTTCTTGGAAAATTCATATTGAACAAATTAAGTCGAGCTTGCTATGCAATGGGAACAGTTACGCTCTTTGTGTTACAGGAAACCCAAAAGATGGTTTACTAAAAGATCTGTGATCTGAGATATTACAGAGTGTATAATGATAATTCCTTATGGACATTTCAGGACAGCCTATTGGTTCCGTAAGATATTGGACCAGTAAGTTGTCCTGAAACATCGGTAGGCAATTACCACTGCTGCGCAATATCCCAGACGAGTAGAGTTCTCATCTACTTCATGTCTGAAAACTGAAATCACTCATGGTTTACTATGCCCACTTTCCTTCTAACATGAACTATGGATTAACATTTTGGGGGAATTCTTCATATAGTGCAAACATTTTCAAAATACAAAAGAATATAATTAGAATTATTACTGGATGCAAAAGATGATTTTATCTTTGTTGTTAACCACAAAAAGGAAAAGAAGTGATGTATATATATATATATGTAATGACTAACACAAATAAACTAAACTAAACTCCGTGGCCTTAGTCCGCACGCGAACTATACCGACAGAGCGGCCGCCGCCGGTCAGCGAAGTTAGTGCCAACTTTTGCGGATAGAGGGGTGTCACGTGGTCAGCGCAA
>Ga0123352_10011149_pt1 | contig 14151 bp, 4 predicted proteins | sample TergutLab28metaG_FD_89700 | JGI IMG/M metagenome (GOLD analysis project Ga0123352, IMG submission 89700) | Labiotermes labralis P1 segment gut microbial communities from Petit-Saut dam, French Guiana - Lab288 P1 | ecosystem: Host-associated > Arthropoda: Insects > Digestive system > Gut ...
CACATTCTCACACACACACACACTCACACACATTCTCACACACTCACACACATTCTCACGCGCGCGCGCGCGCACACACACACACACACACACACACTAGATACTTGTTTTAAATAAAACTTTTCTTAATTTGAACAGCCCGTATATACTGCACAAACACAAACATAATTTTAGACTAATATGCTGAAGTTTTCTTTAACGGAATAAACTCACGGACTTCACTGTTAAGACCGACCGGAGAAAGATCGTTCGTTACTGACTGACAGTTAAATCCGATCTAATCCCTTTCATCTGTCTAAATTATACAACGGGTTTTGTGTGACTGAATCACTAACTTAGTGAATGAATCACCCCCCGGGTTGTCACGGTTACTGGGTTTTCATGGAAAATAAATAAAAAAACTCAGTTAATGTAGATGGCACCACCAGGTGGCAACAATCGTATAGACGTAATTCACGCTCTGTTTGTTCGCAGCTTCCGATAGCAGGCATTCACGGTTGGTTTGTGAGTGAAGTCACCCGTATTGAGGTCAGCGCGTGAATACTGTCATGTGACGTCCCTACTCATAGTAATTTTTTGTTTTTTTAAGCAGTAAAGCACATCGGTCTCTCTGTAATCCAACAATTGCCAAAAAAAAGACACGTCACGTTCCACGAAAAACCTTGTATGGTCGTCTAGTAGCAAAACCACAAACGTAAAATAGGACAACTAGTATTTCAAATGAATCTGATTTTTTACGTACTTAATACTTCATTAACAGTGTACCTGTGGAACAAAAATTAGATCGAATAACAGAAGGTAACATCAGATTGGAGAAGCAATAATCAGTACAACACACGTGTGGAAGCCTCTGCTCCGAGATTAATCTCATCGCTGTTCAGTAAAAATCACCCAGAAAGGATGTGACGTGTGGGAGATAAATAGGAATGATACACAGAAGTGGTGTAACTTTAATCTCACATACAGAAGAAAACTAACGTGACCTGCGTAATAAGAATAGAAACATGGTGAAAGATTAAAAACAAAGAAACCTCTCTGCTTCAATGACTCATTCTGCAAGCTAAGGGGAAGAGGTTAATTCACTGCCTGATAATTCATAAGGATTCTCTGCACGGAAAACATAAAAAGAACACAACTGGTGAAGGTAGGCCCTACCTGCTTGCAGGAGAAATATGGTTACCTTATGGCAGAACTGAATTCTGATCCAGATCGGACCTTTTCTTGCTTATATTGGCATTAAACTCAAATCAAAGGGTTTCTTCAATCGACAGAACATAATGCACATACGATTGGCACATAGCACAAAGTACTGTACAACCGGACCTCCACAGTTTCTATTTCAAACATTTTATCATATTAAACACATATACCGACACTCCAAATTCGCAACTCCAGAAACTGAGTGTTTTTAAATAACGCGCACTCCAAATCAGAAAACGCCGTCTGCCTGAAACTACATATTTCCGATTATCTTGGACATTATACGTTTTATGAGATTCACTGAGCAAACATGTAAAAATGTACTAATGATCAGCTTCTTATTTGGAGGTTCTGGGTTAAAATATCGGCATTTCTGACTGAGGATATTAATAGTTCCCATTATCTTTCGCTTCCTTCCACATCCCTTCCAATTTATTATTCACTGACCTTATTACGAACAGACGCTACGGGCACATAATCTGAGCTATTGAACGCGTCGTTAAACAAAAAAGAACAACTAGCTTGTATCAAACTCGACAATATGATTTTTCAGAGCCGTAACTCTCACGAGCAATAAGGATATGGTCATGAGCGAACAGGAGAGCATCTTTTGGAAATGTTCGTTATTTCAGACTTCCGCCCCGGTGCCAACGACGTCTCCGCCCTTCCGCGATGTTAGGAAGCGTCAATTGGTAGTTAGTAACAGACGTTTCGGGGCAGCCTTTAGGACCCATCTTTAACGCTGTCCCGAAACTTCGGCAACAACCAATCAACGCTGAGTAACATCCCAGAAGAGCGGTCCTTAAGTATATGTTTTACAAACGATTAACTAGTTCACATAAACATGAAAATCAGTAAGTCTGTCCACCATAACCTACGTAACATATGCTGGGAAAACAGTACAAAAGGTGTTCTTCAGGAAAGCTCGCAGTGAGAGTATGTTGGTATGCAACGTAGCATGCAGATGCACGTGGTAAGTCTGTACGAAAGAATAAAGGGTTCAAAAAGGTACATGCTTCAGGCGAGGACCGCTATGTAGGGGTCGAATGAACGGCTTCACGCTTCGGCTCCTGTTTCCTTTAAGGAAGAGGCAGAGATAATATGAGTGTGGTTGTGTGTAGGGAGGGCTTGGATGGATTACACAGCCCTGTTAGCAAACTGCTGCAGTAAAAGGGAAACTGTGAGAATAATTCACAATGTACACTTTCATTTCTATGTTCCCTCTACATTTGAAGCGATCAGTGAGCTGGCGTATATAAAATTAATACGCATGTAAATCATCCAAAAAACACATACCAGTTATTACCCTTCTGTACAAGAACATATTTCTCCAAAGAGTGAAGTGATTTATATACGAGTAACAGGCACAACATTCAGATCTGAACATTCGCATAAGCGTTTACATCATTTTCATTAGATTTCTAACAAGCCCGTGCATGCAGCACACATTCACTTTGTGCCAGTCTCCAGTAAAATAATCATGAAATTCCCCACTCTTATAGAACCTGAAACATAATTACGTGTATACAAGAGCCCGACACTAGACACATTCTCCGGCCATATGACTCCAGTCCACACACACCCTCTGTATTCCCAGCTTTAACATTTTCTCCGTATAAGCCTAGGCCTGTCATGTTCACTTCCCCTCAGGCATTCCGCTTGGAAATTGTTATCCGTTTCATACCTTAACCACACATGCTTCATGCTCTGTTCTTCGCACTATCCTTGCTTTGATCTATCTAATATTATACGAGGTCTGTCAAACCAATTACATCTAATTGATACGCATGTCAGGACAGCAATTAAATTTGTCATGTCAGTTTCCAGGTACTTAATTTGTAAAATATTTTCAGCCTACTCTTTCTTCCTTGAAAGGACAGCAGTATGCGTTAATAGACGACCATGTTGTCTACGTGTAGGCGTCCTACTGAAGCAGTGGACAGTTTTCACGATTGTGGCATAAATATCATGTTATTGGAGACCATTTCAATGCCGTAACATTTGATTTCCCACAATCTGTAACAAGTGCGAACTTGTGAGGTGGGTGCGAGACCAGTGTCACTCATTTTCCCTTCAAACGCCGAGTTAAACCTCATCTTCTATTTGCTGGTATTATTAGGAGCTCACCCTATTCTCCACATTAGCAGGATAATGGTTACGATCCTGAAATTATGTGTAGTAACAGTGTTACGAAAATACGATTTGAGGTATTTGTATAGAATGTAAAACAGTAACATGGGAAAGTGCGGGACTTCTCTATAGTTTCCCATTTTAAAACTACAAATAAAAACCGCAGGGGGTGGTATGTGAAACTTGGTATCAAATTGTGTCTTAATGCACAAACTACATACAAAACATTACTTTTGAGTCAAAATTTAAAACACGTCACATTAATTTAATATAAGAACATACAGAAACGGCACCTCAAAAGTTTTCGCACAGTAAACAAAATAAGCACAGTGGTATAGAGAGCTTAGAAACAGATCTTCAAGTGGTGGGAGTGAGAAGAATGAGAGAGTTGGTGGCAGAAAGGAAAAAATGGAAGGACATTGCTCGACAGGCCAAAGCCCACAGTGGGCTGTAGTGCAAATGGAAGAAGAAGAAGGTATAGAGAGCTTAAAAGAAATGTTGGAAAATGAATCCATTTGACAGAAAAGTAGGCTGTATGAATTCTGTTCGGAAATAATTGTTTAGCATTACCACTGTCTTGATGGTACAGTACCACGACCGAAGTGCAGATCACAAAAAGAGAGACATGCACACTATCAATTAGCACGCCCATGTCCAAACATGATGATGACTTCACAAACGGCCATGACTAGACACGTTTATGACATCATGCTTATGACATCACATGATCGCGTGTCGCCTTGATGTAGTTAGATCAAAAACTTCGACACGACTGCCAAAGGCAAAGAAGTGATTTAATCTGCGACAGAGCGCAGTCCGTATGGCACTTGCATGCTCTTACTGAATAATCTAGAGGCAGGGTGGAGGCCTTATTTGCTTAGAAACTAACGGTGACGTGTTAGATGACAGGGGAATAATCTTATGCATAATTTGCTGAGAACCGCCTGGAAACAGTGCCATGTGTTTCCCGCCCCTTCTTCTCTGGAGTGTACAAATTATTCAGTACAATGTTCAAGAAACTTCTATAAGAATGTAGAAGGAATTCAACCGGATATTACAAACATTCTTACCGTAAACTTTTGTTCTTACAAACAGGTAGATTTACGACATATACTGCCTGGAATAAACAGTCGTGCATCGAGTTAATAAAACTCTACATGTTTTGGACAGTTTCTCTGTCCATCATCAGGAGTTTTTCACTGTACACAAAGCAGTGGTATATGTCATACAGGTATGCTGATATCTTGCTGTCAGCATACCTGCATGACATATACCATTGCTGTGTGTACAGTGAAAAACTCCTGATGATGGACAGAGAAACTGTCCAAAACATGTAGAGTTTTATTCCAAAAATAAATTTGAGAAATTAGTGCATCTAGTTGGTTTTATTACAAGAATTTATCACGATGCACGGTCACCTGAACGTCCCAAAAAAAATATCTAGATATAATTAAATTTAATCGTTTATCTTACCTAAATAAACATTACAGCTTAGTACTGTAGACAGTAATGTGAAATTGTTATAATAAAGTCAACACAAAATAAGGAATAATGATTACAATGGAAAGGCCGGTCAGTTTTAAGTGATTCCACTTATATTAGAGTAGTGCGGACCTACAGGGTAAATTTACGTTAATGTTCACCTCTTAAACTAACTTTATTCTTGAAATAAAAAGTCAGTTGTCAAATACAGTGCTTCTCTGTGAATGAAAGCTCTCTTAAACGAGAATTATAACCATCAATTAAGAATCTTCCCTGGACAGACTTTGTTCCTCTGTTCAGTCAGATGGCACATCTTTATAGATATGTGCAGACCTAAATACTGTCTTGACGAAAATGCGACTGTCTCGAAACAGTCCGAATACAAGCAACAAAGAGTGTGCAGTGTCCACATGCAACGGACGAATGGAAACAGCAGACATCGGAAAGCAGCCGTTCTCTGTCATAAGAGGGAAAGAATTCTTTTCAGTGGTGGAAGAATCGCACTAAGGCCCGGGGGGAGGGGGAGGCGGTATTTAAATTTCAGCTGCAAATGCCATGCTTTCAGTTGTATATACATACGGAAAAATAAATGTGATTATTCGTCCAGACTTCGGCAACCGGCCTCATTTCCGGGGATCATACACAAAACAAACGTGACACAGGTCTAGAGAGTTCAGGGAATTATGATATTGCATGCAACAAATATTTTACTTTTTTTGACGTTTTGCTGACCGTGCATCTCAGCATATTTATCTCAGTATTTAACCAACTTGATGCACAAAATTTGTTTCACAATAAGTTTTATTTCATGCCTCTACATGTTTCAAGCACATGTGCTCATCATATGGTATCATCACACCTATAAGTGTGATGATACCAGAGGCTGTGTAATGCAATGTTCACCTCCTGATGATGAGCACATGTGCTCGAAACATGTAGAGGAATGAAATAAAACTTATTGTGAAACAAATTTTGTGCATCAAGTTGGTTAAATACTGAGATAAATATTTTACTGTTGTCTGTTACGAATATGTTGCACATAATTTACTAGAAATTTGGACAAAGTGTGAAGAGCTCAGAATTATCACCGAAATAAAATGGCTTCGAACTGGGTATTTTCAAAGTAGAAGTTACGGGAATTACAGCTTCATCGATCTGATCGGTGAGAAATCACACATCTGTGGAAAAAAGAAAGAAGGAAGGAAGGAAGGAAGGTAGGAAGGAAGGAAGGAAGGAAGGAAGGAAGTACACGAGAATTATGCAGCCGAACTCAAACTCTTCTGCACTTGACGAAAGTCCTTTGTGCCGTCTTGTGGCCAGTGTTTCCGCCTTCGTCCAGCAGCTGCCCGCTCTTCTGCTTTCACCCCGCTGCTGCTTTCCACTACACAACAGAAAGAGCCACTCACCGGAACACATGTGCAGTGGAATCGCCTTGCGGGTAGAGTGACCAACACGATGACAGTGTTAGCTGGATTGCATATCCACAAGGCTCTCGCACCAATTCATTTGTGTATCTACAGATGACACATTGAATGTGCGATTACCTACGTGCTATGTAATAATGCTACCGAATTCAGAATAGGTGCGGGCAGCGACGCTTGTCTGTACAGCCCACGACTTTCTGGAACAAGGCGCCGTGTCCTTTATTATCTACTGACTTTAGGCAGGAATGATCTTCGTCATAGTCAGAGTTCACGAGCAAACAGTGGAACGAAGTCCCCACTCTCAAGAGGAAGGCAGAACAAGCCTCCGAAACGTCGCAAAACCTATCAGAGTGCATTACGCCACGTCCAGGAAGATAGTTTTCTTCGTAGTTACCGCCGAGAGACCCTCAAACCTTGCACATTAAAATTTGGTTAATTTCTTGCTCATACGTAAAACTTTCCTTCAGTCCGAGTAGATTATTTACGTTATCAAAAGTTCGCAGAGGGGGATGGGCTGATTTTGTTTATGTGAACTACACCGTGAAAAGAATTCGGCACGCGGAAACACAAAGAAGACATGTTTTCCGATTTCCTGAAGTAAATGCCCTGTCAATATCAGGAAAGAGAGCATCAAAACAGATACGGTACAACGAATGTCACTGGACCGACAGATGTCGAAGTTCTGGACGTGTGCTCAACAAAGATCATACTGCTTTGCAGGGAGATAAATGCCGTTTATGGTCAGTTTCGGGTGTTCTGTTCAGCAGGTCGAAAAAGTTCGACTCCTTGAACAACCCCGTTACTTTCGTATTTTTAAATTTGGAGTTTAAGTTAGCTTAAAATAAACACAAAAATCAAGCTTGTACTATGACTATAGCCAACAGTCTAAATATCTAAGCACTCGGTAAAGTTTTAACAAGGACAGTGTTAAATCAAGACTGTGTAAGATTTGACGTTCTCACGGCCATTTGTATGAAGATTATTCACTTCCAAACAATAACCTGCTGGCTCAACCTTTAGGTCACAGCCAACAGGTACCTCCGAAACGTCGTACATATCAAGTTTCACGGCGTCAAATCCTAAGCAATAATAATCTTAAAATGGGCTTATATTCGGAAATGTTGTAAGTAAGGAACATATTCGGTTCTGGGAAATCGTGTTGCCTGTCAGTCTAGAATCCCCCATCTCCAAACTTCCTGTCTAGAAGCACACAAAACTCGTAACTTTTCACGTTCTTCGTCCGGCATGACAGTGACACACGGGGATTCAGCCTATGGGAAGAATAGTGTGAGGGTGTTTGAGAACAGGGCGCTCAATGAGTATCTGGACACGAAGATAAGACGTAACTACCGGCTACAGAAAACTGCATAACGAAGATCACCGTCACTTTAAATTTCATGAGGTAACTTATTACTAGGGCGATCAACTCAAGGTCGATTATAATATGCGGTGACTTGCAGCACGCAGATACACAACACAGACTATGGAATCTGAAGACGTAAGACCACTCCGAAGAGCCACGCGTAAACGGGAAAACATTATTAAAATGAATCTGAAAGGAACTTAATTTAACTTGCAAAGAAATGGATCACGTAACGGTCATGCGAGCACAGCAACAAAATTTTGGCTCCAAACGGAGAAGGTAATTTGGTGACTAGTTGAGCGACTTGCCGTCACGAAGCATTCTACTCCAACAACGAATTATATCCATGACTCGAACTTCAAAATTCGTATGTGTCGCAGAAATTGAAGGTTATTTTCCTAACTGTAATCCATTACACGCAAGGATCTGTATTTTAGCATAGTAATACAATTCTTGGCCGGTCCCAGTGGCCACGCGGTCTGAGGCATAGGTCTGTGGCCTCTCGCCTGCTGAGAATGTGGGTTCGAATCGCACCGAAAGCACTGATGTCTGCCTGTTGTGAGTGTTGTATGTTGTTAAGTAGAAGTCTCTGCGTCTGGCTGATCACTCGTCCAGAGGAGTCCTACCGACTGTGGTGCGTCGTTGTGTATGATGTAGAAACCTCGTGAATAAGGGAGGCCCTGGCCCACTGGGGGCTGTTGAGCCAAATAAAAAAATCAATTCCTAAAAGGAAGCGCTAATGAAAAGAGACAGTGTTCGTATCATTAATACCACTGCTCCACACAACATCTGTGTTCCTACAATTAAATAGGCCTATTTCCTTCTGTATGCCGATGATTACCGTGACAAACACAGAGCAGCCTGATTTAGCAGTTGAAGGAACCGTACATCTTCCATTCGTCATTTCGTCTGATTAATATCCAACATAATTCCCTTTGTCGATCTTAAAAGCAACGACTTTCAAAGGGCGTTTGAAACAAAATTACGTAACCACTATTTCTATCCACTACGGTAAAATATTTTAAGAAGCAATATACTCGTGAAAAGTGGCAAAACTAAATAATTGAAAATGGACCATAATGTTACGGTTTTCAAGAAAACGGAAAGCAAAATTACGGCTTTTCATCGAATTTAAGTGAAACCCTGCCCACGTGGTTTGTTTGCATATAAATTGCGTGAGGTTTCGATGTTACATAAGACCCAAATACAAATACTAAATAACAAAGAAAACAAGATCTCTGAATAGGCTGTAGGAAACACAAAACGTATTTTTGCACACCTCCATTTTTCTGTAAGCCAGAATGTAAGGGAGGGCATGCCAGGCTCCGCAGATAGGTCATAAATGTAAAAACACAGTGAATAAACTGAATAAAAATTTCTGATTTCTTAGCTTCCTCAATTTTAAAAACTGTGTCTCCTTCTGAGTAATTTCCCTCAGCTCTACAGACGCACCAATGCAGTGACGTCATTATTCAGAAGTACGCTACATTTATGAACAAATACTGTAATATCGAGTCATTCCACATCTAAATTGTAGCGTATTCAATGCAAAAAGTGAATTACGGGTTTCCTACACCACCAATAATGTGTATATTTGTGACATGACGAAAGGAAACGAATATCAGTTATAGTGCTAATCAGGAATGTTTCCCTTCTGCAGTAAGTTAAAAATGAAAACATGTTAAATGTAGTATAACCAAGACTCAATTCTAGATCTTGAAATTTATTTTGTATCTTCGGTCGTAAACTCCGCTCTGAAAGCAATAAGACACTTTATTGTCTGAGCTACCAAATAGGTGGGGTTTGATTACAAAGAGCGATAAATTCTTCCTTCGCTCCCAAGTAAGATAAGGTCCCAAGATCCACAACCCATGCTGTCATATTTGTATTGTTGTTTATTCCCTGAAGATTAAACGTTTACAACTTGAAGATGAGTCTAGTAGAATTCGTGGCGATTTAAATCTAAGATCCCAGACGCCTTGAAGGTGCATTGCGTAGAAACAATGGGAAATGTATTAAGAGGGAGGACTAGTACAATGTACGTATCCAGCTTGAAGACCAACAGTTTTAGTAGGTGCAAAAATCTGCTACGAATTTGACATTCATAGGACCGTTTATCGTGATATATTCTTATAATAAAATCAAAGAGATGCGCTCATTTCTCAAATTTATTTTTGGAATAGAACTCTAAATGTTTCGGGCAGGTTTTCTGTCCATCATCAGGAGTCTAGTGCTGTATACACAGCAAGAGGTATAGGTCATACAGGTTATGCTGGCTGCTTGATGGCAAACAGTCAGCATAACCTGTTGCTGTGTATACAGTTATAGACTCCTGATGAGGACAGAAAAACTGTCCGAAACATGTAAAGTTCTATTCCAAAAATAAATTTGAGAAATCAGTGCATCTCCTTGGTTTTATTATAAGAATCTGCTATGAATCTGCAAATCTTGACCGCTCTGTATGACTCACAAAGTACCGGATATTCCTCAATTCCCTGAATACATAAAAAGTGAGGCTCATTGAAATCTGGAGCAACAAGCAGATCTCACTCACACAAATGGTCCCAATTTATCACTTTATATAACTGTTATTTATAATAAATTTTAACAAACGTTCACCAAAATTGGTCACCTGAAATGTGCAGCTAATGTTAGATTAGGATAAAATGATGAACATACTTTCCCCTAGAACATTATAGCCTCACACTTTATGTTAAGTAAAAATCGGTTGACGGAAATACTTAACGTGACACATCCGACTTGTGACTAACGCCCCACCTACTTGTAAACAAACCAAAAATTTACACAATATTTAACACCAACCTGCCGCACAATGTTTTTATTTGTTAATTACATATTCCGAAATGTTTCCGCCTCTCCTGATGGCCATCTTCAGGGAGCTTGCAACTCTTTCAATATGTGAAACTTACGTGTCAACTTAGGTGGCATATATGTATACATAAATGATTAAAAATTATAACTGATATTAAAATATTAAAATTCTTAAAATAATTTTATGTCGTATTTAACCATAAACCGATTTTAAAGATTATAATGTTTTAATCTCAATTATAATACTAATCAAACATATATATATATATATATATATATATAGAATCTGCCACATGACATGACATACAAACTGCACACGTCGAAAAACTTGCCGAGCTTCCTGAAAATGTCCAACAGCTGAGGCCGAAACATGTCGGAGCGATGAACACCGTGCAACAAATTGGTATTAAATACTATGTATATAATACAGGTGCATGGAAAATGTACAATATTAAGCTAAACCCAAAGCTGTTCTTCATCATGACGGAATGCTTCCACTCTTCCACAATGAGTTGAAAACATTCTTTAACCTTTTGACGCCTAATGTCAACTATAGTGGTCGTACCGCACCGCTAACCTCTAAAGTTGCATTTTATATATTTATTCAACAAATATAGGCACTGAATATTTTAAACATGGTATATATACTCCGTTTTTTTCTTTTCAAAATGCAGTTTGTTTCATAATTCTAACGTATTTGGTCCCTGTATTATTCACATTTTGTATACAGAATGTGCTAAAATTTAAAAAATAATTCCGGCGCCAAAAGGTTAATAAGGAGCTATCTGGACGATGGGTTGGCTATGGGATGTCCATTTCCTGGCCTCAGCGGTCTCCTGACTTGACTCTCGACTTCTGTCTGTGGGGTTTTGTGGGAGAAAAGGTTTCCGTTCAACCATTGCCTATAGCCTTAACAAATTGAAGGTCGAATATTAACAGCTATTGCAAATCAAAAGAGACGTTACTGCATAGTGTAGGGCAAGAAGTCACGTATCCTCTTGATATGAGCCGTGCACCAAATGGAGCAAGTACCATCTTGCACAGGACATAAACATTTCCAAAGTAGTTCTTCGCAACGGTGCATTTTAAATTTTTGTGTACCGCAAAACACTGTAATCGCCTGTATCATTTGTGATCACCTTGTGTGTATGTATAAACGTATAGGCACGAACGTATGTTAAGAAGAACGAAAATAAATGCAAGGCTTTATATCGTCTAACAAAAGGTAAAAAGCAGCAAGTGTGATTCAGTAGAAGGGTATTAAACATTTATGATGTAAGCTCCCAGAACACAGACCGTTTCCTGTCAGCGACACCATTACACTAAACTTTATCTACTTTGTGTTTAAGTAAACCGTTAGACAGCATGACAATATTTAGGATTATTTTTAATAAATTCTCTCATTTCTGGTGCTACCAACAAGTGTAATTTTCTAGATAATATTAATACGCGAGGTTATAATTCGACAGCCTGAGGAAAATTTCGTTCCACAGGAGCTTCCTTACCCTCAGTTTCACCCTAACGCCATCCCGGATACAGCTGGGTTTTAAGTGGAAATAGCTTTCCGACCATCGTAATAACAAAGAAAGGGAAGCTGCTGAAGCATGTCTCGAATTTTTGTACCACACGAAGAACACACCGATATAAAGCGAACAGATCTATTCAGCTGGAAATAACAAAAATTTCTTTAAATGGCGCTTTTCCGAGCTCTTCACTGAGATTAGTGAACTGCATTGAGAAAGCTGCTTGTGTAAACCAGCACGAATATACCGAACAACCTAATGGATTTACTATTAAAATTGATTCGAGTTCTACAAAATAAAGAAAGTCAGAACTAATTTTATTGCTATTATTGACAATGTAATAATACAGCAGTCAGGTTTTTCATTTGTAAATTAACTCCCTGTTTTATTAAAATGTTCTCAAATACTGGAAGTTCTGAACAACAGTTTTGACACCTTCACACGAGGCCGAAACAAGTCTATCAAGGCCTAACTCGTGACGGATGTTTATGATAATATTTATTATTAAATTAAATAGTCCTCTTTTCAAATACATTAGATCCAGAGTCCTCAAGATTTCATTTCATCAGAATAAATATTTTCCTTTCGGTCGCAAGATATTCCTACTTGCACTTCCTTCGTCCATGATTGCAGGTGAAACTTCACCACTGCAGATTCTTCAGTTGTCTCGGACACGCCAACTTTTCTAGCTGTAATCTCTCGACAGTTACTCAGAAAGCGAATCAACTCTCTTCCGCCTTCTTTGCAGCCACTCCACTCGTGATTAAAATTCGCTCTGTTTCGCACATTAATCTCTGTACTGATATGCCATGTTTTTTGGAAATGTCGTTAGTAACCTTCTGACGCTAAAGTCCTATCACAAATATTTTTGTACTTTGTACTAATATTCGGTCAATTTAATGTTAATAAAAATCCAACCAGATGCAACAATATGCAGATATTCATTTACTGCAAAGTCACTCTACAAGTTTCGGGTGTCAGAGTACCCATCATCAGGAGTACTAAAACCTGTAACCGCAACCTCCGGTACAGATCATAATACTGGTACAGCTACTTCCCTCCAAAGTGGCGTTTAAAATAAATTTTATTTCCACATATAGAGTTCGCAAGATAAACATCCTCCATTTTTTAAAGGCTGAACCCGGTCAGGACCCCAGGAATTCGAAGAACACGAGAATAATTGTTGGGCTATGTTTGTACGAACTTAATTAAATCGGCAGCTCTTGTCGAATGAAAAATGTGCATGCGCATGTCTCTGACCCACATGCAGTGTTACCAGCTTAAACATCTAGTCTGCCGCGACAGCTCGCAGCAAGGAAAGAAACTGTGACGTAAGCAAACAAAGTTTCAAAACCACTGCTTTAGCATGTAAGTCTCTTTCACTTATCAGAAAGTGATATTAGTGCATTAGTACACACTGATGTGTACATGTGATAATCAATTCCCCATTTCAATGCGCTCTTCGAGTCCTTTCCGAGCCAGCTGAATCCATTCCTCTGCACTATCATCTTCACATCCACTTATAATGCCATTAAAATTTTATACGAGTTTCTCTTCTTCTCCACTCTTGCTACATGCCCCGCCAATGTTACCTAAACTCCTACAAATTACAAGTCAGAAAATTTCACTGCGCAATTTTTTCCCTCTTCCAGTTCCGTCGATTCTTACAGGTCCATGTTTGCTCTTCACCAACCACACAGAAATTCACACACACACAAACTCACACACATACACAAACTCACATACACTCACAGTCACTCACTCACATACACACACTCACACACACTTTCACACACTCACACACACACACACGCTCACACACACAACCTCATACACACTCACACACACTCACATACACACACTCACGCACACAATCACGCACACACTGTCATACACACACACACTCACACACAAGCACAAACCCGCACACACACTCACACACTCCCTCTCTCACACACACTCGCACGCACACACTCTCATACACACACAAGCACACACACTCACTCACACTCACACACTCACTCACTCACACACATACACACTCACACACATACACAAACTCACACACACTCACACTCACTCACTCACATACACACTCACACACACTCACATACACACACACACACACACACACACACACACACACACACACACACACACACACACACACACACACACACACACACACACACACACA
>Ga0123352_10011150_pt1 | contig 14151 bp, 9 predicted proteins | sample TergutLab28metaG_FD_89700 | JGI IMG/M metagenome (GOLD analysis project Ga0123352, IMG submission 89700) | Labiotermes labralis P1 segment gut microbial communities from Petit-Saut dam, French Guiana - Lab288 P1 | ecosystem: Host-associated > Arthropoda: Insects > Digestive system > Gut ...
CACACACACACACACAGTGTGTGGTTCTACATACTTGTAAATAAACACTTCCGCACGAGTATTAGGCTGCACATGGTTACTATTTTTATCACCTGCTTTAAACTTAATAATCTCCATATTTTTCTGTTGTTTAGTGTCACGCGATTCTCTAGAAAAAAAAAGTTTTTTTCTTCCAAACGTCATTAACCATTTGGTCATTGTAACAGAGACAGCATTTGTAGAGTGAGATATGAAATGAATATTTCAACAGTTTATTGCGCTGCATTTAAGAGTTCATAATTTAAGGTATTTAGATTATACGTCCTTGTCAAGGAAAACAGGACATAAAAGAGAAAATATTTTATAGGATTTTGGCAAACAAATTGCCAGGATTTAAAGTTGACTGAAACGATGGTGGCAGCTTATTGTTTAACCCTTGTAACGGGGCCGAAGGTTCAGCTTTCACAGCAAGGAACTTCTGCGTCAACTGATTTACTTTAACTGGATGTGCGCGGTGTGGACTGTTTCTATGGTTTCAAACAAAGTTATTACGTGCACAAAGCACAAAAGGCGAACACAATATTGTACCTCTCAGACAGCTTACGGAATTTGGATTCAGTTTTGTGCGTGACACTTGCTATGGAGGCAATGTTTGCATTTGTATTTGTTCACTGCATGAAAATGAAATAACACACTGACAGATTTCTCTTACAACAGTTCGCCGCACAAATAATACACAGACATATAAAGCCGCAAGTGTCCCTGCATAAGTCATTAAGACCTATGCGCGGGGGACGTATCTTTACACTAAATGTTAAGGTCGACTCTAGAAGAAGGCGCATGGTCAGTTTCAAGCTGCGGCCCCTTAATCCCCTAAGACAGAGCCCCCTATACCCTTTGTATAGGGGAATGTGTGAAATCCAGACCTCATTTCGACATTTGGAAGGACAGAAAAACCTCTTGCCCCTGTGGAGAATAGAGTAATTATTTCTTGGTTGTTCCGCAAACAAACTAAGTACAGTATTTAAAACACTATATTATTACATCATTGCTGACACACATGTATGTCTTTAGTTGTCATACAAGTATAACAAGCCTTTTCGGAACTTCAACTTCGCTAAAAAAAATATTTTTCATAAAAAATTTTGATTCTGATCCGGACCACATTCTATAATGCAATAAATCAGTGACACTTTCGTGAAAGAGAACAGGAAGAAATAATGCATACGCTGACCAGGTGTTTGAAATCCTCGCAATAGATGATGATTTTTTTCTAAACTTCTCTTTACCTTACGATATTGCAGGTGAATATGAAGGTAGTGGTGTCGTATAGCGGTATACATTCATAGATGTATCGGGAGAAGAAACTGCCAGCGTGTTTAGGGGAGGATTGAATATGGCGCCGTGTATTCGGGTAAAAATTACAGATATTCGGATGGTAGATGAAGGAGGTATATTTGTCCCACAAGCACATAAATTTTTACCAGACTATGCGGTATCACATCAGAACACTCGGTTGCATACGTAGATTTACCAGCTGTCTACACTTTGTTCAATTATGGGGCTAGGTATGACAATCTGTTAACAATAAAGGTAAAACATACACCTCTTACCGTGGCTAATTTAGTATGTTATACTAAGAAGCAGGATAGATTTATATGTAATTTTATTATGCTGTCGAGTACTCTCTCTCTCTCTCTTGCTTGAGCCACAGAGAATCTGAATGTCACCGAAATCTTCCTGAAATTTATGTCCGACATATATACCTATGTAAAGCCTGTATTATGTAAGCATTCCTGAAGGGAAATTTTTGTTTTGGGATATAAATCCACACATTCCAAAATCCGCACTTAAACTGAAGGGAACAGGTTCAGTTCTCGGCCGATTTACCCATGGGAATGGAGCCTCGAGAACGTCATTGACAGAGGGATGGGTTGGTGCCAGAGACGGTAAAAGTGCTGTAGAGGAGAGAAAAATTGCTTATTCCAGCAGGGATTTGAAGAGATTCTTCTGCCGTCCATCAAGTAACGTAGTCACTATGGCACAACAGTTCTCTCTTATTTCCTATTCGATCGATAGGAATTAAATGAAATTCGCTTGAGAGTTTTATGTGATGGAAAAAAGTATCAAACCTAATCGAAAGTAGTTAAAGGGTTTCAGAGTTCAAACACGTGTAAGGACGGATGTATGTTCCTCCCATTATGCTTTTATTTAACAAAACGAGTGCAAGAAAAGAGCATAATGTGAAAATCAATATTGTTTAAAAACATTCTGGCTTTAATTATTATTGAACTGCTGTCTTAGCGTGCAGAGCTGGTCTGGACAAAAGATGGTTGGAATGTTCTAGTGTCTCAGCCTTGAATGCCGGCAGCCTCAAACGGCGGCTGCAGGAAGACAACAAGCCGTTACGCACGAGCTGCCCCAGTGAAGGCTAATACCCGTGACAAACACACGAGTCCTTCTGCCAAAATTCTGTTCCTTTTCTCTGTCCACACAAATTTATTAGCTATGTATATTAACAGCGCACTTACGATTGAATTTTGTCTTCTACTTCCTAATTCTTGGCTTGTTTAGATTTTACTAACAAACTTTAAATGAAGAGAACAAATCTGTGAATATATGAATTTGTATCACAATTTGAACACACTCAATTTGTGCGGTTTTCACAAATGGGCATGTCTCTTCGTATTGGTTTTTAGGGACGGAAGGGGAGTTTCAGTGTTTCAAAGCCGCAAGATGTCACAAGCAACTCAACAGCTAACTGCCGTCTAGAGTGCGGTATCAAATATTTGCCTCAGTTGTGGTTTGACATTTTTTGAAAGTGGGGCCTTCAGTGCCCAGGTTTCTATTATAATAGTATGTGTTGTAATTAATTGTTTTTCTAGTTGAAGTGTTTAAGTATAATAAGAAAGCATGGTATGCGACTGTAATATGTTCTGTTGGCTAATTGTTCTATTTTAGTTCTCCATGTAAACGAATATTTTAGCCTAAATGTGGAGAGGCCGGATTTCGTTCTTGGCATCAAAATGATTTACTGTACGCGGACTGCTTCCTATTTCTCCGTGGCTACTTGAAATATCCTTCTACACAATTGAAATACACAAAGGGATGGACGAATGATTTACATTGTCCAGAAATGGCTGGAAATGTCTTAACGATTATAATGTTTATGGCACTATTTCGAAATGAATATGTTCTTCTCAGGTGCCTCGTATGCCGAAAGAACAACATACAAGGCGTCATGGAGTGGCATCAACTCCGAACTAACTTACCTGCTATTAGACGTGGTAAAAATTAAGAGTTTTTCAGCAATTTAATATCTATGAAGTTATTCCAGGGAAACGTTTGAAACCGAGTCTAACCAATGGTTCGAAAATGCGAAGAAAAGCGTTTTGCCGAAGAACATTACAAACAGATACGTGACGTTGTGCTTTTTATTTCACAGTTATTTTACAGGGTAACACTGATTCGGCTACGACTCACCGCCTGCGAAATAACAGAACGAAATAATTTGAAGCATAATTTTAATAACCAGGCCAAATTAGCGAGAAATCCTTGTGCACAATTATTTCTGAGTGCACAATTATTTCTGAGCGAGAAATACAAAACTAAGTATCATAAATCCACACTTACTGCTCTAAGCAAGATCCTCGTTTTAACCTTTCTTTTATGAAAACTTAATAGATGGTTGCTAATACATGCATTTTGGATCCTAATCTTATATTCAGTATCGATTAATTTGGATTTTAAGACGTGAAAAACCTCTTCCAGTTATCAGTCCTCAAGGCCTAAAACAGGTCGGGGAGCCACAAGTATTGAGAGTGACCAAAACATTGCTGTTTGATGGGCCATGAGCGCCAGTGGACTTTTTGTTATCACCCGTGTTCGCTTTCCTCCTTGAAGAACGACACCATCACTCAGTCACGAAGGTCCGCCTGAAAGTTCCTTTGTGTGCTCAAATTCGGTTTGCACTTTCGTAATTTGGCTCACATATGTCGTATTCAGTTTTCAGTCCTCCATTCAAAACCGCACACTTACAATAATGGACAACGACTCCAGCCACTGCAAGTAAAATATTGTCATTTTGTTGCTATCCTGCACACGTCCCACAAAATGCAAACACTGGATACTTAGACGTCGGAATTCTTAAATCTGCGTATAATAGAATGCACACTTTGCACTAGGAATCACCAGTAAAAAAGAATAAGGAGACAAGAGAACTCTTATTATTCAAGTGTCTACCAAGTGTGTTATAATTGCAAAGAATGTTTCGGGATGTACCAAAAGAGGAATTTGCCTTTGAAAACATGATTTGTTCAGTGAGGTGTATTTTATCGCTGCAGAAGCCTCCAATACATTCACTTAGACTATAGAAATAGAGGTTGTGCCAGAAGTGAAGGAGCTGGCTTGACAATATTCTTCAAATTTTACGACTTCCGTCAATTTCTGTTAGGCAGAAAAATATTCAAAGACAAAACCAGATTCCGGAATTTTGATGTTGACTCATAAACGTATACACTGGAATAGACAAGCACAATGAAGAGGAAATGTATAAAGAGGCGCGAGGAAAATTTTGAAATAAAGAGGAAAAAAGGGAAAAGCAAGAATAATGAGGAGAAACATACATTTTTTAGAGTAGCCAGTACTTCAGACGAGGAAGCTGTAGACAGACCTCAATTATGATAAGAATAGAACTCGGAAGATGTCAGCTACTTACCCAAGAGACACAACACGAATTACATGTGTCTCTTCTGTGGAGAGTTTGGTCGCAACAAAGGGTTATGGTACCAGTGCCTCATCTAGGTTTATGCAGACTGCAGTTCAGCACAGACTGCAGTAAATGACGGGGTGAATTCTCTCAATAAATTCAAGGGCATTATGTAGGAAATTGTTGTGAATATTTTGCAAATAACGAACACATCGGCCTAAATCTTTAAGATTCTTTATTTCCTGCATTAAGATGCTATTAATATTTCTTAATTTTCGCCACGTATGCTACTTTGCCCTATGAGAAATGTAAGTTAAAAATACATATCACTTCTTTACGTCCTGAAAACATTGTTTCCTTTTGTCCTGCAATTTTACAATTCTTAAAATAATCCAATATGAATATTTGTGCTTATTACCCTATACATCTGGGCAATTGTATGCTAGAATATTTCTGATTTTACAAGAAATACAATTTTCCGATAAGATCTAAGACTACAAAGCTTACACTGTGATAACGTTGGAGAAATTTCCTTCGACAACAAGTGTTGTACAGTTTAAGAATCGCTATAGGTAAACTTTCATAATGTTCAAAGTTAGGTGCATGCGGTTACCGTCTCTCAAATATGGTTCTTCGGTTGTCCAGAAACTGTGTATTATCTGTTTGAATTTGAGCAGAATATGTCTTCATTGGTTACATAAACTTTCGTACCCGTGTATTTTCACTCGCTTCTTCTGGATTCCTTTCCTACACATAAATTTACTCGGTCTTCTTTCCTTTCTCTACGTTTTACCTTAAAACAGTTAGATAACTAACGCTAAATATATTCCGTTATGGGAGAACGAAGAAAACCTTTATGCATGTTGATAGTGTACACTAGGTCTGCACCCTTTGTGAAGGCAACCATAAAACGTGGCACACGAGTATAAGGACACAGGATTTTATACCTACAAAATATGTAAAAGTATGTAATAAATCTCTGTCACGTGTGTTATCTACTGTTTTTGGACGTTTTACGACTAAATCCATGTGCCAGACACCGAGAGAGTCTATGTCGTCAGCAATTACAAGCTATCGTCTGTACATAGGATGCTGAAACGAGAAAGCGGAAGCTGATTACCAAAGTTCATTTTGAAACCAAAAATTAAGGGATCTACTGAATATCACTGGCGAATTATTAGCTAATGCTTTTAAAAATATCATTTATGATTAATAGTTTGCCGACAGATCAGAATTCTCACTGACCACAGCCGTGATATCTCAGCACGGAAGTGACTACGTTACGGACTGGAGGACCAAAGAAACGAAATTAGATTCCCGAGAGGGGAATGGGTATATGTACCGGATCCAGAACGTATTGACGCTCCAAATGGCAGCGAAGAGCCTTTTTTTGGGGTGAAGATGCTGTGACCTAAAAGTGACCACTTGCTTCCATCCAGTGCCAAGTTATACTTAGCATATAAATGGTGCTCGATTAAGCACCGAGGAAATTCAAGTTACTCTATCTAACAAGAACTTAGTGACTGATGAGAGATTTTCCTTTAGTTCTTTAAGGTGCCAGAGACCTGTGTTCATGAGCTTACTTCCTTCATTACTCAATATCTAATTTTGAGTTTCTCGTCAACAGAAGAACAAGTAGAGACAGATTGTAATTAAAACAGTAATAAGGTCGCTTGCTAAAAACAAAGCATGTGCCAGAGGCAATTCTACTCTTCCGCTTTTTATATCTATTAAGCATTACGTCTTACTTGGCACATCTTTGAAGAGACATTCTGTAAATATGTACCCAAAAGACATTCTTGAAAGCGAGCACGAGCGATGCCAGAACGATGCATTTCTTGTTTCTTCAATTCATTTCATGAAATTAATACTATCTTACATACAGACACAAAATTTCTGCTTCCTCTCTAAACAACTCTGAAAAGAGGGAAGTGATTTATAAGAATTTCTTTGCTAAATTTTTAAAGCAACTGGCTGCTATGCGTACCGTACCACATGCTTAGAATAAACAGCTATTGTTTCCCAGACAGCAGTAAATACTAACTTCGTCATTGAGATGAAAAGTGTCCAATGAGATAGGAAGTAAATTTGTAAATATGATTTTTATCACGTTCGGGATTTTAGGGGATTATTTCATGGTCGCGTGGGTCATCGCTCCTTCAAAAAAGTAGACTGAAATTTTTAGTTATTTTGTGTAAGAGTAGAAGGATGATATCCTAAGCGATATTTCTGTGCCAGTCTGGTGATGTACATGTAGCATTATCAGAAATAAAAATAAGAAAACATTTTATGATTATTTCTATGGCATAACCAAAAACAAATTCAAATGTCCGCAAAAGAAGTCTTGCTATACAATTATTTGTAAATTGGGAATATATCACGTAAAGTAAGGTTGATGTTTCCCCTGGCGTCAAGATCTCTTGTAGCATGGACTAATTCCTATTTTAGCCTCCTACATTAAGACACAATTCTATTTGGTAAAAGTAAGATAGGTGGTACATGTAGTAACCATTCCCCTGGAAATTTAGCAGCCCAGAAAATCATGGAGAAAGAGACGATCTTTTTTTTCGGTAATGACTTCATGTGCTATTCATATTAATGACTTTGCCAAGCAATACGCTGGACCAAAAAACAAACATAAATAAGATCGACTCACGCAGTTAGTAACAGAGATTAACCATCTGCCAAAAAGGGTCACAAAACGTGAATAAACCAGTAGGTTTAGCACCAGCAGACTCAGTCACCTGTTCTTATTCTGCTTACTGCTACATTGCGATAGAGAAATTTATTCTACGACGCAATATCGACTATGTATCTTGGTTTCTCTCAGTGTTTAAGAAAACTTTGAAATTATTTCCTATACCCGGCTTACCACTGCATGCTTCTCATGCAGCCACAAAAAATAAATAAATAAATAAAAATAAAAATGTTGCTCATTTCCATAAAGGCAACGAAATTATGATTCCAAATAATGAATTTCGTATGAAAGAAGCAACAAAAATCATGTACCCTTATCTAAAGCCAGTCACACCAGTCCAACAGAAGTAAAAGCTTACTCAGAAGAACCAGACGTCAAAGCCAGAGAAACTTCTAATAACGTGACTTTCTTACTCTTCCTAAATAGTTTGTGTTTTCTCCCACGGTTTTATTTTTACATCTATACCTACTCGTCTAATATTATTTTTCTGGTGTAAGACATAATATTACTCGTGTGTTGGATTGCCTTCATGCAAGTTCTCTATCTGCAAAATAAACTGCAGAATATGCCAATAAACTCTACCGCTTTGATTCAGTTTCATGACCGCGAACTTGCCGTGATGTAATACAAGATACTGCAGAGCTACACACAGGAGAGTATTCGAGGTATTGGAGTTACAGCATAGTAACCGAAGGAATGATACAGCGAGTAAGATTTTTTTTGTGGATATGCATCACTAAAAAAACAAACATAGGTGACTGAGGGCAAATAAGGAAAGCAATTTTAAGCAATGTGAATGCTGCAAGGAATATTTTATTGCGTGGTATAAAATTAAAAAAAAAATAGTCAACAAGAACAAAAGTGAAGATACGTGTCCTCTTTAATGGAGCATCGCTTGCTAATGCGCATCTATTACACTTTTCTTAGCGTATGTGTAATCCTCAGTGAGCCACAAACTGCACTCATTTCGTCTGAGTCTGAGTTTCTCAAATTTGCCTCTATGCATTTGAAGGATGAGAATAATTGACAAGCACAGAAAATATAGTGTTTTCGTCCATCTGTCTTATACAAACATATTTTTCGGTTTCGTGGACGGATTCATGAACAACTGAACAAGAATGCTGTAGGAAAAATACGGTAAATTTGTCGAATTAAACCATGCCTACAATAACGTCATAAATATATGGTGCTACATCACAAATACGACAAACGTAAGTTGTGGTAAAAATTTGAAATTTTTGTTTTTTGTCGCTGGTTCATACTTTGGGTGATCTCGATGGCGCCTGTCGACATTGATCTCTACTGGTCAGCCAGTATGCCTGAAAGTGTATCTCCTCCTACTTGCATTTGGGATACTGAATATTCGACAGCACCACTGGGCAAGTGCAATACATTTGCTGTGTATGTATATTCTGCCATAGGTTATTTGGTGACTGTAGATTCAAAGTTTAATGCTCTCACATACCTTAATACAAATTGTCAGATAAATTCATTTGTTGTCATGAATACTGCCTGAGTTGAAAGATATTTGGAGTAATATTTTCAACTTACGTTGGAAAATAAATAGCCGGGCTCATCAATTTTAAGGGAAGTAAGTAGCCTGTTACATGGCAGTTTTACACATCTTGTAGCAACGATAATATTTTCCAAGCCGAATTGAAGCAACACACACCTACCAAAGAAAACACGCAGAAGACTACTAGGAAAATAGCATTTTCCAAAAATATTCACAAAGCGTGCACACATGCTGACATTCCAAGCAATATTGTTTTCGTTTTTATATAATGAATATTCCGCGAAACGTGTACCAAAACTTCAGGATGTCAATATATTTATTTTGGGTAAAAAGTCTGCATGTCTGGTTATCAATTATTGTAACGTTACGAACGTGTTGATGTCTGCAACACTTAAAAGAGTGTAATTTATAATTTTAAGAAGACTGTTGTTTGATACTGTACAATATAACAAGAAAGTTATGTGACAGATAAGACAACATAGGAAACATATAAATTAAGGAGTTTTTGCTTTTCAGATAATTTATACGTTTACATCTATGTAGGCAGCGGACTTCGTGATTCCCTGCAACTGTTCTCTTGTCTGCGAGGTTTGGTGACAATCCTTGTAATTCACGTGCTGCCCCACCAGTCAGCAAGGATCTAGTGGCCTCGGCTGCCAGGATTGTGAAAAAAGAAAAGTCAGACCAGCAATACGGCTAATGGCGATTAAGACAGTCCCGTACTTGTCGACAGACTTGCCTCTGTTAATTGAGCTGCGCGAGTCGTATTTACAAATACCACACGGAAGAAATAGGGGTATGAAGAAGTGGTGTTTATCAGAGGTGAAAGTAAGAGAGATGCTGCTTCGTAAAATCTGACATTGTAACGCATCACGAAGTGCCTTGAAAGATGAAAGCGCTTGTAAAGAAGTAACTGTTGATAATCCGACATACGTTGATGTGATTATCATCATGTTCCTGAAGGGTTAGGCGTGTTTCCTGTTCCTTGATCCTCAAGACGAAGTTGGTCCCTCCATCTCTTCCTCGGTCGTCCTGTGTTCCTTCGTCCTTTTTGTTTATATTGTAGTGCTTGTTTTGGTAGTCTGTTTGTGTCCATCCTCAGTACATGTTGTAGCCACTTTTTCTGGTACTGTTTTATTTCCTTTACTGTGTTCAGTGCTCCAGTTTTTTGCTTAATACATTGATTCTTTTCTTTATCTAGTTTTGTTATTCCAAGTAAGTGTCTCAAAAATTTCATCTGTGCTACGTTTATGTAGTATTTTACTTAAAATGAGTCATAAAATTACATTCTGAAGTTTGGTACACTTTTCGCGGAACATTCTTTATCTTGGAATGTATCGAAACAATCCAAATATTAACACACAGAGAGCATTTGCTTCACGCGGTGTCTCAAATTGTCTATTTGAAGAAACACATTGAATCCGGTCTAGAGAAGTGTACAAGAATGTTTCGTTTTCCACACCATCAAAATATTAATTTCATACGTAATTTATTCCAAAACTCAAAAAGACGAAAATTATGGATCTCTGGAAGAAAAATCTATGCTTGTTACTTGATCATTTATTCATAGAGGAAGAAATTTCTTACACATGTTCGAGTGAAGAAAGTTTCGTACCACGAGGTCAAAAACAGAAAGAAAGTTGGTCTGCATTAAAATGACGGATAGGGGGCCTTCTATGAGAGAGATAACAGGGACGGCTGGATTCAGTGTCTTCTGACTGCAACAATTCCCAGATATTTTGTTAGCAAATCAGCATTTAAAATTTAGTCTACCGGAAAATTCATAATTTGTAAATTTGAGGAAAATTAGAAATAAGATTTTATTTTGTAAATTACTAATGTATTATTAATTGTTGGTGAAAGAGGGTACAATTTCAAGTACAACAGTACAGGCAGTCCACTCAAGCAGAAGATGAAGTGTTGTGTTGCCTTCAATCGACTTTTCTATTAGGAATTTCACAATGCAATCCATGAAAAATTCCTCGAAACTAATTTTAGGGTCGCTACAGAAGGTCTGGGAAGGCGTGGTGCCATTAGAAGTGCGAAAAATTAAGTATCCTCAAATATGGTTGTATTATGTGCTGAGAATTGTGCCTAAAGAAGTGAGAATGACATGTGACTTAAACATTTATGTATCCTGTAATATTTATTATTTTAACACATTTAGACATAAGGTAGTTTATCAATAGCGCAAATTAAAATTATTGTTTTCGGGTTAGTTCATGGTGTCATATTTATTTTCCTGTTTAAAACACAAAAGCCGTTCTTAAATATCTTTTATATTTCAAACCTTCTGACTTTGTTGTAGTCGATTAGGTAATTGTTTGTAAGTGATTTCAATATTAGTACTTTATCCACGGATCAAAATATCTACCTGAATTTGTCTCTCTATCGGAATGAACGATATTTACACCTTTTGTAGAAATCCATTTCTTAAGTCACGATAATTTCGTAGTTATTTAAATCGGGCTGGGGTTATATCATATTCGATTGCCGGACTGCTTGCTAGAAGTCAGTATCCGGAAGGTCCTGCGACCGGCCACCTCGGCACAGGTTTTTCTTGGTTTCCTTTTGTCTAAAAGCGAATGCTGAGACGGTTCCGAAGACTCTAAGTTGCTACTGCATGCTTCTCATGCAGACCTTCCGACTTAAATTTCTTAGATTCTTATTTCATATTTATGTACATGCATTATAACCACTGCCACCGGGCGACAGCCCATTTGCAGTTAAATGTATTATTATTATTATTAAATTTTCACTTTCCAGAAATGTAACCATAAAAATTGTACATTTAAGAACGTGTAAGTTTCTTGAGAAAAGAGCAATTGGTGTGTTGGTACTGACCGTCATGTGCTTGTAGTTTGGAGATATAATTACAGATGCTAATATGAGCAAAATATAAACACTGGTGCCTGACATGCCTCACTTACTTGGATTCATGCTCTCACGGATGCCTCTGTGAACACACTCTGCTGGAATGTTGCCTTCGTCTTTGGCGTGAAGGTGGGATCAGTGCTTTCTTCCGAGACGTTGTAAATGTCTACCAGAATGCATGGCGTCACATCGGAGAAGAAAGTATTATTCAGTTTTCGACTTACTAGCGAATTTGCATAGGTGAAAAGGGTTTGCCATTCCTGCGGTACAGAAACGGTTAGGTGACTACAGGTAAAAGTGATCTTAAAACTGTGTGATTGTCAGTACGTTGCTCAACGTATTTGAACAAACGCAGGCAGCACAGAACATAAATTCATTTTAAAATATTACTTCTTTTGGCTTTTGCAGGACTAAAACATGAAGGATAGCGAAATAAAGCTACTTATCTCAATTTTATTACATGTACACTGTGATAGGCGAGGCATGAGTATATTTGAGAGAAGGAGACAACCGGGAATTCCCAGGCATGTATGGGAGGAATCTTAAAATGGATCTTCAAGATGTGGTATGAGAGGCAGGGACGGAGTTGATCTGGCTCAGGATAAGGATAGATGGCGGTCTGTTATGATTGTGGTAATGAACATTTAGTTTTCATAAAATGCTGTAAATTTCGACTTGCTGAGTACCTGTTAACTTCTGAAGGACTCCGCTCCATGCAGTTAGTTTAGTTGGTCACTACTCTGTTGGTTCTTTTATCGGGCATGGAGAAACCAGAGGAACAAAAAAAAAACCATACGGCATACTGACCGGCGTATAAGAACGGACACTACGATTTTTTCCATCCAAAATTCATCCATCCATCCATCCATTTACCCAAACAGCCAATAGTACTGAAAGAGCAGTGGGGCAAACGACTTTCCTTTTCTTTATTCCAAAACTATTGTTTAGATATCTGGCCATGTACTTTTAAAGAGAATTTGGCCCGGCAACGCTGATACTTACACAAGGCAACACAAATACAGAATAAAAGCGCAACGTATTCTTCCCGGAGTGGGATTCGAATTTATGATTACAGCGTTCGACAGTACACACCTTACACGTTGCGGTCACTGTGATCGACCCAAAATATTATCAGCAATGTGAAAACAAGGAGGAAGATATGATGAGTATGGATCACACATTGGAAGAATAAACACTTCTAAACAATATCAGTTATAATACGAGAAAGGAAGAAAGAACATTACGTAAAGAATATTACTACTGAAATTAGTCTGTTTTATGTTCGTCAGTCTAGCTTGGACTGTACTGGCAAACTTTTTCCAATAGGGGATAACTTTACGATTTTGTAAAGGACAAGGAATTACAGGATCATCTGAGCGACTGTCACCTTCGTAAGTAAGACACTCTCCTATAGTGTTAATGTGGTGTTGTCACGTGCTGTCAATCTAAAGCTGGCACATTTAAAACTGGTAACTTTCATGAAATTGTTTCATGTGTGTTGCCACGACCTCATTGTATTGCCCTGAACAAGGTTCAGTAAATACGGCAATGAAGCTACTAGCTGCATGAAGATAGAAATAACATGAGCGACTATTAGGATCTGAAGGCGTAGTCTTCTGTGGAGTTCGTTATGCTCCCGTTTAGTACAAGAGGTGTGATGTGAAGTTCTCAATGCCTTCTGGGTTGGGAAGCCATGTAGTTTTGCAAAGATATCAACGATACGGTACAATATACTGTCTTCAGGATGCAAGACGGAAGTAGCAAGTTCCACCGAACCACTTGTAGCTATCGACCAATCTACACGATGTCACAAGTAAGAAGACAGCAGTCTCATTTGCACTGAGTGGGCTTTTTGTTTCCAGTTACTATCGAGCACAGTAACAATTTGTACTTAAGAGGGCAAGGAGAAATGAACAGGGGAAAAAGACAATTAAAGATGTTCTGAAGTCTATTTTAATTCTCACTTTACGGTGAAGAACATGCTGACGTAATGAAGTTGTGCAGCAGAATTAAAGGAAGAAACGTACAGGCGAAAGTGATTGGAAAATTAGGACGGTAATGATCTAAGAATTTTAAACAACCAGTTGACAGCACCTGGAAAGTTAAGTAGATAGAAATATTTAAGTGCGTTCGGAATAAACAGAAAATATTTGATATTCTGAATTACTGGCCATGTTTTTCGCACGCTGGAAACGAAATCTGCAAACACGATAATATTATTCCAAAATAATTACCAACAAGATGACACTTATGGATTATCCTTTATTTCAGGGTTAGTCGTCCTTCACTCTACATGTTTCGAGCTTCAGGGAGCTCGAAACATGTAGAGTGAAGGACGACTAACCCTGAAATAAAGGATAGTCCATAAGTGTCATC
>Ga0123352_10011156_pt1 | contig 14149 bp, 15 predicted proteins | sample TergutLab28metaG_FD_89700 | JGI IMG/M metagenome (GOLD analysis project Ga0123352, IMG submission 89700) | Labiotermes labralis P1 segment gut microbial communities from Petit-Saut dam, French Guiana - Lab288 P1 | ecosystem: Host-associated > Arthropoda: Insects > Digestive system > Gut ...
AATATTTCCTTGTGGTTCCTTTTTAAAAACAATAAAAACTCCAAAGTTCGCAAAACCCAAGGTGGCTTGCCAAGAAAGTATGAACAGTATGGGCCCCCCGGCTGGAAAGGGGGGGGGGGGCAGAGATGAACAAAGTAAGCAGCAGAACATATTCAGCAACACTGGCTTGTGTCGGTACTTGTGACTAGATTAAATCATACTGACCCTCTCATGCTGCCCAGACAAGAGAGGCTGGTGTAAATGCATTCCCTCCATCTGTCAATGTTGCACACAATGAACTGAGAATGATCAAAATTATGGAATAGAAGCATAACAGTAAAAAAACACAATGAAATGCCTTTCTGGTTCAAAAGATTGCACATTATAACTAATCAGTTTCAAAGCTGGTATTTTACAGTTCTGGTCATTGTTGCAAATGGCACTAAACATTTCTGCCTGGTTCAGTATTCATGCCCTAGAACTACCATTGACCACTTTAAGGTGCACCTATACCACATACAGAACGCCACAGGGACCAGTAATTAGCTTTATCCAGAAGTAACAAAAAATTCCAATGCAACAAAATAAATGATTACTTTATAAGCAACAGCAGTAAGGGCAGTCCAACAAATCATTGCCTGAGATATGAAGCACATAAGAGTAACAACTGCCCATAAACAATTATAACTGTCCGGTATCACCCTAATGTTATGGCTGCCAGAACTGAAAGCCTCAGAAATTTGGAACTTGCCACAATCATTCAATAGCCAAAAAGTTACGAAATAGTCAGTAATTTGTTCTGTATGAATGTTTTGTTGAAAAGATGTTACATCAAATTGACTTCAGAACCCTGCAGAAATGGCAGCATCGCAACAAATTGAATGGCACCATCCATCAGGGTTTGCAAAATACTGCATGCCAATGCAAAACAAAATGGCTACTACCCACCACTGCTACACAAAAACAAGGCTTCCTCTGACTCCATACATCCCACTCTCTCGCTTCATGTGTCATCAAAAAATTCTCATAAAATTCTATTTTAAACGTTGATATCCATGTTTGCTTGGCTCTTGGCTCCAATCTCCTAGTAGGATGCATGTACCTGGGTACCTCATGGATCCTTTAGTTCCAGATTCTCAGGAAGCTGTCCCATGAACCAGTTGCAACTGCCATGCCATCCTCTGTCACACCAAGACAGCTTACCCGGTTGTCGTGACCTGCTAAGATTCCTGCAATGCATAAACATCATGATAAATAAGCACATCCAGAAGGGGCACATTCTTTCATGGCTTTCCTCTGAAAGAAACCACAATGCACCATTGCAACTACACTTCCTGTGGTCTGGAAAAGCTGCCACATTCATCAAGATGCAGCATCTTTCCATCTTGCTCTTGAAAGGAACATTCTTCTTATGGTCCCAAACAAAGTTATTTTTTACATCAATCTGACCAATTACAATTTACAAGTGTTACAATCCTATATACAATACAAACACACACCCACTCACTCACACTCACATTCCTACATTCTTGACCATAAGGGGTAACAAGTTCCTGTCACAGTGTTACACACACAAGACTTTAGAGATTATAAAAACCTCCACTCTCCAACATATTCCCCTCATTTGTTGTTTGAACTAGTGATATGAGGCAGCAGCGGATATGCTGTAGTTTTTCAAAATGTAATCATCTTCTCATAAACAATGCACACCTGCACGCTCTGTCTTCATGGAGTCCCAAACATTGCAGTTAAAATCATCATAACCAGCGAGCAGGAGGCGACCTGACTTGGAGAATGCCACAGATGTTATACCACAGATTATGTTGTCGTGAGAATACATGGCCAGCTCTTGGTCCGCACGGATGTCGAAAAGGCGGCATGTAGCATCATCACTCCCCGTCGCAAATGCAAATCCATTCGGGAAGAACTGGCAACACAGAACACATTTCTTGCTAACACAAACAAGAAAGGACATAACAGCAGCTTGTGTGTGTGTGTGTGTGTGAAAGGGGGTGGCAAACACAGTCCATCATCATGTTAGAAGCCTGAGTGGGCAGCAACCACAAACAGGTGCAGATGGCAAAATTTAAATGGGAGTCAAAGGAATGCTTAAGTCAATACCAGAGTCCACTTTCACTACCAAAGTTCATATCTTACTTCATGATAACAGCACTGCTTAGTGCAAACTGGTATTCTCTCAAGTTTAGTACCTTAGTATAAATGCAGCTCTCTCTCCAACTCTCTGTTCAGAACATACATAGCCACACTAAAGTCTGATATTTGCTGTTCAAAAATCTAGTACATCTTACAGTTAGTAGATTTTTTTATAAACAGAAATGAATTACATAAAGGACAATTTGGCAACATGAAACTTGTTTAAATGAAGGCTGTTCAAGGATTTCTCTTGGTGAAGAAGAAAAGGCCATTAAAAACAGTTCCCCCCAAGCGTTAAAACAGACATCCCTGCGACACACCAGCCAACAGATTCTTTCCAAAAACAATTCTCCTAGGATGTTGCCACAACCACTGCACCACCATGGCCCTGGCATTGTTTTTAAACCTAAAACCCTCTTAAAGTTGTCAAACATGTGGAAGTCACATGGCAAAGGGTCTGGGATGAACAAACAATCTTTCACTTGGTTATTCTGTGGACTCTAGTCATACAGCTTCAAAAAGTAATCAAAAGTCCATATTTTCCTTTACATCAGGGAGACATACTGATGTTATTTCTATAGTAAAACCAACTAGATGCACCAATGTATCACTTTTTTATTTTATTTTGGAATGACACTACATGTTTCGGACGGTCTTCCCATCCATCATCAGGAGTTGAAGACTGTACATACGGCAACAGGTATTTGTCAAACAGATACTGCTGTCTGCTTGCTAGCAAGCAGACAGCAAGACAGCAGTATCTGTTTGAGAAATGCCTGTTGCTGTATGTACAGTCTTGAACTCCTGATGATGGACGGAAAGACCGTCCGAAACATGCAGAGAGTCATTCCAAAATAAAATAAATTTGATACAATGATGCATCTAGTTGGTTTTACTATAGAAATAATATTATGATGCATGGCTCTATGAACAGCAAACATACTGATGTATTTGTTGAACAATGACCAGCCTAAATAACTGCACTTAACCTTTAGAAACCTGCCATCTTACACACATATAGGACATATGTACTGCTACCACCCACTGACTGCATTTCATACATTTTCTGATCCTAAAAAGTGCAATACAATAAAGAATTCAGTCAATTATAACTGAAAACATTTAGTGGAATGTACAGTGAAAATTTATCAATTCCTATCTCTAGGAAGAGAGTGCAATATATACAACAAGCAACACTGCTTAACTGACTATAGTATACTTTATATTACCATATGAATTACAGTGAGTAGTCCCATAGTAAATCACGTGTAATGGCTGCATCTGTGTAGGCAAAAATGAACTCTTTTTGCCAGTAACTTACCCAGTTCCCACCATCCCTTAATTTTTGTACTACGTTATCTGTTGCCACTATATGCAGTAAATATATACATCAGAGGCACAAGTTCACCAAAGGCCCAAACTTAAGTCAGTTCAGTCCATTTCTTTCACAACCTAATTCTCAGAGGTCATTACAATATAAACTTCTCATCTAAGACTGCTCAACTTACAGTAACAGCGTTAATATCCGACTCATGGCCCGGGAATGTCTGTTTGCATGAACCTTCCCTGATATCCCAAAGCTGCAACAGAAAGAAAATCAACATTACTATCAATTGTCACATTCACAGAATATAAGGACATAGCTCTAACCAGTCTTACCTTGGCAGAGGCATCACATGCCCCTGACACAAAGGTGTGCATGTCAGGAGACAGCGAGAGGGACATTACATCGCCTGTGTGTCCCATGAACGAGGTGCACTGCTGGCCAGTTTCAATATCCCACAATGCACTGCAAACAGAATTTGCTCCTGTAAAGTCAGTACCTTAAAATGGATGCTGAAAAGCTGCCACTATGGTCAACTACACAATGTTCAGCTCCATACATTCTTAACTGCAGCACTATAAGATGTGAGTGGTCAGATGCACACTCCAGATGTTTTATGCTTGGTGCAGGAGCCTTTAATATTATCTAGATAATGTTAACATTACAACAATGTACAGGCATATCAGACCTGAAGTTTTCACAGCAAAAAGTAATGAAATTGGTCTTCTGCAATGTGATGGTACTTTAGCAGACAGAGAGAGACAACTTAGTCAGAGGAATCTGCTGCCTCAAAATGCAGAACTGCGGACGGAGGCTGCAAGTTCACTTAAAATGTTGGTAACTACATACAAAAATACTCAAACCCTGTGTCACAGATGACAGTAATCTATGGCCATTCTGGATCAGCTTTACCTTGAGCATGTTCCTTGGGTGGATAATGAAGGAAGGAAAAAAGGTAAGGAAGTTAAGGTGTACTGGGTAGAAGAGAAAAAGAACTGAAGACAAAAGGGAGTAACAGCATGAAAAAAAAAAAAAACATGCAACCGAAAGGATGTGAAGGGTGATATGTGAAAAATGAAAGCCATACAATCAGCTCATGACATAACACTTACCATGACATGTCACCTGAGCTGGTCACTATCTGGTTATCATCCAGAAAGCGGCAGCAGGACAAGTAGCCTGTGTGACCCGGCAGCTCTCGGCTCACACGTACATTGCCTTCTCTTGTCTTCAAGCTGTAAACACAGTTCATTCATGTGTTCATGTGTAAGCTCTCATCTATACCACACACCACGCTCATGTTCCAAAGACCTGTTTCACACTGTTTCAACTTCCAATTGCAAGGAATTATTTCTTTTGCATAAAAATGCTGCGGATGAATAATGTCACAATATATTTACATGATATGTCATGCTGTGTGCCATAATGACAGCCAGATTCCCTCCTTTGTGGGGGGGATAATGTTCAGGCACAAATTCTCAAAATAAATATTTGTTGTTTAAGTGCCGAAGTGTAACACAAAAATTAATCTTTTCCCGGCCCACTTAAGCATATTTCACAAAGAAAGGAAGGGGTAGGAAAATAAAGTCTTACATGGATATTATAGTTCTCTGTTCCCTTGTCTCTGACCTACTTTAAAGTGAGCACAGATGGAAATATATGCTTCAGATTTGACAAGCAAGACTATTACTAAGTTTCTTGGAAAACTCCTACTTTCAGCCATATTAATCCGTTCTAAGTTCTGTTTACTTAACCTTGAAAGACCTATGTAAACAAATGCATGATGGAAAACACCCCTAAAAATTCATTTTATATATTTTTGCAACAAAGAATTTTACTGCATTGTAAGACATGCTGCATAATCTCTGTTCTATTTTCCATAAAATGACATTTTTAAATAATTTTATCTTTTTCTGTTCCAATAATACACATTCATAAACCACGTGATAAAATTTCATTACTTACGTTTGTAATTTTTCCAAATAAATCAGGAATCAACAATAAAACTTCACAACAGCCATACCTAAGCTTGACAGATTGCAAATCATGACAATGCAAATTCTGCATTCTGTATTATGAGTTACCAATGCCCTTTCAAATCTTGCTGATTTCGATCTGACTTCTCCCATGCTATGAATTAACAAGACAGGCTACATACATATAATGTAACAATGGGGCATGCTGATGTAACCATTGACGTCATGGAAAAGCAGTAACTATTACATACTCTGAGTGTGTGTCCATAGCCTAAGTAATGCAGCATACACAGCACATATTGTCATCTATGGCCTGTCTGTCTCTACCACATTTTTCCAAATTATAACACTACAGGTACGATTTTCAGAAAAGAAAATAAAATGTGTGTTTTGATTTTCTCTACAACTTCTATCTAAAACATTTCTCATACTAAGAAGAATTCAGTGACATACAATCATAAATGAACATAGATCTTCATGTGTAAGTACCCTTTATGCTTGCTAAACTTTAATAAAACTTGAATTTTCTCCACAGATTTTCAAAAAACACTCTAATATAAGATTTCATGAATACCCACCCATTTAGAAAAGAGTTGTTCCACACGAACAGATATACATGATAAAGCTAGTAGATGCTCTTTTGCAATTTTGCAAACACACCTAAAAAATGGTGAAGGGGGTATTTTAGAAGATCCACTTTAATATCCTTCTGCCTATGCCTAGATCTTCCAAATGGTCTCTTCAGATCAGGGGTTGTATGCTAGAACTCCAGCCCATCTCATTTCCCTTCATGTAAACACATCCCCATAATATATGGCAGCAGAACAAATCAAGAAACTACTTGTTAATGCTATTCCCTGTTACTTCCTGCATATCAGGTCCCAATAAAAGATACAACTGAACTGTGTGGCTCTTACCAATACTTATCTAGCAATCTTAGTAACATTTAATTCTCACTAACAGTCATTCACTAGCCCAGTTAATCACTTCATGCTACTTTTTCAGCTGCAAAGGTTAATATAAAATTGTAAACTGTAACATGACTAAACTTCTGTATTGAGACCAAGGGTAAGCAGTCCTGTGGATCAACGCCCTCCACATCTCCCTCACGTTCTTCTGCTTTCCCTCCAGTATTGTGTAATTATGCCCTTCCACCAGTTATGTTGCCATTCTCTTGACATAATGTAAGAACTGGCAACTACATGATAACCTTAAAAAGTGATGAGCACTTTTGGCGCTGGGTGATACGTAACAGGGGAACTGGTTTGTTGCTATCCCCTCCATTCATAAAATTCTTTCCATGGCCTCAATATCAACAGCAAAAGATGGTAACTGCTACCTTTGCAGCAGCAGCAGCAGCAGCAGCAAAATTCTGTGCTTTATCTAACAAGTGCAGACAACAGTGGCATTTACAAGATAATCACATCTCAGAATGAGAATAAGATTTATGGTTATCTTCATGTTCTGACTGCTTCACCAACATGCCATGGGGTCCCATTAGGTAGCTGGGAACACCAGAGCCCAGCAGGATACAGTGGTTTTACTGGGAATTGGTTTCCATTGAATTTAGTTGTTTTGAAGGTGGATGTTACTGTTTTTTGGGTTTAGTTTTCATCACTGCACAACCAGTCAAAACAAAAACTTATATCAATTGCAAAGAAGACAGAATGGACTATTCATTTAGGTTTTAAATAAACTATAACTGTGCATTCAGCAACTATATATAGTAATGTAACTGACAAATACAGGTGTCCATTTGTCAGTTTCATTACCATATCTCATTCATATAAGATATATGATGCTGGAAGTTAGGAAAGATGATAACTGATGGAACCCACATAAACCATCAGTCAGAATACACGGTTATCAAGTGAGATTCAAGTGCAGCACGTCACGGACACAAACTGTATGCATTATCACTGATCTAACCTGCTCTCATCAATGTAATAAACAACCAAGACTACCATCACACAGTGGTACATACCTGTCTTAAGAGAAATTCACACCATGCATACCTGTATATCGAACAGATGTTGTCGAGCCCCCCACAGGCAACGTAACTGCCAGAGGGGGCATAGGCACAGGTCATGACCCAGCTTGATCTCAGGGGAATGGCGTGCACTTTGTTGGTGGTGTAACTATCCCACACGATCAGCTTCCCATCTTGCGAGGCAGACACTAAGTTCCTGCAAACACTAAAGCATTGCATCAAACTGCCCATTATTTGAGGGAGACTCCGGCCCAGCGGCCCACTGCCCGCCTGTCAGCCGTGCGTCTACAACTACAGTGCACTCACTACTTTTTACCAAACTGAGTTGATGCACAACAGATACAAGAAAATTTAAACACAACAGGACAAACACATCACCACACCAAAATTTAAAGCAAGAACGATTACTACACACAACACCTCCCATCCAACTGTATAAATCCCAGCTTCTTAATGCAACAAACATCTCCCTTTTTATGCCCTACAGCCTAAGACACAATGCATTTTACAGGCTAGGTACAACAAGTGCTGCCTCCATCCTCATGGTACAAGAATATTCCTCTACAATGATGATGAAGGTGGCAGGTTCCTTACAAATGCTCGGACGTGATAACTACACGGAGTCACATACCAGAAAACTATAATGTTAAAGTCTTCAGTGTTTCTTCTTGGGTACTGACTTTGTAATATTAAAAAACTGCTGAATTCTGAGGGTCTATATGCCACAAATTTGAACGCATTAATGTGTTATGTGGGTGCCTGACCTGTCACATACTACAAATACACATTCACATGTGTCCATCTCTGCAGTGTGTCAAATCTGAATAAATCCCATCTTCAATTCCAGCAACATGACAAGGTCTACAATTGTGCAACATCAGCCATGCAGTTTACACTAAGGAAAATCAATTCTCACATTTACAGTAAGTCATATCAATCCATGCACATGTCTTAAATCACATCTATAAGCAGCAAAAGAATAACAGCACAGATGCTTACAGTAGCTGTACTGTACCTTCAAAACTGTTACAGCCCACTGTCCTACTGGGAGCAACTGCAACTGTTTTATGAACATGTTACATGATTACAACATGTAAGAATACAATTTTAGCATATACAGCCCCTCTTTTTATATTGGAAACAGCAAAGGAGACACTATCATGGCAATGGGGGGGAGAGAGAGAAAGTCCACAGTTTCTGCTTTCCCATATCCTACCAATGGCACTAATTTTGGTCTTCCCCATGCAAAACTTCTAGCCTCCTTCCCACCTCACAAGTTCACACTGGGGTGTGCTCCAGTGGTATAATGTTCACAGCACAGTTGGCATGATGACCTGGAAGGTCTACTTTTTTTTACCTTTTAAGGCAGTAAAAGCATGCTTTACAAAGCAGTGAATCGTAAGATGATACAGGCAGGCGATGCAGATGGCACACTTTCAAATACATTACCTTGAAATCTGCATTGAAAGACGAGGGAAATCATGATAACCTTAAATCATAGCTTAATTATATTTTCTGGGACTACCTAAAGATCAGACAACAGGGCGCAATATCCCAGAAAACCACAATCTTAATTTTCGCTGCTGTGAAAAACTCAAATCATATACAATACATACCAAACCACCCCTATACAGGAGACCTTCTTGAAGAGCCAAACAGCATTTGTTGAACTGCAATTCTGTATGCAATTCTACTGTGACATGTCTTTACAAAAAATCTTAATCAGGGCAGTAAGTATCCTACATAAAATATGTACTGTGTACCCCTGCCCCCCCAAGACAAAAATTGGATGATGTGCTCATGTACTAACAAGCCAGTTTATGGTATTATACATGTGAAGCATGCAGCAAGTAGACCAAGTCAAATTCAGACACACAAGCAAGAAAATAAGTCAGCCATGCCCAAACAGCCAGGAAAGAATTTAGCCAAGATTCAAAATTTTCTTCCCGTTTACCTTGAATCTGAACCCCAATGCATGGCATAGATCTTGGCAAGGTGACCCCTGAGTGTCCGCCGAGTGCGCATTTGTATCCGCCCAATGGGTTCCATGTTGCTTGTTGCCTGCACCAGGCTTGTGTCACATGCTGCTTTCCTTGCATCCTGCAAAAGAGCACCCCACACAATCAAATTAACCTTCAATGGACAAACAGGACAAAGCTGTTCTATTAAATGTACATCCTTTTTGTCTGACAGGGAAAAACACAGTCCCAGAGTGGGCATTTAAATTGAACAGTGTTGTGGCTGCAGAAGAAACCTGTCATTTAAAAGACTGTACACTGAAAGTTAGCATACTGGAGCATGAAAATCAACTGAAAACTGTTTATAAATTCAGTTCTAAATCGCAGAAAGACACTGTGTCTTATTTCAAAGGCTAACCAATTTAAGCTGTTTGGGAAAATTACTGTTTATCCAAAAAATAATACATAAATACATTCTGTGGGCAAAAGAGTTTTTTAACATTAAGGTAGGCAGTACATATTGTTAACACTGTGGTTCATGGAGTTAAACCTTGGTGTACAGACTCCCTGTTAGATCATCTCACGTAACATAAAAAAGAGAAAAATAAAGGAGTAAGTCCTTGTTTAATAGTGGGGTTATGTTGCTGAAAAATGCAATGCAGAGTGAAACAATACTGAACAGTGCACTTGCTCTATAAGAATTTATTAAAATACTCAAGAAAATAATGTTAAACAAATCTATGGCCACAAAAATTTGTCAATCTTGAAGTGGAACAACAGTGTGCACAGAAACATTCAATGAGGCCTGCCTGTACAAGGAAAAATGACACAGCAGAGAACATCCTCTTTAGCTTCCCAGAAACAGTATCTACATGTATCTTGTTTTCTTCATATAATCTGCACATTCCATTTTAATTCATTAAGTTTTCTGCAATACTAATCCAAACACAATAAAAAACAAAGCTTACGATTCTGACATATGATTATGGAATGATGTATGAAATACTTGGAATATCCAAATAACAATAAACATTTCAAAGCCACAATGATATTCCTTTCCCTTTCTACCTCATTTTCATGCACAAGCTGCTTGTACATACACATGCTTGATCAAACTCCCCAACCACCCATTCTAAAGGAAATTGAATGGAACATGAATGACTCATTGATTAATGAATGCCTCAATGATTACATTCTACATATATTCACTTTTAACTTTCACACGCAGATGAATACAGTGGAGACATACCAACTGCTGAAAAACTAGTAATGTATTAACTCCTAATTATTATACAGTGTGCCTCACTGAATCTCACAACACCATCAAGTGGACTAGGTTATGCATGCACAACAATGGAAGAAACACTAATTTATGTTTTGTGTTGTGTGAGATATAAAATACGTTTTACATTTTGGCAGGTTTTAAATGGACAACATGTAGAATTAGCAAATTATACGTAAGAAGCTCACATGTGAAGTCTTTGTGCTTCAGGCAATCTAACGACAGCAGTGTCAGTGAAACACATTTTACCATAAATCACTCTGCACACAAGAAAGCCATGGTCCAGTGGAGTCACTAGCACCATCAGGTATATTCAGTCAGCAGTAATTAAACCAACATTAATTCAATACATACAGAAGGAATGGCTGAGGATGACCCTCGCACACTGGGAGTCAACTATTCTTTCATTTTCATTGGATCATTGCTGCCTGCTGGACCCTGCACCAATTCAGTCAGCTCACAAGGACAGAATGAGTAAGACCACAGCACAATGGACCACAGACACTACCCACTTTAATGAATCTCTGGTGCTTGGGTCTGCATTGATTGAGTTCACGGGCAGACTGAGGAAGCTCATGACTAGGTGAATTCACTGTAGCTTCCAGCTCCATCAGATCATTCCTGCTGGAGCCTGTTTAGCCTGTCCACACAGGCGGCCTGAGGAAAAGGACGGCTCAAAGGGGAAAAAGGGACTCAGTTGTATCAGATCAATACTGGGAGAGGTGCAGCGATTCCGTTTACACACAGGGAAAGCCTGAGGAAGGCCGCGGCACAATGGGGTCTCTGGTGCTACCACTTCGGTAGGTTCTTCCTGACGGTAGCCTTTATTGATTTCCGCGCCATTCCCCACACGTGTGTCAAATTAACACTAAGCCCGCCCCCTCCCCCACAAGCCTTGCAACATAAGCAATATACATTAGCAACATTCCAGTGTGGCGATGTGTCCAGGTGCGGCAGTCACCGGTCATCTGCATCACGCAACACGTGGGAAGAAGACTCGCCCCTCAAAGGCCGGACGTTTTGCTTCTTGTACAACCTTCCACAGAAAAGTGATAAGAACACGTGTTTTGCGCACACAGCGCGTTTAGTATGACCCAATAAAAGGCAACGCTGACACTGTCCAAGCCATGAAGCCATTGGAGGAACAGAGATAAAGCTCCAATCATTATTCATTTCGGCACTACAGGCAGCCCAGTGGCCAAAGTCCAAACCCGGCCGCTCTACCCCAGAAAGAATCCCGGTTCCCGCTGTACAGGAGGCTTGGCGGATCCTACGGCCGGTCTGAAGGTGTTATTCCCCACAACACAACCGACTGGTCTTTGTAATGAAGCTGCAGTGTGTTTAATACAGGCAGAAACTGAACTGTTAGTCATGCCCTTATAGAGCGCCACTGTTTGCTCAGCAGAATTTTTGGCGGTATATTAAAGGTGGTGGTAAATCGAAATACTATACTATGCGGCACTTCCATTTAGACTTTCATGGGCGCGAAATGAGGGCGAAGCTCTATTGGGGTTTGACTATACGTTTGTTATATGAATTGCAGAATTCAGAGTTGAATTGTTCACTGCAGGTATAAGATTGCATAGTTTATGAAAAATACTATTCTAAAAACTATTTCGAACATCGGACGGAACTTAGACTTTCTCGACGGATTTTCGAAAAATCCTCAGATATCCAATTTCACGAAAATCCGTCCCGTGGGAACCGAGTTGTTCCATGCGAAGAGAGAGAGGCGGACATATGTGAGGAAGCTAATAGTCGCTTTTCGCCTAAAAACGTGTCCCGCTGCCACCGTGTCCACCGCAAATCTCACAGGGAGTAGCGTTGGGTCGTATCCAGGTCTCCGCAATGACAGACCGACGACAAACTACCTGAACCAAGGCAGGGACTGGAAGCAGCATATCTAAATTCCACTTCAAAGGTCCGGCTGTAACCTCATACTAGGCGCAGTACGTCTCCAATACAGAGGCCGGTAAATGCTACTAGGGAAACAGCCGCGGTTTATCGCCCGCAACTGTGAGGGGCATTATAATTACAATACGCACAGTACGCCCCCCCCCCTTCCCCCGTAAAACGAAAGAGTAGCTACATACAAAAAATAGATACAATGGCTTGTTTATCATACCTTATGACCAGATTTAATACAGATGAAAAAACTACGATATGTTTACAGCAGTATCAAAACCATTATCTTCAGATATGTGTACTCTGGTGGGCAGGTGCCTAAGCTTCGGACCTGCAGCCTCCACCATCAGAGCTGTAGTAGCAGACCAAACAGGGACACTGCTATTTTATACAGGGCATAGATGGTCAGGGACAGAGATACAAACAGGCCAATGGAAACCACGGCCCCGAAAAAGGCCTTTCCTTCCCCTTTCTTTTGCTCCACTCCTACGACTATTTCCTTGCATTTACGGTTTTCCTCATCCCTACACACCACTTTATAACTTTCGATCCCCATTAGAAAATGAGCTCTTTTGCAGAACCCATAATCCTCACTGATATAGCTCTGTCCCCGACCTCCCCTTTCCTACAATACGTCAAGAAGAAAATACATGGCGTCACATCCCAGAAGAACGTAGCTTCAGTTTAATACTATCCCTCCATTTAATCTCTGATCTCCACAGTTACTCGGTTCCACAATGCTTAGCTGTTCACAGTTTGTGGCAAGTATGTTCTATTTTCCCAATTCATGCCAAGTTCCTGCATTCAATAATCGCGACAATACAAATGACAATACCCCTTTTCATGTATCTTTCTTTAGCACATCCATACAAGTACTTTATACCTACGCTTTCCACAAGCCCAATTTCCACACGGACATCATAGCTGTTAAATAAAGTTGGCCTTCCAATAAATATTATAACAAAAATTAAGTTCATCTTGGGTCAAAGCAACGGGCCTTTAAGGCGTACTGGGGTTGACGACGTAAAGCTCCATTCATCCTTAACCTAGGTACTTACTCGTATCGCATTTTTTAATGTTTCCGCTTCCTGCCGTAGACTGTCCAACTCATTCATACTTGCTCAACACGCACGGGATCGGGCAGGAGCTGGAACACAAACGACTGCTGTTAATATAGGAACAGTAGCGACACCAATACCATAAGGCCGTGACTTCAAAATATTTAACTTCCCACTTTGCTATCGTTACAATTCTGGTAACATAAGAGCTTCTGTACAAACGTATATGCTTTAAACTGGTACACTCTACAGGAGGTCCTCACGTGGAAAACGTCTTACAATTTTCATACAATGAACGAGCCAGGTATCAGAGAAGAGACGTCGGCAAATACTCCTTTGTAAATAGGACCATTACGGATTGGAACCAGCTAACAGAGGGGGAGATAGGGGCTCTCACAAATAATACGTATAGTTTCAGACAGAGAGTTAGGAAAGTGATAACCAGTGCGGTGAAGTGAAGGAGATATAAGTGAAGTGATGTGAGTTGGAAGGAAAAAATTAAATTATCATAGGGACGGGTAGA
>Ga0123352_10011159_pt1 | contig 14147 bp, 11 predicted proteins | sample TergutLab28metaG_FD_89700 | JGI IMG/M metagenome (GOLD analysis project Ga0123352, IMG submission 89700) | Labiotermes labralis P1 segment gut microbial communities from Petit-Saut dam, French Guiana - Lab288 P1 | ecosystem: Host-associated > Arthropoda: Insects > Digestive system > Gut ...
ATTGAGCCGATAAATGAAGCCGAATTGCAAAAACTTTTTGAGGAATTGGAATTTCGCTCGCTCATTTCCAGAGTGTTGAAAAATGAGAATAAAAATCAGCCGACAGAAACAGTCAAAAAATCGTCCGCCGTTCAAAATGCGCAAATGTCGCTGTTCGATTTCGGCGAAGCGGAACAAACACCTGAAAATCAAATTAATTCGGAAGAAAATGCACACATTTCAAGTTTGAAAAACATTGACGAAGTTCCACACAATTACGTTTTAATCGACACAAAAGAAAAACGCCTTTCTCTGATTTCCAATCTTTTAAAAGAAAAATCCGTTTGTTTCGACACCGAAACCACGAGCGTTGATGTTTTCAATGCCGAATTGGTCGGAATTTCATTTTGCTGGAAAGCGAGCGAAGCATATTTTGTTTCGCTTCCCAAAAATCAGGACGAAGCGCGAGAAATTTTACACGAATTTAACGCATTTTTTGCCGATGAAAACATTGAAAAAATCGGTCAAAACATAAAATTCGACTTGCTGATGCTCGCGCAATACGGCATTGAATTGCGCGGAAAATTGTTCGACACGATGATTGCGCATTATCTTTTACAACCCGAATTACGGCACGGAATGGATTATTTGGCAGAAGTTTATTTGAAATATCGCACCATTCGTTTCGAGGATTTGGTCGGTGCGAAAGGGAAAAATCAAGCGGATATTCGGCAAATTGATTTGCAAAAATTGTGTCGTTACGCTTCGGAGGATGCCGATGTTACGTTCCAATTAAAGCAAATTTTGGAAAAAGAAATAACGAAAAATTCGCTCGAAACGCTTTTTTATAATGTCGAAATGCCGCTTGTGCGCGTTTTGGCGCAAATGGAGCGAAACGGCGTGCGAATTGACAGCGATGCCTTGCGCCAAAGTTCCGAAGTGCTGACAGACGAAATGCTGAAAATCGAAAAGGAAATTCACCGGTTGGCAGGAATGGAATTTAATGTAAGTTCGGCAAAACAGGTTGGTGAAGTGCTTTTTGTTCGCCTGAAAGTCGATGAAAAGGCGCGCAGAACCAGAACAGGACAATTTTCAACTTCTGAGGATGTATTGGAAAAACTTCGCTCGAAACATCCGATTATTAACAAAATTTTGGATTATCGCGGACTGAAAAAATTGCTCAGCACATATATCGATGCGCTTCCGCAACTGATTAATCCGAAAACAGGAAAAATCCACACTTCTTATAATCAGACAGTTACGGCAACAGGCAGATTGAGTTCGAGCAATCCGAATTTACAAAATATTCCGATTCGCGATTCGCAGGGAAAAGAAATTCGCCGAGCATTTATTCCTGATGATAATCAGACGTTTATAAGTGCCGACTACTCGCAAATCGAACTGCGAATTATGGCGCATTTGAGCCAAGACCAAAATATGCTCGACGCGTTTAACAGCGGTTACGACATTCACACGGCAACGGCGGCGAAAATTTACAAAATTCCGATGCCGGAAGTCAATTCGGATATGCGCCGAAAAGCCAAAACCGCCAATTTCGGGATAATTTACGGCATTTCCACATTCGGACTCGCCGACCGTCTGAACATTCCGCGAGCCGAAGCCAAAGAACTGATTGACAGTTATTTTGCAACTTATCCGGACGTGAAAATTTATATGGAAAATGCCGTAAAAAAAGCCAAAGAAAACGGTTATGTTGAAACGTTGCTCGGCAGAAAACGCTTTCTTTCGGGAATAAACTCGCAAAACAGCATTGTGCGCGGATTTGCCGAGCGAAACGCCATCAACGCGCCGATACAAGGAACTGCCGCCGACATTATAAAAATAGCGATGATACACATTCAGAAACGTTTTGACGCGGAAAATATCCGAACAAAAATGATTATGCAAGTTCACGACGAACTAAATTTCACTGCGCCGAAAGACGAATTGGAAAAAGTTAAAAAACTGATTGTCGAGGAAATGGAAAATGCGTTTAAATTGAATGTTGCGCTTGTTGTTGATTGTGAAGTTGGTGCAAATTGGTTTGAAGCGCATTAGAAATGAAAAGGCTTACGCAGTTTGTTTGTGCGTAAGCCTTTATTTTTTGTACGTTTGTGCAGTTTAGTCTTTTTTCCTATTCAATATTAAATAGATAAGCGGTAAAATACCGATACTGTTGATAATTAAAAGAAATACAAACCAAACGTTTTGACCTCGCCGTGCAGAATGCCATAAAGCCATCCCTTTGAGAACCAGCTCAATCACGACAGCAATAATTATCCACCAAAGATTTGCTGTGCAAAATACCATCATTTCACTCATAATTCAAATTGTTTAAAAGATTAATAATTATTTTTGGAAAAATCGAATTTCAATTACCTGTTTTTTTCTTTTTGGGCAATCGCCCGCTTTTTCTCAACGCCTCGTTGAGAATATAAAGTATCTGACCATTTGTACTTCGGAATTCGTCGGCAGCCCATTTTTCGACTGCTTCCATTATTTCCGTGTCAATCCGAAGGACAAAACTTTTATTTTTACTTTCTTTTGTCATTCAATTTCGCTAAAACTTCCTCTAATTCCACCCATTTATTTGTACCAATCAGCACTTTTTTTCTGTTTTTGAGAACGAGTTGCAAGCCAACACTTCCCGAAACATTGTAAGCAACACCTTTTTTCGCATTAAAGTGATACCGAAATCCCCAGCCACCAAATTCCTTTGTTGGACTGTATTTACGAATGTACGCATCTTGAATATCGTTCCAAGCAAAAAATCGGGTTTTAAAATCTAACGGAAAATACCGCAAAAAAATTCCTTCTTTTGTGATAACTGTTTGTTGTCTGAAAAACAGCATAACAGCAAGCAAAAATATAAAACCTGTTGTAATAATCAATCCCAAATCGCTCATTGGATTATTTCCCCAAGGAATTCCAAAAAATACTTGCTGAATAAATCCCCAAATGAATAGCAAGTTCATAAGAACAATCGCAATTAACGCAATCCAATTTCGCCCAAAAGGCTGACTTTCATAAAACAAAATATCGTCTTTCATTGTTCATTCGATTATGTGATTATATAAAAATCAGCCATATAACTTTGGAAACAATGTGAAAACCTGCGTGTGCAGTCATTGCGTATTGAATTCCATATTTATGATACAGCCAGCCGAAGCAGTAACCAAATGCGCCGTTCAGCAAGAAACATCTGAAAACGAGCATCGGAGTTAATTCACCGAAAAATCCGATAGTTGCAGGCAAATGACCCGCCGCAAACAAAAATGCCGACAAAGCATTGGCAACAATAAATATGCCAACAGGAATTTGCTCTTTTGCCATTTTTTTGAAAAATAATTTCCAAAAAATGAAAACCAAAAGCGATATAAAAAACCAACGAAAAAGAATTTCCTCGATAATTCCGCCGTACAAAACTGCGGCTGTAAAAGCCACAAAAGTCAAACCTTCGCTTGCCATTTCGCGAATTTCGGGAATAAATGCACCGAAAATCCAATAATCCAAACTAAAAATTATTCCGCCAACAAGTGTGATAATCAGCGTTTTTACTGATTTTTCTCGCTCAAAACGAAAAGTTCGGAGAAGTCCCGTTTTTTCTGCCAAAATATATCCGAAAAAAGCGCACACCGAAGCGAGAATTGCGCCTTGAATTGTTGACAGCAACAAAAAAAGTTGGTAACTTCCCATTTGTTCCAATATTTGTTCTTGTATTTCGACAGCATGATTGTTGAATGCGTAAATCGCAACGAAATAACTTGCCATAATGGCAACAGGCAATAATATTACCGTAAATTGCAAGGCTTTTTTAATGTTAGTTTTCATAAAATTCAATTTTTGTCTGATTGATTGCTAAACCAATCAACCGATAAACCAATCAACTATTTAATTATACAAAGTTCCCGAATTAATAATCGGCTGAGCGTTTTCCTCACTGCACAAAACTACCAGCAAATTGGAAACCATTGCCGCTTTTTTGTCGCTATCCAGCTCAACAACACCTTCTTGCGATAATTTATCCAAAGCAAGTTTTACCATTCCGACTGCACCTTCCACAATTTTTTCGCGAGCAGCGATAATCGCATCCGCCTGCTGACGGCGAAGCATCACAGCAGCAATTTCGGGCGCGTAAGCCAAATAATTGATGCGCGCTTCCAAGACTTCAATTCCCGCGAGAGCCAAACGCTCGTTCAGTTGTTTTTCGAGAATGTTGTTAATATCCTCACCGCCTGCGCGCAAAGTCATTTTTTCGTCCTCGTCAATCGAATTGTCGTACGCATATTGACCGGCAACAACACGCAAAGCAGCATCGCCTTGCACTCTTACAAAATGTTCGTACGCACGCATTTTGTCGTTAACCGATGTTACCGATTGACCTGTAACAGGTGTTGATTTAGAAGTGTTATCTATCTCAAACGAAGCCTTGTAAGTGTCCGTAACTTTCCAAACAATCACTTGTCCGATGAGAATCGGATTGCCGTTTTTGTCGTTTACCTTAATCGTTTCACCGTCCAAATTTCGAGCGCGAAGTGTCAATTTATTTTCCGAATAAAACGGATTTACCCAGAAAAAACCGTTTTGCTTGACCGTTCCGCAATATTTGCCGAAAAAAACCATCACACGCGCTTCATTCGGTTCAATCAACATAAAACCAAACCAAAAAGTGGAGTTGAAAATGAAAAGAATAACATTCAGCGTGATGAAAATTCCTTTCAACGTACTCGATAAATCAGAGCCAATGACATAAATCATTGCATAAACTATTGCGCCCAAAAACAACAAGTTAACAAGCAACATCGGAATGCCCGAAAGCATTAAACCGGTAAATTTTTCCTCTTTTGTTTTCATAAATTTATAATTTAAAATGATATTAAAATGATATCGCAAAGGTAGAGCATTTCTTTGACATGACAAAGAAAAATTGAAAGTTTAACAAAAAATATGAAATAGCACGAAGGCACGAATTTTTCCTTTCGTGCCTTCGTGCTTTTCGTGCCTTCGCGCGCAAATTTAAAGAATCTTAAACTTATCCGCATCTTTCCACACGGGAAATTTTTCTCTAAAAGCGCTCAATTCATCCAGCGAAATTTCGACCGTTTCAATCGAAGTTTCGTTTAGCGGAGCGGAAAAAATCTCCTTTCCTTTCGCATCAATTAACTTTGAACTTCCGTTGTGGACGAGATTTTCGCCGTCCTCTCCTACTCTATTCACACCACACACAAACGCTTGATTTTCAATGGCGCGCGCAGTGAGCAAAGTATTCCAAACGTGTATCCGACTTTCGGGCCAACTTGCCGTGTAAATCAGCAAATCGTACTCATTCGCCATATTGCGCGACCAAACAGGAAAACGCAAATCGTAACAAACCAACACAAAAACATTAAATCCTTTGTAATTCACAATCAGCCGTTTATCGCCTGCCGAAAACAATTTATCCTCACCGCCCATCGTAAAAAGATGACGTTTATCGGCTGTTTCCATTTCGCCGTTCGGAAACACAAAAAAACCGCGATTGTACAACCGCTCGTTTTCCGCCACAATAAAACTGCCGACAATCGCCAAATTGTAATCCGTCGCCCATTTTTTCAAATGCCGAATGGTTTCGCCTTGCATCGTTTCCGCTAAATCCAACCGATTGGTGCAAAATCCTGTCGTAAACATTTCGGGCAATACAACGAGGTCGGTTTTTCCGCTCAAATTTTTGAGTTGAAGCTCTGTTTTTTGCAAATTTGCCTGCTTGTCAGCCCAAAAAATGGTGTCTTGAAGTAGGGTTATTTTTAATTTTTTTTCTGTCATAATTTTTTAAATTGTGATAAGAACGAAAAATCTTTCACTCTTACGAGATACAAAGATACAAAAAAAACGAAACTTTAAAGTTTCGTTTTTTATTGTTATAATTTTACAACTACGGTGACAATGCTTTTGTCAATTACCTACCAATATGTTTATAAAATTATTTGCTGCATTTTTCATGTTTTGAAAATCAGTATTACCCAACGAAGTAGTACAGTCCAAAACAAGCATAATGACAGCGCTTTTTCTATCTACTGCTGTTTCAACATCACCTGTTCCGCCAAATTCGGAATTTCTTTGCCAGCGAGATTGCGATGCAACAAATTCCCATTGCTGTACATTATTTGTACTTACATTTCCGCCCGCAGTTGTTGCTGTATTTTCAAAAGTGAAAGTAACAAAACCGCCCGAAAGTGCGCCCGTTATCGTTGTTCCGCTATTGCTTGTCAGACCTCGATAAACAACATTTTGAAGTGTTCGAGAAGTACCGCTTCGCCTGAAAGTTCCTTCGATATAAAAGTTTGACATTGCGGCATCCGATACATTATCGAACGTAAATCGTATTCTTGTTCCATCGTCAAATCCGCCCGGAATTCTCAATCTGAGCGTTTGAGATTGATTTACATTGGTTAAGGAATTGGCAATTTGTCTGAAAGCATTGTTTACTTCGGTCATATTTGTAACTTCGTGTACATTGTTCGGATTGCTTGCAATGGCAGCAAGACCTGCACTGAATGCCTGTAAATCAAACACATCATTTCCGGGAACACCTATCGAATAAGCATTGATAGGCAAATTTCTAATTCGTGTAGTATTGATGCGATTGCGCACAAAATTTCGATATGCATCTCTCGAATTGAAATTTGGATTCAATTCTATTGAAATATTGTCAAGTCCATCGGTAAAAGTAACCAGCGAAACATTTACCAAATCATCGGGCAAAATTGCATTTTGCAGTAAGGTAATGGCATTATCAACCGCATAATATAATCCTGTACCTGCTCGCATAGTCAAACCATTAACAAACGACTGAAACTGATTTCTATTATTGACATTTCCATAGTTCGTTAGTAAGTCGATAGGTCTTGTGTACACAGCATCATTGAAACCTATAATTCCCATATACAAGCCTGTTTGTGAGCCTCCGCCAACAAAGCGTATTCCTTTACTCCAATCAGTTAAGTACTTATCATCACAAAACCAGTAGCTATGGCAATTAACGGCAGCTCTTACTCTATAATAATTTGTGCCATCTATAGAATTGGTTGAGTAAGGTGTTCTCTCAACCCAAGTGCCTGTTCTTGCTGGCGGAAATGTAATGTCATCACTGCGTTCAATAATATAACTCACTGCTCCACGCACATTGTTCCAAGAAAGTCTAAATGTGCCATCTGCTAATCTGGTAACTACTACATTTGTAGGAGGTGTTTTATAATCGAACTCTTCCTCTCTTTCTATTTCTCTCTCTTTTTCACAACTCGTAAATGCAAGCATCGCCATCACAACGATTGCCGATAAATAAAATAATTTTTTCATACTTTTTTGTTTTTAAAAATTTATAATTGAATTTGTTAGTTTTTCGGCAATAAAAAAAGCGTGAAACTTAATTTGTTTCCCGCTATCGAGGTGTTTGGCGTAACCTTGCGCAAAGAGAAATCAAAGTCAAGAGTTCACGCCACACGTGAACATTCAACTTTTACTTCTTTGCGCTATCGTCTAATCGCCAAACCTTTCGATAACAAAGAACAAAGCAAAATGCTTTTTTCCAAAATTTTAAATTGTGCTTTTCAGCACGTTATTTTTTTGTAGTGTATTTTATTTTTCAACCAATTTTTTTGCAAAGATAGCAGAATTTTGATAGATAATGGAAAAAAACTCCGATAACTATCAAAATTCTGCTATAATTTCAGTAAAATTTACACAGATAACCACATTTTTTGTGCTTATCTATCAAAATTTTGCTGGAAAAATCCAAATTTCGGGCTGAAAGCCCAATTTAATTCAGCCCAATGGCAACGTCTTGGGTAAAAAGCCGAAAAAACAAATTAGCGGGCTGAAAGCCCAACTTAAAAAATTAATCTGCCTTTCAGGGCGCAAAATGATATGAATTCATTAACCCAACGCGCCACTACGCTTTGCGTTGGGCTGAATTAAACAGGGCTTTCAGCCCGAAAACAATTCGCCCTTTCGTGCCTTTCGCGCTTTCGTGCTTCTTTGCTTTTTCCCAAATTTCATCCATTTCCTGCAAAGTCATTTTTTTCAAATCTTCTCCTTGCGCAATAGTTTCGGCTTCCAAATAATTGAAACGGCTGATAAATTTACGGTTAGTGCGTTCGAGTGCGTTTTCGGGATTAACGCCGTACAAACGCGCCGCATTTATCAAACTGAAAAACAAATCGCCAAATTCCGCTTCCGTTTTATCCTCGTTCATCGCCTTGATTTCGGTTTTCAGTTCGTTAAATTCCTCTGCGATTTTGTCCCAAACCTGCTCTTTTTCATCCCAGTCGAAACCAACGCTACGCGCTTTATCCTGAATGCGATGCGCCTTTATCAACGCCGGCAACGAAAGCGGAACACCCGACAAAACCGATTTATTTCCGCCTTTTTCTTTCAGTTTCAGATTTTCCCAATTTTGCATCACTTTTTCGGAGCTGTCGGCATCCACATCAGCAAAAATATGCGGATGACGGAAAATCAATTTCTCGTTCAGCGATTTACAAATATCATAAAGGTCGAAATCGCCTGTTTCGCTTCCTATTTTGGCATAAAAAACGATGTGAAGCAGCAAATCGCCCAATTCTTTTTTAATCTCGTCCAAGTTTTTGCTCGCGATAGCATCAGTCAGTTCGTACGTTTCCTCGATGGTCAAAGTCCGCAAACTCTCAAACGTCTGTTCTTTATCCCAAGGACATTTCGCGCGAAGTTCGTCCATAATATCGAGCAAACGCCCGAATTCCGCCATTTTTTTTTCTCTTGTATGCATTTTTTCGTCTGTTTTATCGCTTTTTTTGTTAAATCTGCGCAAAGGTACGCAACTTTATAGTTTCAAACGGATGATTTTAAAATAATTTTTCGGATATTTGCAGAAAGAATTGATAGAATGGCGTCTTGCTGAACTTGTTTCAGCATCTCCTTGATGATGAGATTGCGGGTCAAGCCCGCAATGACACAAAATTTGAAATCTGAAATGTCCAAAATCATTCAATCCGTTCCCAATTTCAGCGAAGGGCGAGATTTACAAAAAATAGAACAAATCGTTGATGTTTTCCGAGCGCGAGAAAACGTCAAATTGCTCAATTACAGCAACGACCACGACCACAACCGAATGGTAGTAACCATCATCGGCGAGCCGGAAGCCGTGAAAAACGCCGTCATCGAAGCCATCGGTAAAGCGGTTGAATTGCTCGACCTGACAACACACACAGGCGAACATCCGCGCGTTGGCGTTGCCGATGTTGTTCCTTTCGTTCCGATAAAAAATGTTACAATGGACGAAGCCGTTGCGCTGTCGAAAGAAGTCGGAAAAATTGTTGCCGAAAAATACAATTTGCCTGTATTTTTGTACGAAAAATCGGCAAGCGCACCGCATCGCGAAAATCTTGCCGATATTCGGCGAGGCGGATTTGAAGGTTTGACCGAAAAAATGAAACTTCCCGAATGGAAACCCGATTTTGGAGCGGACAAACCGCATCCGACAGCAGGTGCTGTCGTTATCGGCGCGCGCATTCCGCTCATAGCTTATAACGTAAACTTGAATACAAATAATATCGAAATTGCCAACGCCATTGCAAAAAAAATACGCTTTTCAAACGGCGGACTTCCTCATTGCAAAGCCATTGGCGTAAATTTGAAAGAAAAAGGAATTGTGCAAGTATCGACAAATATTACCGATTACACACAAACAACTTTGTATCAAGTTTTTGAATCAGTAAAAATCGAAGCCAAACATTATGGAACAACTATTGCTGGAAGCGAAATAATCGGTTTAGTGCCGTTGGAAGCTGTTGTTGATACTGCTTCTTATTATTTGGGCATTGAAAAAATTGAAATTTTAGAAACAAACACCCCAAACCCCTAAAGGGGCTTACATATTCTATGAAGGGTGTTTTACAAAATATGTTTTTAAATAAATTGTTAATCCAAAAGCCGTTTGGAGAGTTTGGGGACGATTTTTTAAAAAATTTAGAGAATTTGCAAAGCCCCTTCAGGGGTTTGGGGTAAAACGGCACGATTATTGTTGTTTTTCCATTAACTAAAAACGAATATATTAAGCTTAAACAAATAGGAGACTTTATTATGAAACGTATTACTTATTTTGCATTGATTGCTTTTCTTTTCCCTTTCGCAGGTTACGCACAGGGATTTCACGATGACATTTTTTTCTCGCCGAGCAGCGAACAAAGAGTGCAGCAGCAAAGACAGCAAGAAAGACCAAACGTTAGAAACAACGCAAGAGAAATTGTTTTTATCGACAGTCAGACAGGTAGAGAAATCTTTTTGGATTCCGACACGGTTTTCTTGCAATCCGAAGCCGGCGAATCTTTGTTTGAGGATGGATTCCTTGGGGACGATATTCCCGATGGCGAATTTGCCAATCGCATCAGACGTTTTCACCGTTCGGAAACTGTTCTTTTCGATGATGATAGTTTCATGTTTGCCGATGAAGGCTCAACCGTAATTATCAATGTTCACGCACAAGCCAATCCGTATTGGTGGCATCCGGTTGGTTTTCACAATCCTTGGCATTTGGGTTGGGGATGGCACGACCCATGGCTTTGGGGTGGCTGGGGCTGGAACAGTTGGGCTTGGCGCGGTGGCTGGGGACTTGGCTGGGGCAATCCTTGGGGATGGCACGGCGGTTGGGGTTGGGGTCCCGGCTGGGGTGGTCCTTGGGGATGGTATGGAGGCTGGGGCTGGCACGGCGGTTGGAGTTGCTGGGGTTGGCACGGCGGCTGGAACAGCGGTTGGAACAACACAGCAAGATATAACGCAAATCATCGTCCGCGAGCAGACCGATTTGATGGCAGAAATAATGCAACTGCAATGTCAAGAGATGCATCAAATAGAAATGCAATGACAACTTCAAGAGATGCATCGGGCAGAACAACAGCTACAATGACCAGAGATGGCGCTTCAAACAGAGCAACAGCAATGGCTTCAACAAGAGATGGTTCGGGCAGGTCGGCAACTGCAACAACACGCACCGGAACAGGCGCAAGTTCAAGAAACACCTATACTTTGGTAACCGGTAACCGAACCGGACAAACCGGAACAGGAACACGCGGAACAGCCGTATCGACAACTTCGCGAACAGGCGCAACAAGTGCTACTGCAAGACCCACAACAGGTACAACAAGACAAGTTAACGAAACAGGAACTCGTCAAGCAACACAACAAGGAAACAATGTGAGAGTAACAGGTACGCCAACTTCCGACACCAGAACAAATACCGGCACTGTTAATACACAACCGCGCACTACTAATAATCAAGGTACTGCAACTGCAAGACCGGCAACAAACGCACCAGCAAACAACAGAAGCGGAAACGCATCAAGCGGAAGTTCGGCGCCGGCAAGCAGGAGCACAGCAGCTCCTCCGAGCGGAGGCGGTAATCGAAGCGGTGGTGCTTCATTCTCAGGAGGCGGTGGAGCTTCACGCGGTGGTGGCGGAAGCGCTCCAAGCGGAGGCGGAGGCTCACGAGGCGGAAGCAGTGGAGGAGGCGGAGGCAGAAGGTAAGCCGAAGTTCAACGATTATAAAAATTCAATAGTAAAAATTCCGAAATTCCGAAGTCAGAATTTTGATTTCGGAATTTCATAACAATAACATAAAAGCAAAACGAAATGAAAAAAATTATTTTATCAACCGTAATATCATTTGCCTGTATTGCAGGTTTATCGGCACAAGCGACAGAATTTGATGCAATGAGAATGGCGCAGTCCGATATTATAGGAACGGCGCGTTATATGGGAATGGCAGGCGCATTCGGCGCACTCGGCGGTGATGTATCTGCAATCAGAAACAATCCTGCGGGTTTGGGAATTTACCGAAGCTCCGAAATGACAGCGACTTTTAACATTGCAACACAAAGAGCTAATGCTAATTGGGGCGGACAAACAGCGCAGGACGATTTCTTTGGATTTGGATTTAATAATGTTGCATTGGTTTTGTCCTCGCCTACTTGGAACAGCCGAGCAGGAAATACAACCGGTTTGTTACAGTCTAACTGGGGATTTTCGTACAACCGAGTGAGAAATTTTAATCGAGATGTAACCGTTAGAGGCAATGATTTGGAGTCTTCTTTGACCGACTATTTGGCTGATTTTACAAATGCAAACAGGGACGCGACATTCGACAATTTCAACGTTAGCCCTCAAGCAGATTTCGACAGGCTTTTTAATGATGGTCGTTTTGCTTGGAAATCGCTTCTTGCTTTTGAAGCCGGATTGATAGATTATAACAATGGTTGGCGGTCTTCTTTTCCGGCTGGAACTGTCGATGCTTTGTATCATTTGAGAGAAAGAGGACATATCGATGAGTTTTCATTCAGCTGGGGAGGAAATTTCAGCAACAGATTATATCTTGGCGCAGCACTCAACATTATTTCGGTCAATTACAGAAAAATTGTAGAATATAACGAGTCATTTTCTCACTACTCGCGCAATTTGAACACATTTAGCGAATTTGGCACAAGAGGAAACGGGCTTAATGCAAATTTTGGAATAATTGTCAGACCGATTGACCAGTTGCGTTTGGGCATTTCGTACCAAACACCCACAGTTTACAGCAATTTGAGAGATGATTTATGGGATGATGCTCATTTTAATGGATATCACACATTCGATGCTTTTTATAATTATCAACTGCGAACGCCCGGTAGATTAACAGCAAGTGCAGGATATATATTTGGCAGAAGGGCGATGATAGGCGCAGATGTGTCGTTTGTCAATTTTCGAAGCATCAGACTTTTTGATGACAGAGGTTCATCTGCATCTTATGGATTTGAGAATGATGTTATGAGAAATCAATTCAACAGAAGTATCATAGCTAAAATCGGTGCTGAATATCGTTTGACTGATAATCTGTCGTTGCGCGCCGGAGCAGCAAAACAAACGGCAACTATGTCGTCAAATATACTTTCAGAGCCAACATTTCCAATGTTGAACACGGTACGACTTGATACTGATTATTTTATTCACAGAGGCACAACTCATTTCACAGCCGGTATAGGTTACAGAAGCGGTTTTTGGTATTTTGACGCTGCTTTTGTGAACAGAAATTTTCACGAGGATTTTATGCCGTATGCGTCGGATGAGTTCAGTCCTGCAAGCGTTGTAACACGAAACTTCGATGTAGTGGCAACTGTCGGATTTAGATTTTAACCCTCATAATATGAGAAAGTTTTATTTGCACAGAGCTGTATTTACGGCTCTGTGTGATTATTTTTAGACAAAACAAAATATGATTATGCGCAGATTTTATGCTCTTGTTCTTTGCTTGGCTGTTGTCGGTACATTTGCCAATGCTCAACTGAAATTTTACGATGCTTCCGATTTTCCTTTGTACGGAAAAATATCCGAACACACCGAAACTCGTTATGAAAGATTGCCGTTGCACTTAAAGGGTGAAATACGCGAGCCTCTTTGGCAATTGGGAAAAAACACGACGGGATTATTTCTCCGATTTGCAACCAACAGTTCGAGTATCGGGCTGAAATGGACTGTTCTCAACAACATGCGTATGCATCACATGACAGACATCGGCATCAGAGGATTTGATTTGTACGCGCTTCAAGATGGCAAATGGGTGTTTGTAAATTCGGCTCGCCCTGCAACGAACAGCTTTGAAAATGAAACTGTTATCATTAGCCGTATGTCGGAGGAAATGCGAGAATTTATGCTCTACTTTCCTTTGTATGACGGTGTTACATCCTTAGAAATCGGCGTGGATTCGACGGCAACTTTACTGCAACCGCAACAAAATTTGTTTGCCGACCGAAAACCCGTGATTTATTACGGAACGAGCATTACGCAAGGCGGTTGCGCGTCGCGACCCGGCATGGTGCATACCAGCATATTATCTCGATGGCTCAACACAGAATTTATCAATCTCGGATTTAGCGGAAACGCACAACTCGACTACGAAATAGCCGAAATAATCGGCAAAAAAGATGCATCGTTGATTATTCTTGATTTTTTGCCGAATGTAAGAGTTAATCAAATAGAGGAAAGAGCCGAGAATTTTTTTGATATTATCCGTCGAAATTCGCCCGATGTAACCATTATTTTTATCGAAAATCCTATTTTTCCATACAGCCGATTTGATTTGCAAACGTACAGAGCAATAAATGAAAAAAATGCAACTCTCAACA